>Ga0315543_1000111_pt1 | contig 101002 bp, 101 predicted proteins | sample SalMarSW160210MG_2_FD_203098 | JGI IMG/M metagenome (GOLD analysis project Ga0315543, IMG submission 203098) | Salt marsh sediment microbial communities from the Plum Island Ecosystem LTER, Massachusetts, United States - Salt Marsh Sediment SW1601-210 ... | reverse complement strand
TGCTGCTGCCTCCCGTAGGAGTTGGGGCCGTGTCCCAGTCCCCATCTGGCTGACCATCCTCTCAGACCAGCTACTGATCATCGCCTTGGTAGGCCATTACCCTACCAACTAGCTAATCAGACGCAAGTCCCTCTTGGAGCACCCTAAGGCTTTAATAACCAAGCATTTGCTTCATTACCACATAGGACATTAGTTCGCCTTTCGGCAAGTTATTTCCTACTCCAAGGCAGGTTACTTACGCGTTACTCAGCCGTTCGCCACTACCGAGCGCATAACAAGTTATGTGCTCGGCCGTTCGACTTGCATGCATAAGGCGCACCGCCAACGTTTATTCTGAGCCAGGATCAAGCTCTCTACTCAAAACCTTCCTTCCACTATTCAATTGTTAAAGTACCACTACACCAACATTCTACAGGAATCCTTCCTTCTCTGTCAACTTTTTCCTTGGCCCCAAGGTAAAATAATACCTTAATCCACGGTGTTAGGGCAAGTTTGACATTAAGGAAATTTTCCATTATATTTTGTAATAGATTCCTTACGAGGCCCCGTGGTGTAGCGGTTTAACATGCCACCCTGTCACGGTGGAGATCAGGGGTTCAAATCCCCTCGGGGTCGCTTACTCAATACATGGTCTGACAGCCCTTCATACCGGCCATCAAGGAAAGGCCTAAATTCAGAGCATTCTCCCCCACATCCCATCACATAGTGCAAAGGTAAAAGTGTGAGCTTCTAGCCTCAAGAATTTGAAGGCATAAGAGATTAGCGAAGTCAATTATGTAGATTACAAACAGTCTACTTAGGGTTTTATCTTCCAAGCCGCAATAGCCAGTTGTGCTAAGTAATTCTGTTGATATTCGATTGCTTCTTTAGTCCATTTTTGAGAGAGGTTCTGGGGTGCTTGCTTCAGAAAGTCTCCAGTGCTACCCTAGTCGGATAGTAAGTTAGCATTTAACTTGTAGAGACAAAGAAGGTGATATGAGTGCCAGAGCCTGAAACAACCGGATTGGGCACAAAAAGAGATTTTGCCATCTATCTCGGGATAGTTGTTGCTGCTGGTATTGGCCTATCCTTCCTGCTCAGGGATACCAGACAGACACTGGCCTTAACTATCTTCTTAGCTACTGTTCTCGGCACCCTTATGTTCTGGAAATTTAGAGTGGCCATTGCCTTTCTGGGCTTAGTTCTGCTCCTTATTACCCGGACGGTGGACCTGACGACAGCCATTAAGTTTATGAATCTGCATATCATCCTGTTCCTGGTTGGCATGATGGTGATTGTCGGGCTTCTGCGACGATGCGGGTTCTTCCGCTGGCTACTGGTTAAGGTGCTTAGGCTTTCCAGGTTTGAGCCTCACTGGCTACTGATAGTGATTCTGCTTCTGGCAGCCGTGATGGCTGCGCTGGTGGATGAAGTAACCGCAATACTTCTTACCGCGGCGCTGGTGCTTGAGCTCTGTGACCATTTCGGGGTCAACCCAGTGAAATATGTTATTGCCGTAGTATTAGCTACCAATATTGGCAGCTCCTGGACTGTTCTGGGTAACCCGATAGGCATTCTGATTGCGTTCGAATCCGGGCTGGCTTTTGAGGATTTCATTAAATTTGCTCTACCAGTGGGATTAATCTCGCTATTTGTGCTTATAATTATAGCTTTGATATGGTTCAGGAAGGATTTTCCCGAGCTGAGGGAGAAGTACAGGAGAGAGCTGGCGCGTGGTGGAATACGTGACCAGGCGGCTGATGCCGGGGTGCGCTTCCTGGCTGAGTGGGCTGAGATTAAGAATAGGAAGCTTTTTATCGGCAGTGTAGTTATATTTGTTGCAGTTATCATCTCCCTCGTTATTGGCCACAGGTTGGAGCTCTTGTTTGGGCTTGAAGCTAATACATTACTCTTTGCCACGCCAATTCTGGGGGCGGGGATAATAATGCTGTGGCATCGGAGTGAAGCTAGGGAATATATACAAAGGGATGTTGACTGGTGGACACTGGTATTTTTCATGTTTTTATTTGCTCAGGCTGGCTGCCTCCAGTATGTTGGCCTAACTGACCGGATTGCCGAGGTCATGCTCAACACGAATGGAGGTGGTGTTAATAATCACCTACCGGTAATAATTATGCTTTGGGTTTCCGGGTTTCTGTCGGGGATAGCTGATAATGTGGTCGTGGTATCCGGGCTGGCGCCGGTAGCCCATACCCTTTCTGCCGGACTGAGCACTTCGGCCCCGTGGTGGGCACTCCTCTTTGGCGGTTGTTATGGCGGCAATATGACCATGATTGGCTCCACTGCCAATATTGTGGCTCTGGGTATGCTGGAAAGGAAAACAGGGCACTTGATAAAACTCGGATACTGGCTCAAGGTTGGTTTGCTGGCTTCGCTGATACCAATGGCAATCGGCATGGGGGCAATAATGATTTTTGGCTAAATCACATTGCAGGTGGTAGACTTACAATTAGTTAAGGAGACTTTTGGGGTGTTTTCACAGGTATTTTTCGTAATCGACAACCTAGTACTTCTTGCCCCGAGCAACGACCCTGAAATTTTCTTCCTCAAGTAGCCTCTTATGCGCTTCTTGTCCACCGGGGTATTTTTCACTCAAAAAACCATCTGCTTTGAGCGTCCGCCAGTACGGTATGTCTAATGACTTGCCCTCCTTGCTTGCTTCTTCTGCCGCATTGGCCGCCGTCATGATGAAAATCCCGGTGGTTAAAGAGCAGCAAGCTTTTACATCGTGATTCCTGGCTATTTGCCTGCATACTTCGATAATAGTGATGAGCCTTCCTTTTGGTACCTGCTTCATAATTGCCAATACTTCAGACGAGTTTACCAATACTATCTCCTCACCGACTTCGGCACCCATCTTGTGCACGGCATTGTAACAGGGAAACCTTCTCTCCAGCCTGAGCACCTTAGGAAAAGAGGGTTTGTCCTTCAATTTCTCCTGCCAGGTTTTTCTCATTTATCCTCCCACCGGTATTTTTGCTTCTTTTGACGCAGTCTATCAAGACCGCAATTAAAGCACAGTCCGTTATGACAGCATATCACCTCGCCACATTCGGGGCATTTCCATTTCTCCTCTTGTTTCTCTAGAAATGGCTTTATGCCAATATTCTTTATGTATTCGAGGTTCTCAATCATGCTCATCTTAAAATATGTTCTGTAGCGGTTATCAAGATGCTTTAACCCTTCGCAGGGAAAACTGTTACATTCATAGCAATATCTTACCTTATTAGACATCAGCAGTTCGCATCTTTTCTTCAAGAAAGCGCACTTCTTATCTCGTGGTCTGCACCCTATGCAATAAGACATTCTAATTCCCTTGCTTTTAACATCATGGTGATAGGCAAGATACCCACTGCATATTTCACAGTTCATCCCACAGGGAGCGATTAGTTCTTCATTCATGGCTTCCCCAACAGTAATATACAGGATTTGAAGCGACAGACACCAGTTCGATAAGAATCAATCTATATCAGCGTTGGAGTGAGTAAATTGCACAATCCCGAGTTTTGTGCAATCCCCTTTCGAGGGTTAGTTCCTCTCTCACCCTTTAAGGAGAGGGGGAAAGAGAGGATTAGAAAGGCTTCGCCCTTCTTACTTTCCTCCTTCTTCTTTGGTTACGGGCTTTTTTTGCTCCTTCTTGGGTTTTTTCACATTCCTTCTGCCTTTAGTTCCCATTGCTTGTTCTCCTCATTGTATTTCGGAATCGATTATTCTTGCTCTCCGTACTCTCTTATTATGGACAAAAAGGCAAGTTGCCTAAAAAGATGGGTACTATGCTTGACATGCCATTTAGGTAAATCAGTCTAGATAGCCCTTGAGCTTTCGACTGTGGGAGGGATGACGTAACTTGCGCAGGGCCTTGCCTTCAATCTGTCGTATTCTTTCTCGAGTTACATTGAATTCTCTGCCCACCTCTTCAAGGGTTCGAGCACGTCCGTCTCTAAGGCCAAACCTAAGCTGGAGCACCTTTTTTTCTCGTTCGGTAAGTTCATCGAGCACTTTATCTATTTGTTCTTTGAGTAGCTGCTGTGAAGTGGCTTCAGTTGGTGCTAAACTGCCGCGATCTTCAACAAGGTCACCTAGACGGCTATCAGCATCTTCGCCAATGGGCATGTCTAGCGACATTGGCTGACGGAAAAACAAAGCCATGCCCCCTTCCACCTTTTCTGGGGATATATTTAGGCGGCTGCCAATTTCCTCGTAACTTGGTTCGCGTCCAAGTTCTTGAATTAACTGTCGTGTTGTGCGTGATAGCTTGTTCATTGTGTCTACCATGTGTACCGGAATGCGAATGGTACGGGATTGGTCAGCTCTAGATCGAGTGACACCTTGCCTGATCCACCAGGTGGCGTAGGTACTGAACTTGTAGCCTCTTCTATACTGAAACTTAGCTATAGCTCGGATGAGGCCAATATTCCCTTCCTGGATAAAGTCAAGGAAGGACATGCCATGCGCGCTATACTTCTTAGCTATGCTAACCACCAGGCGCAGGTTTGCTTCAGTGAGGTGCCTTTCTGCTGCTTCTGCTTCGGTACTCACCTTTTCAAAGTAAGCTTTGAACTCACTGCTATGAGAATCGAGTTGAGACAGGAACCTGTTGTCAGTCAGGAGAGTCTTCAGTTTTCGCCATGAAGTTTTAGCTCTAGCCAGGAGCTCTAGCAATTGCGGAGGCAGAAGTTGACTGTTTATGGAAAGATTTACTATGGCTTCTTCGGCCGCAGTGATCCCTTTATCTATCCCCTTAGCGATTGCAACCATTAGCGATGGATCTATAACAACGTCGATGGCGGAGCGAAATTCAGGATTCTTGATCGTCTCTACCACATTGCTGGAGGGATCGATACCAATACGCTCTTCGACAATCTGAACAACGGGATATGCCCTGGATAATTGAGAAATTACGTGAATAACTATGTCAACGGGTAAAGGGAATTTCTTGTATTTCCTGAAGTGGCTATCCTTGAGCCTTTCTACGTATCTACCCAGCTCTATCTTCCGGGATAGTACCCTCTCTTCGTGAGCTGTAAGCAGCGGCACCCTGCCGAGTTCCTGAAGATACATACTAGTTGAGTCGTCAATTACCTCGTATTCCCCTAGTGCTGCCGGAGGCTTGCTCTCTTCAGCTTCATCGGGAAGGAATTCTTCGATTTCTTCTTTCTCTTCAACTTCCTCGACTATGGCGCTGACATCTTCAACTCCAGCTTCATCGCTGAGTAAGTTTTCAGCCAATATATCATCACTATCCAGGTTGGTGCTTCTTCCTTTAGCCATTGTTATTTCTCTTTCTTGAGGAAGACCTGCTGAAGTTGTTGCCCGGAATTTGTGGCTGTGTTAATTTGTTGAGGGAAATTCAGCCCTTGGCTTGCTTGCCTTGCCAGACTGCCTCCCAGTCGCTCTTATTGTAGCACAACGTCCGTAGTTTGAAAAGATTGTTCACTCACTCAGTAGATCAGCTCTGCCCGTGTCTCTTGAATCTCTCACCCGTTCTGGTCGGAGAGGAGGTATCTCTTGGCAACGAAAAGTTATGCCGCAACTATTCTCCACGGGACGCTAGTGGCTTTGGCTTCAAGGAGATTGCACTTTAGTCAGTCTTGTTCAATGATAATTCGATACATCACACAGTTCATCAGATTGTTCAACAGGAGATTCAAAGACCGGATAAGCGGACTATGTACCTTTTTGCCTATGGTGTAGCTGTGCTTGTAGTTCACGGTACTTGTCGATGTATTCGTGGATTGCTATCACAACAGCGGCGTGGCTCCAGGTCAGCGGTGAGACACTGAGCGGAGCATGATTATGCGGATGAACCTGCTCAGCAAGAACACCACTATGGAGAGCGCAGTGCTGAGCCCAGGTGAGGATTTGAAGGGCCGGCTTTAGGTCATCTACCGATTGAGCTCTGGCAGTGTGGTACTGTGCTACCCACATGGTGCAAACAAACCATGGGTTACCGGGAATATTGGCTATGTCCTGGCTGGCTTGCTGGTAGCGGTCGTTCTCGTAACGGGCAATGCCTCCCACCTCGGTTTTGCAACAAAGCCTGTCCATAAGTACTGCCATCGTGCTCTCAATAAGGGGGTCAGTAGCCTGGAGCATGCCGAAGAGAAAAGGACCGCAAATACTGCTATCGATAGTGTAGTCCGGTTCCACCACACCGTCAGCGTCAACTTTGACCGAGCGCAGGAAGCGCCCCAACTTCTTGTCAAAAAGATACTCAATAGCCGTCTTTTTTATCTCAGCAGCCGCCTGACGGTACCGTTTGGTGAGGGCCACCTCACCAAACATTTCCGTAAAATTGGCTGCCGCTTGTAAGCCTGCCCAGACCGCAGCCACGGTAAACGAGTGGATGCCACGGCGTTCCTCCCAAAGGTCATATGAAGGTGCCGGAAGGTTCGTATGAGGCTCTCTATAGGTAGCCATAAAATCGGCAGCGTTCTTAATCAGCTTTTGATAAAGGGGACGGATGGACTCTACATTGTGGAACTTATGGTAGTGGTGCCAGAGGCTGTATATTACTAAAGCAGTCTCATCCTCTTCAATTGGCAGTTGTAGCTCACCCTCCTCGTCTGCCCAGGGCATCCATTGGCCTGCCAGATACCCGTTAGAGGTGTACTTGTGAAGGAAGTAGCCTTCACTGGTGATGGCATTGGCGCAAAAATCGAAGAACTTATGACTGACTTCAGCGTAGTTGGCCATGTCGAGGGCCTTAGCGGTGAAGGCGCCATCACGACCCCACACATAAGAGTAGATGTCCCCCAGGACTTCGGCGATGTCTGAGTCAGTGCTGGCAATGATAGCGCCGCGGTTATCAGTCTGCACACGCATCGTGAGCAAGCTGCGGCGGTACAGGTCCAATATAGAGGCCGGCAGGTCGGTAAAGTCCAGCGATTCCTTATTCACCCATGCTCGCCAGTAATCACGGGTGCGTATGATGAATGACTCAGGTCCACGTTCCTTGACCAGAGCGTTGAGTTCCTCGACTCCGTGGAAGTGGGTACTGGCCGCCAGCCAGTGGTAAATGGTTGAGCTTCCTCCAGCGGGCACAGCCTTCTCATAGAGCCCGATGACGCCCTCAGCGAAGCCGCAGGTAAGAGGCACCTTCTCCAATTTGCCGTCTTCGGCATCGCGCCGTGCACTTGGCTTATCTTCTGATTTTGTGCTTCCGGTTGTCCAGTCGTCGAGGCCAACTCTTCCATTTACCTGGCCACCTGCCAGGAAGTAACGCTGCTCTTTATACATCACCAATGCCCTCAGTTCTGGGTGGTAGTAGATAGTATCGCTTATTTCCCTGCCCAGGATCCGTAGCGCATAATGGAAGAATAGACGTACGTCGCGGGGGTAGTCTCTGTGATTGACGATATTAACTCTTCTAAAGAAGATGTCGCGGTGAAAGTCCACGAGGTCAGAATAGGTGAGGGTAAGCCCTATCTCAGGATTAGTGGCCGTAACTTTGGTGACCAGACTATCGCTTTCATAGACCATTTCCTTCTGCCACTGGGGGCTGTCAATCCAGGTGAAGTTGCCATCAACCCAGATGCCAGTACGTGATACACAACCTTCGCTATGGTTCTCCTTGCCGATATAGGGATAGTAGATATCACGGAGGTTGTAATCAGTATCGAAATTGATGAGCAGGTTGCCATTGCCTACAAGTAAGTCTCTAGGCATGTTAGTTGTTGCACTACCCTCCTCTCTCGCTTTAATACACTATTATAGACCTCTAGGGTTTTCTGAGATGCCGGATTCCGTGAAAGTCTCTCGGCAGTCTCTCGGGCACGCTCAGCCGTAGCCTTTCTAAGTTCGGCCGATTTAATACAGTATTATAGACCTCCAAGGTTTTCTGAGCTACCTGATCCCATGAGAATTTTTCCGCGGTTTCCCTGGCACGCTCACCCATGGTCTTTCTAAGTCCAGCATTTGAAAGCAGCAACTCGATTTTTGCTGCCAGGCCGTTGACATCGGAGGGGGCTCTAAGTAGGAGGCCATTTACCCCATCGATTATGAGATCGGCAGCTCCGGCAACCCTGCTGGTGATTACAGGCAAGCCGCTGGCCATAGCCTCGACGATGACCAGACCAAAGGGCTCATATATGGTAGGAAGAACGAATATATCGCTAGCAGCATAGTATTCCCAAAGATTGCTGCTGTGGGGGACAAAGATTATCCTGTCCCTCACCCGCTTTAGCTCCGCAAGCTGGCCGTAGAATTTCTCGTCACCGCTACCACAGATAAAAAGTTTGACATCCGGCCTCTGAACGAGCGAAAGTGCTTCCATGATATGAAGCACTCCTTTTCTCTCCCAGTCACCTCCGGCGAACATCAGTAATGGATCACTACGGGATACACCATGCTCTTGCCTGATCTGGCCTCTATAGAGCAGCCGATTAGTCGGGTGGAATCTGAGAGTATCTACTCCATTAGGGATTACGATGATGTTTTTGGCGGCATCACCGTAATGACGGGCAAACTCCTTTTGCATAGCCTGAGAAACTACAATACACGCTTTAGAGCTGCTGCGGCTAATTATCAGCCTCTCAACAAAGCATAGCAGGCTGCGATACAGCCTGTGGTCCAGAGCTTTCAGTTTTTGCCAGACACTCCTGCATGGTATCTTAATTATGTTAACTTCTTCGAGATGGCGGCACTCCCTCTCACAGAAATGAGAGGTGATAACGTTTGAAGAAAAGGCAGAGTCATACCCTGTCGAATGGATGATGTCAAAGTCTGTTTTTCTGAGGAGGGAAAGAGCGGCAAGGAGTAAGGTACTGGATATCAAGAAGGTAATGTGTGCCAAAGACTTGGTACATCTGAGTCCTGGCACCTTATAGTGTTTAACTTTGAGTAAGTCAATTCCATTTATAGTATTAGAAAAAACCGAAACCTGATGGTCCTCACAAAGCCTTTCGACTAGGTGAGCGGTGACGGTTGCTGGCCCTGCTTCAAAGTTAACATGATGCGCAATGAAAGCAATCTTCAAGCTTATCTCCAGAAGGGGCCTCTAGCATAGGGACTTAGTATATGGTGCTTTTGCGGGAGAGCACCAGACTTTGGTTCAAAGAGCTAGTGCCAACCCTACCACCAAGGCCGCCGCTAAATGGCGCTTGCCATTTGGAACTATAAATATTATACCACAATGGACACGGTGTGCATAGAAACTTACTCTATGTCAGCTGCTGCGCAAGGGGTCGAGTCTAAACAAAGGGTGCAAGCTCCAAAGTAAGGAATACAATTCACATTGAGATGAACAAAAAGCCAACAAGTGCAATTAGCGCGGGCAATTGACATTACAGCGGCAGCTAGTATAGGCTTCAACAAAAAGGAGGATAGGCGCTTGAAAGGGAAGATAAGGAGGCTCATCCGGGAAAGAGGTTTTGGGTTCATCGCCGCTGAAGATAGCAAGGACGTCTTTTTCCACCGCTCCGCTTTGGCTGGAGAAGATTTTGATGCGCTGAAAGAGGGCAATAGTGTCGAGTTCGACTTGGAAAGGGGACCTAAAGGACTTCAGGCGATGAATGTCAGAGTGGATGACCTATTCCGCAAGCAAGAGAGAGGTGAATCAATGCAAGCATACTGCCTAAAGTGTCGTGCTAAAAGAGAAATAAAAGATCCCAAGACAATAACCATGAAAAACGGGAGACCGGCGACTCAGGGGACATGCCCCGTGTGTGGGACTAAGATGTTCAGGATTGGGAAGGCATAACGATAGAAGCCTTATGACTTCTAGAAGGCTGTGTATCGGTCATAATACCCAGCCTTTCTATTGTGATCACACAATTTGAGTTTTTGTTGGATACACTGAGGTTGAACAAAACCGAGTTTTGTGCAACGGTAATATAGCACCTCTCCCAGTGCGCTAAGAGATGCAAGGCAAACAGGTCAAGGGATTGCTTGCCAGCATAGTTAGTTGACGCCAACCCGATAAAAGGTTATTATTAATACGCAATGTTTTATGTTTATTATAACAACGAAATAAAGAGGAAAGATGGACTATACATTAATGATAGGTGGCCTTGCTCTTGTTTTGGGCATCCTTATTGGGTACTTTATCAGGCAGCTAGTAGCCAAGCGGGAGATTCAAAAAACAAGAAAAGAGGCACAGAACTTATTAGATGAAGCAACAATCAAGCATAATGAGCTACTCCGTGCAGCTAGAGAAGAAGCTATCAAGGTTGGCAAGGCTGCCGAGGCGGAAAGCAAGGAACGTCGCCTCGAAATACAACGAATAGAAAAGCGTGCTAACCAGAAAGAAGAGGCGCTGGAGCGGAAGTTAGAAGCTGTAGAGCGGCGTGAGCGTGATTTAGATAGCCGGAAAAAAGATATTGAGAGTACAACGGCTGAACTTCAGACAATAAGAGAAAATCAGCTGGCAAAGTTAGAATCCATCTCTGGCACATCTAGTGAAGAAGCAAAAACTCTCTTGTTTCAAATGCTAAAACAAGAGGTTGAAGAAGAGGCCTCGCAACAAGTTAGGGTGTGGGAGGCGCAAATAAAGGAAGAGGCTGATGAAAGGGGTCGGGATATTCTGGCCACAGCTATTCAAAGGTGTGCTACTGATGTTGTTTCGGAAACTACAATATCTGCTGTTCCCCTGCCTAGTGACGAGATGAAGGGGCGCCTCATTGGGCGTGAAGGACGCAATATCCGAGCTCTGGAGCAAGCTACTGGTGTTGATCTTATCATTGACGATACTCCGGAGACAGTTACTATCTCCAGCTTCGACCCTGTGAGGCGTGAAGTAGCTCGCCTTGCCTTAAGCAAACTTATCCTTGATGGGCGCATTCATCCAGCCCGGATTAAGGAAATAGTAGACAAAACCAAAACAGAGGTTGAAGCTACTGCCCGTAGTGAGGGTGAACGAGCTGCTTACGAAGCTGGAGTAACAGGCTTACATCCTGAACTGATTAAGCTACTTGGCCAGCTTAAATTTCGTACCAGTTATGGTCAGAATGTTTTACTTCACAGTCTCGAAGTTTCTCATCTGGCGGGGATGTTGGCTAGCGAGATTGGGGCTAATGGCAATGTCGCCAGGAAAGCCGGTCTGCTTCATGATATTGGAAAGGCGGTAGATCATCAAACGGAGGGTCCGCATGCTCTGATAGGTGCTGACCTGGTTAAGCAGTGGGATAGAAATCCAGATGTGGTTCAAGCCATTGCTGAACATCATGGCGAGGCAGAGACTAGTACTGTTATGGGCTTTATTGTTGCTGCTGCCGATGCCATAAGTGGTTCGCGGCCTGGTGCAAGACGTGAGTCCTTGGAACAATATTTGAAGCGTGTTAAGGACTTAGAGGACATCGCAGCCGATTTCCCTGGCGTGGAAAAGTCTTTTGCTATTCAAGCTGGGCGCGAAGTGCGTGTCATGGTAAAACCAGAGAAAGTTGATGATTTAGCAGCAGTGAGATTGGCTCGGGATATTTCTAAGAAGATAGAGGAGAGCCTGACCTATCCTGGCCAGATAAGAGTAGTAGTGATAAGGGAGACTACAGCGATAGATTACGCTAAGTAGAATTGAGAATACTGGCAATAGGCGACATCATCGGCAAGCCTGGTCGGACGGCGGTGAAGGAAATCCTACCAGGCTTGTGTTATGAACATAATATTGACCTCGTAGTAGGCAATGGCGAGAATGCTGCCGGTGGGGTAGGGCTGACCCCAGGTACAGCAGAAGAGCTCTTTGATTCTGGAATTGATGTCATAACCACAGGCAATCATATCTGGGCTCACAAGGAGATTATTCCTTACCTGGATAGCGGACCCGCTCTTCTCCGCCCATTGAATTATCCACCGGCAAATCCTGGCCGTGGCTATTTGCTTAAAAAAAATGTCCTGATAGTTAACCTCGTTGGGCGTGTTTTCATAGGCCATTTTGATTGTCCCTTTCGAGCCATGGACCAGCTACTGGCTGAGTTCGAACATAAATCAATCCCTATTATTGTTGACTTTCATGCTGAGGCAACCTCGGAGAAAGTGGCCATGGGTAAATATCTCGATGGACGAGTCAGCGCTGTGTTGGGCACCCATACCCATGTGGGCACTATTGATGCTCACATACTGCCCGGAGGCACTGCTTATGTCACCGACATAGGCATGGTTGGCCCTATAGATTCGGTTATCGGGGATGACCCGAATTCTGTAATCGATCGCTTCCTTACCCAGATGCCTACTCGGTTATCGGTTGGAAGAGGAAAAGTCAACTTCGATGCAATTCTGGTCGAAGTGGATGAAAATACTGGCAAGGCAGTGGATATCAAGCGTATCCAAAAAATAGCGGACTAGGAAAGCCTCACCCTTTCCATCACCCTGGGCATTATTTCGCCAGCTTCACCTTGGATGACCACTGTGGCGTAGTGGTCGAGGGGGGTTGGAGTTAAATTAACGATAGCTAACCTGGCCCCAGCCTCTCTGGCGTATGTTGGCATATAGGCAGCGGGGTAAATGACAAGAGTGGACCCAATAACAATAAAAAGGTCGCAGTTCTGCGAGCGGCGGGTAGCCTCCTGTAATGTTTCCTCTGGTAATGCCTCTCCGAAGAACACTGCACCTGGCTTCAAGATACCCTGACAGTCAGGGCAATCGGGAACTTCTATCCCCTCCTTTATTTTTTGTAATACTTCGGGCATCGGAAAGCGTCTACGGCAGCTCAAGCACACCACCCACCGCATATTACCATGAAGCTCAAATACCTTATCTTCAGGGACCCCGGCCTTTTGGTGCAGATTGTCGATATTTTGAGTGATGACGCAATCTAATTTGCTCAACTGGTAGAGCTCGGCGATGGCATAGTGGGCGGGATTTGGTTCGGCTTCAGTAAGAAGTCCACTTTCGGCGGACATCTTCCAGATAGTTTTGCGAGCGGCCGGGCCGCTGAGGAACTTTTGAATGGTGAAGTCCTCAGGGTCATATCTGCTCCAGATTCCTCCCGGGCCGCGGAAATCGGGTATACCTGACTCCGTGCTTACCCCAGCCCCAGTGAACACGATGACCTTCTTAGACTCTATGATAAGCTGAGCTAACCGTTCTATCTCTTCCATCATCTCACTCCTTCCCATAATATGACCTCTACCACCCTTTCGATACCGCCCAGGTCGGAAATTAGCTCGATACTGGCCTGTGGGAAATAGCTCTTTATTAACGAAGTCGCCATTTCACCCTGCCCCTGGCCTATTTCCAAAAGAAAACAGGCCGAGCACCCACCGCGGTGGGTGCTCAGTTTTCCCGGTATCTGTTCTAGCATTTGTTGTATTTTATCCAACCCATCCTCACCACCGGCTAAGGCTATCGTGGGCTCAAAATTCCTTATCTCTGGGCTCAAATCTTTAAATGCACAATCTTTGATATAAGGTAAATTGGCTACTATCATATCTACGGGTTGAGGCAATGGCTCAAGCAAATTCCCTTGCAAAAGTTCCACCTGGCTGTTAACCCCGTGGCGCCGGCAATTTATCTCGGCCACCTGTAGAGCTGAAGTTGAAATATCCGTGGCATAAATCTTAGCTTGAGGTAATGCTAAGGCAAGGCTGATGGCAATAGCTCCGCAGCCTGTGCCGACGTCGGCTATGGTAATTTGCTTTCCCGGGTGGGAAATGCGATGAGCAAGTTCCACAGCTTTTTCCACGAGAAGTTCTGTTTCTGGTCTGGGAATGAAAGTGTGACAGTCAATGCAGAAGTCGATTCCGTAAAATTCGCAGTGCCCTAAAATATAAGCAGTAGGCTCGTGGTCAAGGCGACGCTGGACAAGATGCCATAGATGCCTTGTTTCTGCTGAAGTTAAGACCCTCTCTGGCTCTGTGTAAAGCTGTGTTCTAGGCATTTTTAAGATATGACCTAGCAAAAGCTCAGTCTCAACAAAGGCATCATCAATTCTTGTCCTGAGTAATGTTTGGGTAGCTGATTGTAAAGCTTCGCTTAAAATCATGTAAGAGCTGCTTCCAGTTGTTCAACCTGCTCTTTGCTGGACAGGGCTTCAATGATTTCGTCCAGTTCTCCCTCCAGAACCTGCTGCAGGTTGTGAAAGCTTGAGCTAATTCGGTGGTCGGTAACCCGGTTCTGGGGGAAATTGTAGGTGCGAATCTTTTCCGCCCGTTGACCACTGCCTACTTGCATCCGCCGCTCTTTATCCATGCTTTCAGATTGCTTCCGTTGTTCAAGGTCAAGCAGCCTGGCCCGAAGCACCGCCATGGCCTTCATCCTGTTTCTTACTTGAGACCTTTCATCCTGGCAGGAGGCCATTATGCCTGTGGGTAAATGCGTGATGCGAACTGCCGTAGTTACTTTATTCACATTTTGCCCTCCGGCCCCCCGGCTATGGAAGAATTCCATTTTGAGGTCATCAGGATTGATGTTAAGCTCAATCTCTTCTGCCTCGGGCAGGACCGCTACCGTAGCTGTCGAGGTGTGAAGTCGTCCCGAGGCTTCGGTAATTGGCACCCTTTGCACTCGATGGACACCACGCTCGTGCTTAAAGCGGCTGAAGGCGCCTTTACCCTTGATTTCGAATATTAGCTCCTTGAAACCTCCGATTTCACTTTGATTGCTATCGATGATCCCCACCTGCCAGCCCTTGCCCTGGGCATATCGGCTGTACATGCGGAATAAGTCGGCAGCAAAAAGGCCTGCCTCCTCACCACCAGCTCCAGCCCTTATCTCAACAATGACATCTCGATCCTTGGCTGGGTCTTTGGGTATCAGAGAGAGCTTGAGTCGGCGAAGGAGGTCATCTTGCTGCTGTTTGAGTTTGCTTACTTCTTCCTTGACTAAAGCCATCATTTCCGCTTCGGCATGGGAATTAATCAGAGCTTCCAGTTCCGCCAGCTCCTTGTCCTTGGTTTTATATTGTTGGTATGTGCCAACAATATCTTCGAGGTCAGCCTTCTCCTTGCTTAGCTCTTGAAGCTGCTTGGGATTGGTAGCTACATCTGCTCGAGCTAAGAGTTGGCTCAGCTCGTCATAGCGCTTCTGTATTAATTCTAGCTTCTCAAACATACCCGATACTATTATAATACAGCGACACAAGCTGCTCAAATTTGAGTTAAGGGAGCTAGAATGAAACTGACGCCAGGTTGCTATGAATGCTTACTCAGATTAATCTACCAGGCTGCAGAGCTAGCCACGGGCGATGCTTCGCTGAAGCAAAGGGCAATAAAAGAAGCGATGAAGATATTGGATGATGAGTTTTCTTATAGCCAATTATCTATTGTGATTGCTACCAAGATTCACAGGGTTGTAAAAGAAGTGACTCACAATCCTGACCCTTATAGGGTAATGAAGGAAAGGGAGATGACGCTCGCCAGGGAATTATACCCCGAGCTGTCATTGCGAGCTGAAGCCTCAAGCCAAAAGCGGGGCAGGAAGCGAAGCAATCTCTATAGCGATGATCTTCAGAGCTATCTTAAGCTGGCCGCGGCAGCGAATGCTATTGATTTCTTCAGGGAGCCCGGTTCTATTAAGGAGGATATCAGGAAACCTGTGAGCTTTGCTGTAGATGACTCGGAGCAATTGGAAGCAAAGCTAAAAGATGCCGGCAAAGTTTTATATCTGGCGGATAATGCCGGGGAGCTCTACTTCGACCTGCCTTTAGTCAAGTGGATGAAGCAATTCGCCCAGGTTATCTATGTGGTTAAACCATCGCCTGTTCAAGACGATTTGACCCTGGAAGATGTGAGGAGGTGTGGCTTGGAAGGTGAGTTTGGGAAGGTTATAAGCACGGGCATAGCTTCACCAGGAATAGTTTTTTCTTTAGCTTCCGCCCAGTTCAAACGAGAATTTGAGTCAGCAGACCTTATATTCGCCAAAGGAATGGGGCATTATGAGGCTTTGTCCGAGCTTCCCCCGGAAGGGAAGTTTTTCTATTGCCTCATGGCGAAGTGCAAACCCGTAGCAGACTCGCTGGGGGTGCCTGTAAATAGCTATGTGGCCATGCTACAATGATTCAGGTTTGTCCCCAGCCATGGAAAATCGCCTCAGAGGGCACTAGGAGGCTCTAGAGAGGGTATGAAATAAGAAATAAGGAGAACAAACCACTCTATAAAATAGCAGAGGTATGATTTTTTGATATCGCCCGGGACTCTCACCGACCATGGTCGACAGTCACAAAGCCTCTAGGTCGTTGACTTTGCGCTCAGCCTTGGTTATGTTTTCTTTATTGAAATAGCTATAATCTCGGCACAGTGAACAAACCAAACTCAAAAAGTTTGGCTCTATTCGTATACTTTTACTGTATAATAGGCAAAATTTATGAGGAAACTGACTAAGCGTGAAGCCATAATAGGTGGCATATCTCTAGCAGTTACCATAGCTCTATCTCTTCTTATCATTCAGCATCGAAGCTACATCGACCAAATATCAGAGTGGGGCTATTTTGGTTGCTTTTTCATCAACGTTCTCACCAATGGGACCTTCATTTTGCCCGGCTTCGGCATTGTTATTACATTCACACTGGGTGGAGTATTAAATCCTGCCATAGTTGGCGCCGTAGCTGGAATTGGTGAAGCTATAGGTGCTACTGGTGCTTATTTCACTGGATACGCTGGCAGGGGATTATTCCGAGATCATAACAGCGGCCTTTACCTTCGCTTCAGCAATATTATTGACCGCCACGGTTCTAAAGCCATTTTCTTCATATCAGCTGTATTGAGTCCTTTTTTTTACCCCTTCGCCGTATTTCTGGGCATGGTTCGCTTTGGTTGGGTAAGATTTTTCCTCGCCACTTGGGCAGGGAGGACAGCCAAAAGCATGGTACTAGCTTACCTGGGATACTTCGGTTTGCACTCCATACTACACTGGCTGGGCTTGGACATTTAACTTGAGTTTCCCAAGCTGTTTTGTTATATTCTTGAACCAAGCGGGGCTGTAGCTCAATCGGGAGAGCGTCTGACTGGCAGTCAGAAGGTAGTGGGTTCGAATCCCATCAGCTCCACCAGTCTTTTCTCAGCTTTGATTACCACAAATGGGCCCTCAGAAAAAGAGGTCAACTCTATTTTCCCCCTTCGCTCGCAATGACAGCCCAGATATGAAATCCTAAATCCCAAGCACCAAATTCTAAACAATATCAAAGCCCGAAATACCAATGACTAAAACAGGTTATAGATTTGAATTTTGATATTTGGATTTGTTTAGAGCTTAGAGATTAGGATTTGGAATTTAGCCGCAGGGATTGCCACGCCCCGACAAGTCGGGGCTTGCCAGGACAGCCTCTCTCTCCCTGGCGAGAAGGATTTTACACGCTATTATGCAGTTAACTATTATTTCCTGTGCTCCCTTGTAGATTTTTCTTACATGAGAACGGCAGTTGGTTCTATCACCCTTGCTCTGGCTCAATCAGGCCGTAGTTGCCATCCTCGCGACGGTATAGCAGATTGAGCCTCTCAGTATCGGCTTCTATGAAAAGAAAGAAATCATGCCCCAGAAGCTCCATCTGGCTTATAGCTTCATCCACAGGCATGGGTTTGACTAAGAAGCGTTTACTCTTTACCACCCTTTTGGGAGCCTTGATTTCCTCCGCCTCTATTGCCACTCCTTGCCGAGCAAAGGAAATGCCTCTGCCTTTATCATATAATTTGCCTTTGTATCGCTCGATTCGTTTAGACAGCACATCCACTATTTTGTCAATGGCTGTGCGAATATCCTTAGACTCTTCCTGAGCTCTAATTAAGACACCTTTGCTGTCAAGGGTAACCTGGACAGTGAATCGCTGCTCAGGCAGCTTTGCACCTTCGTGGGAAATCTCCACCTTGCCTTCACCGATGGTAGGTAAGTAACGACCCAGTTTGCCAATCTTCTTCTCAACATATGCCTCCAATGTTTCAGAGACCTCCACATTATTCCTAGCGATAATCTGTAGCTTCATTTCTCCTCCTTCAGTTGTAACTCTCCCTTGCCAACGTTAAGCCCCAAACAGACATAGCACCCTTGCTCTTGAGAGCTGCGGCACAGGACTCCAGCGTAGCTCCAGAGGTACATACATCGTCTATAAGTATAATTTGTTTACCGCTTACCTTTTCATCACGGCATACAAAAGCATCGGCTACATTCCTCCGGCGCTCTTCTACATCAACTGCCCTCACCTGAGGTTGTGCCTGCTTAACCCGAATGAGGCAATCCTCGATCACTGGCAAATCAATGCGCCTACCCAACTCCCTGGCGAGAAGGCTGGACTGGTTATAACCCCTCTCTCTCAATCGCCGTGGGTGAAGAGGTACGCAAACCAAGGCTTCGCCAGGCAAGGGATTTGACCTAAGAGAATCAGCCAGTAATTCAGCCAGACGGGGAGAGATTGCCTTCAAATTTCGATACTTCAGCTGATGAATGGCTTTCCGTATTACCTCGTCAAACCTAAATGGAGAACGGATGCCGTCAATCTTAGTTTGTCTTTGCCGACAGTCCGGGCATACGATACCGCTAGCCTGAGACCTGCCACAGTAGGGGCAAAGCGGGGGTAATAGCCTTGGTAGTTTTCCGAGACATTCAGGGCAAAGAAAACCGCCTACTTTCCCACAGCCAACGCATCGACACGGGAAAAAAGAGTCAACCGCCAGCTCAATTAATTTACCTGAGCGAAGCAAATCCTCTGCTAAGGAGTGTATTCCCGGCGTGTGCGGGTATGAAGTTCTCCACTAAGAATAGGCTCATCAAGGTATACTTCACCATTCCTGATCTTTAAATTGTAACCACAATCAGGATTGGTACACACCCAGGCCTTGTAGTGAATCGGTGCCCCTTGACTACCAAAGTCAGACAGAGGCACTAAATCCCCCTTTCCGCATTTTTGGCACTTAGGTAATGAACCGTTTTCCAAGTTCCACCTCCACAATTAATTTATTTGCCTATATCAAAGTCAATAAGTATACACTATAAAAACTTCGTTTGCAAGGCCACTTCCCGAATAAACCCAAATTTTTTAGATTTTTTTTAGATTTTCCTGATGGCCCAGCCCAACCGCCGACAGGCAGGTATAAATAGCCCCGGCGGGCGTCAGTTGGCTTCTCATTAAGCTGATAGCCTCGACTTCGACATGATATTTATCTTCAAAGATGGTAGAGCCCACAAGTTCGCCAAAGCTTCTTCTTTCCAGTGGTGATGCTCCCTGCCTGATGCGAGCCAGAGTCAAATGTGGCACAAATGAGCGTTCCTCCTTAGCAAATCCCAGGGCAGCGAGCGCGGAGTCGATGTTTTGCTGTAACCTGGATAGCTTGTCCACCTCCCCACCAATGCCGACCCAAAAGACTCGAGCTTGCCTTAGACTGGGGAAAGCCCCCAGGCCTGAAATCTCCAAATGGAATGGAGAAATCCCCTGTGCAGCTTCTTCTATAGCTTCAGTTATCTCTACTACCCGCTTAGAAGGAATATCGCCCAGAAACTTCAGTGTCAGGTGAATTCCCCCCGGGGCCACCCACTTGACGAACTTATGTTCATCTCTCTCCAATTCTTTTCTCAGCCTGGCTAATCCCTCCTTAGCCTCCTCAGGCAGTTCAATGGCAATAAAGGAACGGATTTGCTCAGGATTATGTGACACTTTTGCTCCTTTCATCCCGGCATAGTAGTTCTTGGGCGTTAGCCCCCAAGATTCTGGCTTTATCTTCCTCGGGAAGCTGTGAAGATTGGATTTGGGCAAGCACTCGATTCTGCGACACAAGAGGATAATCGCTGCCAAAGAGTATTTTATCACTGCCGATGATGTGACTCACCTGCTCAAAAATCTCGGGCTTATAAAGGAAAACGGTGGCCGCAGTATCAAAGAAGACATTAGCGAGAGCCTTGGCTACTTCGGGCATCAGGGCATAAAAAGGCAACCCACCACCCCAGTGAGCACAAACAAGCTTTAAATTCGGGAAAGCCGTGATAAAGGAGTAGAGAATGTCAGGGGTGATACTACCCTTGCCGGAGTACTCATGCCCCACTGGCTCAGAAGAGTGGGTCAGAAAAATCAAGTCGTGCTTTAGCGCGGCATCAACTAGAGGCTTCATTGTTGTCTTATCAGCGAGATCGAAGCCCTGCACATCAGACCTTAATTCGCCAATTCCCTTAGCCCCAGCTTTAGCACATCGCTCCAGCTCAGCTATGGCAGCATCTCCTGCCCCGGGTTGAATCGCACAAAAGCCGACAAGCCTTGCCGGATAGCGTGATACTGAATCCAAAATGTAATCGTTTGTTTTCACACAGAGTTCATGGCTTACCCAACCGACGTTAAGAACAACGGACAAACCAATGCCGGCTTCATCCATACTGGCAAGCAGTTCCTCCGCCGTTGCTATCTTGGCTTCCGGCTGGGAATAAAGCAAAGAAAAGCAAGGATCACGCTTGATATATTCGTCACGCCCTTCCCTTAGCCAGGAGGGAAATATATGGGTATGAAAATCTATAATCACAGACGACATTATAGCCCTTTTGGGTCTTGACAGTGCGGGGGGAGTGGTATAATAATAATATTATACGCTAGAGATTTTGGGAAAACTGAACTTTTGCTCTGTGAAGGGCCGAAGTATTACAAAGGAGGGGAAATGAAACACAAATTGATCGCAGTCGCTTCAATCACAGTCCTACTATGTATGGTTTTAGGTAATAGCATTGCTTGCACCACCCCCACAACCGAGTATGCTTTGACTATCAGCAGCACGGAGAGTGGTTCGGTCACCACGCCTGGAGAAGGCACGTATACCTATTGTGAGGAACAGGGTGATAGGGTTAACCTAGTAGCGACTCCAGATGCTGGCTACCGATTTGTCAACTGGACTGGCGATGTGGGCAGCATTGGCAACGTCGATGCCGCCATAACCTACATCGTCATGGACGACGACTATTCCATAACGGCCAACTTTGTGGCGGTATATGATCTCACTATCGACCGTACCGCTGGAGGGTCGGTAACCACGCCTGGAGAGGGGGCTTTTACCTATGACGGAGGAACGGTGCTCGACCTGGTGGCCGAGGCTGATGAAGGCTACCTGTTTGAAAACTGGACTGGTGATGTGGGCACCATCGCCAATGTCAACGCCGCCACCACCACCATCACCATGAACGGAGACTACTCCATTACGGCCAACTTTGTGACGGCATATGACCTCACCATCTCCAGCACGGAAGGAGGGTCGGTAACCACCCCTGGAGAGGGGACTTTTGCCTATGCCCCAGGAACGGTGCTCGACCTGGCGGCTGAGGCTGATGCTGGCTACCGGTTTGTCAACTGGACTGGTGATGTGGGCACCATTGCTGATGTCAACGCCCCCATGACGAACATCACCATGAACGATGACTATTCCATAACAGCCAACTTTGTCAAGCAGTGCATCTGCCCATAACCAGTCACTCGACTTGACCTTGCTTCCCGGGCACTGAATCGTGCAGGCAAGTTATGAGAGTCAGCGCCCAGCCCCTATCACTCATAATTTGCTGACTATTTGCCGAATGCGGACGAAATTGGGGAAAAATCTCGGGAAAAAGACTTAACATTATGGGGGTGATATAATAGTACCAGGGCGTTATACAATAGCACCATAAGCTAGAGGTTTTGGGAAAACTAAACTCTACAAAATGTCAATAACTCACCGCACAAAAAAAGGGGTTGCCAATTCCCGGTTAGGTGTTAAGAATGGACATGCGGAGTCTCGCACACACAAAGTTGATGGTGTAGCGAGCCGGCATGGCTGTAGATTATTAGTGTCGCCCGTAACCAAGTTAGCTGAAGGATGGCAGGGATGGCTAAGTTAAGAGCCGGGAAATGCTTCTCGGTGGTGATGACGTTGATGCTGGTTCTGGGATTGTGTGCCGCAGCAGGTACACTAGGCTGTGTGAAACACGACCCGGTGGTCACCATCCCCGATGCCGGCCTGGAGGCTGCCATCAGGGAAGCCCTGAATAAACCGGAGAGAGACATCTACGCCTCGGAGCTTGCCTGGTTGCAGGATCTCGATGCTGCTGCTAGAGGAATCCAAGACCTACGGGGGCTTGAGTATTGTACCGACCTGGCAGTTCTGATTCTTGAGGCGAACCAAATAAGCGATATATCCCCCCTTGCCGACCTCACCAGCCTGATAGAGCTGAATCTTGCGAGGAACCAGATAAGCGACATATCCCCGCTTGCAAACCTTACCAACCTGGTAGTTCTGCTTCTTGCGGAGAACCAGATAAGCAATACACTCCCGCTTGCTAACCTCACCAGCCTGACAGTGCTGATTCTTGCGGATAACCAGATAAGCAATACACTCCCGCTTGCTAACCTCACCAACCTGACATGGCTCGAGCTTTGGGGTAACCAGATAAGCGACATATCCCCGCTTGCTAACCTCACCAACCTGACAACGCTGGGTCTTTGGAAGAACCAGATAAGCAATACACTCCCGCTTGCTAGTCTCACCAACCTGACATGGCTGTCTCTTGGGGAGAACCAGATAAGCGATATATCCCCCCTTGCTAACCTCACCAGCCTGACAACGTTGTCTCTTAGTGAGAACCAGATAAGCAATATATCCCCCCTTGCTAACCTCATCAGCCTGACAGGGCTGGGTCTTGAGCATAACCAAATAAGCAATATATCCCCCCTTGCCGACCTCACCAGCCTGACGCTGCTGTCTCTTGCGGAGAACCAGATAAGCGATATATCCCCCCTTGCCGACCTCACCAGCCTGACGCTGCTGTCTCTTGCGGAGAACCAGATAAGCGATATATCCCCCCTTGCCGACCTCACCAGCCTGACAACGCTGTCTCTTGCGGAGAACCAGATAAGCAATATATCCCCGCTTGCTAACCTCACCAGCCTGACAGGGCTCGGTCTCGGGGATAACCAGATAAGCGATATATCCCCCCTTGCCGACCTCACCAGCCTGACAACGCTGTCTCTTAGTGAGAACCAGATAAGCAATATATCCTCGCTTGCTAACCTCACCAGCCTGACAGAGCTCGGTCTCGGGGATAACCAGATAAGCGATATATCCCCCCTTGCTAACCTCACCAGCCTGACAGAGCTCGGTCTCGGGGATAACCAGATAAGCGATATATCTTCCCTTTCCAACCTTAGTAAGCTAAAGCAGCTCGCACTTGACGGCAACCAGATAACCGATATAAGCGCTCTGTCCAATCTCACTGATTTGAGAGTCGTCTGGCTCGATAACAATAATATCACCGACATATCGCCCCTTTCCGGTTTGATTAAGATTGGCGAAGTTGAGGAGGACGATCCGTGGCTGGATGAAAGAGAAGGGATAAAAATCTCCCTTGGTCTCCGCGACAATCAAATAACTGACATCGAACCCCTGGTGGAGAATGAAGGGCTTTCAGAAGGGGATGGGATTGACCTTCGAGGTAATCCGTTAAGCAGTTATTCTCTCAACACATACATACCTCAACTTAAGGATAGAGGTGTGAATGTTCTTTATGATGTTTAAGAACTGCCCCTAGCACCACGGTGCTTCATCGCCACCGCAGCTTACGCCGCCCCAATAGCAGAGGAAATAGGAATTCTGCGTGAGTTCAGAGACAAATACCTGCTCACCAACCCGTTGGGGAAGGGTTTGTTGAAGCTTTACTACAAGGTCAGCCCGCCAATAGCCGAGTTCGTAACTGAGCATCCCAGCCTGAAGCCAATAGTGAGGGTTGGGTTGTTCCCCACTGTGGCCATGAGCGGCCTAGCCGTCAACGCTACTCTGGCCGAGAAGACGGCCATAGTAGGCTTGTTGGCGCTGGTTTCAGTGGTCATATTTCAACCGTTCCGTATTCGGTAGGCAGGATGACTTTTATTCCGCTGTCGCTCAGATTATCCACGTAGAATTCGGGCTTCTCAGAGTGTACCGGTATAAGCACCTCTGGTTGAATCTCACGAGCAACTCTCAACAGATCGGGACCACAAGCGTGGCCCGAAGCATGCAGCCCTTTCTCTTCCTCTGGTATTTCCCATTCGCCGTTCTTTTCGATAGGGAGGCCGAATGCTCGTAATTGGAAGCGCTCGAGCCAGTGGTGCAACCGCCGGAAGTCCATCTCCTGTTCCTCGTTGTGAGGTTCGCTAGAGCTAAAAACATAAAGGCTGCCTGACCGGGGCTGTATGCTGGGCAGCTCATTCAAATCCCAGAAGCTGAAGCAGAGGATGAAATCTCCCTGATTAGAACTGACATCCTTAGCCAAGACAATTTTGCTGGAGCATTCCTGGTAGGTCTTTCGTAACCATGAAGCAGGACTTCTCGCAGCCGTTGTCTTCTGGTAGATGACCAGAGCGTCTTCTTCGGTTAAGTCAGGTATCTCTCGGTCGAGAAGGCGCATGGTCTTTAAAAGGTAAGCATCCCTGGGCAAAATGGTTAACTTCCTTTTTGTGTCTCTGGCAACCTGCAAGAAGGTAAGCAAGCGGTTTACATCTCTGGGAGGAAAATCGGCAATGACCAGACCCCTGGCATCGTTAATAGCTTTGAAGGCATTTTCATATACTTCCTGCTCGAAAACATTCGCGGCCTTGTCCACATTAGTGCCTTCCAGGATTAATGCCTTAGGATGTAGCTGAGCTGCCTGTTTTATCATTAACTCGGTAAGTTTACCGTGCCTACCATGAAGTCGCAGGTCGCCGCTGTAAATCACCCAACCAGAGCTTGTCTCAATCCCCCAGGCACAGGCACCGGGAATGGAGTGGTCTACGGGGAAGCAACGCAGATTAAAGCTACAGTGAACGATATCGTCCAGCGGTTGTGAGACAAGTTTCTTTTGTCGGGTAGCTTTCTCCCAAAAATCCTCGGCCTCCTCACTCAGCTCGAGCTTATCAGCAACGCAGAAGCGACGTTGACAGTCACCACTGCTGCTGGCAACGTAAGCCCCCTGCCTCCATCCCTTCAAACATTCCTCCACACGGGGTGTGAAATAGCACACCTGCTGGTCGAAGGATGATATGCCCGAGTCCTGTACTGCCTTGGCGATAAATGCTGTGGTCGCGGTGGCATATACCGGGATGTCCTCTCTCAGGAAAGATATGTGGCCGGAGTGGTCGAGATGGGCATGGGTTAACAGAATTCCATCTATATCTTCAAGTTTGCGATAGTGCTTCGCCCGGCGAAGGCGCTGCCACAGGTTTTCTGCCTCCAGGTCAGTGCGGTAAATGCCCTCAAGCTGGGGAAGCAGCCTCATTACTAACAGGTCGAGGAGTCCTGCTCCGGGTCGAGGCTTTAAATATTCCTCGTAGAAGGTTCGATATTTACTATAGGGATAGCCAAAGTCCAGGAAAAGCTTCCCCTTATCATCTTCAAGGAGGATTTTATTGCCTCCGATTTCCCTGACGCCTCCGTAGAACGTAAGCTTTACCATGCCGATACCGAAATCAAAAATAGTAGGATTTCATCTGGTGTATCATAATCAGCTTAGCATATCCATTGAGAAAATAGACTAACCAAAGGCAACATCGAGCATCATCATTACCACAAAACCTACTATTGCGCCCATGGTAGCTAAATCGGTATTGCCGCCACGTTGAGACTCTGGAACTAATTCCTCAACCACAACAAAGATCATGGCGCCCGCGGCAAAGGCCAGAGCATACGGCAAGATGGGCCTTGCCAGGATAACGGCGGCAGCCCCGATAACTCCGGCGATGGGCTCAACCAACCCCGATAGCTGGCCGTACCAGAAACTCCTCCGGCGAGACATTCCCTCGCGACGAAGAGGCATGGAGACTGCTAGCCCCTCGGGAAAGTTTTGAATCCCGATGCCGATAGCTAAGGCGATAGCAGCCGGTAAAGTAGCTGCGGGAAAACCAGCGGCAACGGCTCCAAAGGCAACCCCGACTGCAAGACCTTCAGGGATATTGTGCAAAGTTATGGCGAGGATAAGCAAGGTGCTGCGCCGCCAGGATGTCTTGATACCTTCGGCCTCCTCAATGGGGAAGCCAAGGTGGAGATGAGGAAGTACCTTATCAATACCTAGCAAGAAAATAGCGCCGATGAGAAAGCCCACTGTAGCTGGAAGCCAGGCAGGAACATTTCCCCCTTCCGACATTTCAATGGCCGGAGCAAGCAAGGACCAGTAACTGGCAGCAATCATCACGCCGCCGGCAAAGCCAAGCATTGTGTCGAGCGCCCTCTTGCTTACATCTCTAGCTGTAAACACTACGGCTGCCCCAAGTGCAGTCATAGCCCAGGTAAAACATGTCGCCAGAAGAGCCTGGATAACAGGGTGGAAGTTTTGCAGGAAAGCTATCATGTCCTCAATCCTTCTGGTCGTTATTCAGGAAAGACAATACCCATCACTTATTCCTTAGTTTTTTCAATTTGAAATATTTTAACAGTGGCAGGAGCCAGATATGCAAGATTAACAGGATTATGAAAGGAATTTCTAAATTCATATGAATTTTATGAGCCAGACTCTTAGTCAGTAGTCCAAATGTTAGAGGTTCAACAATTCTGTACTCAGTAATACCAAATCCAGTGATAAGATAGATTATTACCACAACTGTCAATAGCCAATGTATTGTACCTTTCATCAGTCGTTGATTAACCATGTTCCTCAGTCTCCAAGGAAGCTTTCATCCAGATCTGCGCTGTTCGAGTATCCTCGACTTTCCCAATAACCTCTATAATTAGCATCGTCAGATAATTCGATCTCTGTTATCCATTTAATCCATTTGTACCCCCATTTGCCTTCTGCTACCAGTTGAAAGGGGAATCCCCTTTCAGGCGGAAGAATAACATCATTCATCTTGTATGCCATCAGTATGTCGTTGTCCATTATGTAGTCGATAGGTAGAGAAGTTGTGTACCCATCGTAGGCATGGAATATGAGCACCTCCGCATTTGCCAGGGGTTCCGCTTCTGCCAGCAAATCTCTGACCAGCACACCTTCCCAGAGAACGGTTACACTCCATCCTTCCACGCAGTTCAGTGTTACGATTTTCTCATAATGTTGATGTTTGTTAACAACTTCATCATAGGTATAGTTTTTGGAGTTCGCTACCAGGCCGGTAATTCTTAGCATATAACTTTCTGCATCTATTTCCTGCGGACCTTTTATGGAATTTTCCCTAAAATCATTATCTGCATCTACCCCAAAGATAAGTGCAGCTACTAGCATCAGGAAAAGGACGAGAAACAAAATACCTCTGCTGGTCATCGCTTTTCTCATGGTCATACCTCCCTAACTTAAGGTTATATAAACCTCTCTCACCCTATCATCAATTCGGTCAATCCTCGTGTAATGTTCCAATCACAGGAAACCTTTCCAGCAGCTCCACGCCGTGCGGGGCGTGCTCAAGACCACCAGTCAAATCTTCACCAGCATTGTGGAGAACTTGATGTCTACCATTTCTCCATATAAAACTAGCCGATACATCATACACCTTTCCCTTGTAGGCCACATAAGCTGGTGCTCCATTCTTCCCATTATATCGGGCAAGTTCTTCTTTGCTGAAGCTTTTCACGGTGGTAGCCCTCCAGACAATTTTTTACCAATCATGCACGATGTTGCCATCCTAAGCCGAAAGCGAAGAATCTCCGACACCCCTTGTGCCCTTCGCTCAGGGCAACATAGAAATGGCCGAGCGCCTACGTTTCTTGGAGTAGAAAGGGGAGACACAAAACAATGTCTCCCCATCATATTCACAGGACCTACTTCAGGAACTTGGATACGAAGGGAGAGGTCTCACCGCGACGCAGGAAATGCCCTGAAGGCCCTTCGCCCAGGAATTCCGAGAACCAGGACTCATGCTCAATTTCTTCATTGAGGATAGCCTGCGCCAAATCATAGGTGCGGTGGTCCTTACCAGCGGTCAGGTTGCAGATGTTAGTATAGCCCCGCACTGCACACCTCTCGGCTTCCACCAATACTGTCAACATCGCCTTGACATCGGTCGGGTTTTTCGGCAGGCTGGCGGGGGGACAAGCGGAGCAGTTATGGAACTCCACCATGCTCTCGGGCAGTTTGCCACCGAGTTCGTAGATGCGAGGAACTAATGCCTCAAAATGATTGCGGTCTTCGATGCGGGCGGTCTCTGCAATCTCTTTGATCGTCTCACCCTCCAGTCCAATGAGATTCACCCGTAAAATCGTGTAGTAGTAATAGGTGGTGAGTTCGGCAGCCGCGTTATTGACCAACAACTCCACCAGTTGGGCGAGATTGACGCCTGCCTTCTTTACCATTTCTTGTGCTACTTTAGTCATCTTTTCCTCCTTTTCTCTTTCCATTTTGGCATTTGTATTTCCCTTACACCGTCACATAGAGATCACCTCCAAGCTATTGTTACCTGCGGTTTGCCTGTTGTGCTCGACCCTACCCATTCGGGTTACTTCATTTCTAAAATGGTTATCTGACATTGAGCAACTCCAGCATTGTGTTTATATCTGTGGTTGGCAACTTGCAGTTGTAATTCAGGCAGATGTAAGCCGTGGCCTTGCCCCCGATGCTCGATTGATTTCTGGTAAATGCGGCAAGCTGAGCTGTTTCAGGCGATTCTCGTTCACTGGGATTGAGAAGCACCACCTTATTCGGCAAGAAACGTGTTCTTAACGCTTTTGCCATAGCTTTGGTATCTTCCGCCTGTGTCTTGCCGGCGATAACCACTTCATAACAAGGCCCAATTCCGAAGTCCAGGGCAACCATGAGTTGAGTATGCGCCGATGGTGATTGTTTGACGCTTCCGGAAAAAGCACTACCGATTCTCGCTGCTTTCTCCTCCAAATCGGAAGTCGTAGTCATACGCCCTAGACGAAGCAAGTTCAGCATTGCTACAGAATTTCCCGATGGAATAGCGCCATCATAAATCTCCTTCTTTCTGACAAACAGGCTTTCGCCATCGTCAGGCGTGAGATAAAGCCCACCACCATCTTCGTCCCAGAAATGCCTTACCATATCACTAGTCAGTTCGAGAGCAACTTCAAGATGCCTTGCGTCGAAAATGGCCTCATACAGTTCTATTAGACCCCAAACTAGAAAAGCGTAGTCATCTAGATTAGCTTCTACACCAGCCTGGCCATCTCGATAGCGGTGCAAAAGCCGACCATCTGGTTTGCGCATATTCTCAAGGATGAAATCTGCAGCACGGCAGGCCGCTTCAGCATACTCAGGCTCATCAAAGGCTTGGGCCCCTTTCGCCAATGCAGCGATCATGAGACCGCTCCAATCAGTCAAAATCTTGTCGTCCTTCATAGGATGGACACGTTTTTCGCGGTAAGCAAATAATTTCTGCCGTATACCTTCCAGATGCGCCTGAAGGTCTTGTTGAGACAGATTCAAGTCGGAGGCGAGCTCTCCAAGCGTCTTTCTTAAATGCAAAATGTTAACACCGTTCCTCCTTCCAGTGGCTTGCTCCGCGAAATTGCCGTCTTTTTCAATGTTGAATACTTTGGCGACGAAATCTGCTTCCTCATTGCCAAGCGCCTTTCGAACTTCCTCCCGCGTCCAAAGGTAAAACTTCCCTTCCTCTCCCTCGCTATCAGCATCTTCAGCTGAGCCAAACCCACCTTCTGTCGCTGTCATATCCCGCAGAACATAGGTGAAAATCTCCCGTGCTGTCCTTCCATAATCTTCTTTTCCCGTCGCCTGATAAGCCTCGGTGTAGGCCATAGCTAACATAGCTTGGTCGTAAAGCATTTTCTCAAAATGGGGAACAAGCCATTGCGAGTCTGTGGAATAGCGGTGGAAGCCAAATCCAACGTGGTCATAGATGCCGCCACGCCGCATTGCCTGGAGGGTTTCTTCAACCATCTCCAATGCTCTCTTGTTACCGCTACGTTTCCAGTACCGGAGCAAGAAAAGGAGATTGTGCGGGGTGGGAAACTTCGGGGCGTTGCTGAAACCAGCGTGCCGTCCATCAAAGCGTTTGGCAAGCTGCTCATATGTGAGCTCAAGTGTCGCTTCATCTAGTTCTTCACCGGGTGTGTCCTGCGAGGTCTGTTGAAGTACGGTAACGATTTCATTGGACAGACTTAACGCTTCGCCTCGCCGCGTTGCCCAAAGCTCTCTAATGTGTGGGATTAGCTCCATCATTCCAATCAGCCCGAATCGACCCTCCCTGGGAATATAAGTGGCAGCGAAGAAAGGTTTCTTATCTGGCGTCATAATGATACTAAGAGGCCAGCCCCCACTGCCTGTCATCACCTGACAGGCGCTCATGTAAACATTGTCTATATCAGGACGTTCCTCACGATCTACCTTTATGGAAACGAAAGCCTCGTTCATGAGCCTGGCTACTTCAGGATGCTCAAAAGACTCATGTGCCATCACGTGGCACCAATGGCATGTTGAATACCCTATAGATAAAAAGACAGGTCTATTTTCCCTTTGAGCTCTCTCGAATGCCTCTGGACCCCATGGGTACCAGTCCACCGGGTTATGCGCATGTTGACGCAAGTAGGGGGAAGTCTCGTTTATCAGGTGGTTAGGCATTTAAAACTCCCTGCTATTGAGCAGCCCCACTATATTCTAGACCGATCTAATGCTTTTCTTTCTCTTCTTCAACGGGGTGGCAGCATCCACACTCACAAGGCCCACCACCGATAGCACAGGGCTCACAACAGTATTTAACGCCCTCTTTCTCATAGCCCGCTCCCACGATAGTGCAACCACAAACCGGACATAGTTGCTCTGTCATCTTTACCCGTCTTTCTCACCTTTTTATTTATCTGTAACCGCTCACCTCTTGAGATTGCCATGGCGAGTTCCCTCGCTTGTGCTCGGGATGCCTCGCAATGCCCCTGATGAACATTTATATGATTTTATAACCCACCGCCCTTGTTGTATGTGACTTTTGTATCAATAATTGACTATACTGCCCTAACCTTGACCCTCAAACTGTCTATCTTACCTACACCTTTTAATGAAGAGACCAAACCGGTTATTGTGCTGGTAATAATATCCGTGGGGAAAGGGGTAAGGGAAAGTTCATTCCCATTGACGGTGAGCTTGACATCGCCCTGCTCCAGATAAAGTTCCAGGTCCCGTATGTTTTCAGTTCCTTTCAAGGAAGAGACTGCACCGACTACAGTTCGAGTCAAGAACTCCTCGACGAAGGGGTTGAGTTCGAAAGATACATTGTTGATCTCAAGCTCTGCCCTAAGGTTCTTCTCCATTTTACACTTCCTGGTCTATAACTACGCTGTTTAATTTTGATTTTCTGTTCAATGGGAAATCAATATCTGGCGACATCTTACTTCTTCTTTTCCTTCTCTTCTTTGAGCTCTTGATAGGCCTTGATTATCTCCTCCACGGAGCTTTTGTCTTCCAGAGTCGTGAGGTCTCCTATGCTGGTATTATTGGCCACGGCCTTCAAAACCCGCCGCAAAACCTTGCCGCTCCTCGTCTTGGGTAGCTTGGCGACGAAATAAATCTCGTCGGGAACTGCTATAGGCCCTATCACTCTTCGTATGTGACCAGCAAGGTTTTTTTTCAGGTCCGGAGAAGGGTCAACATCTTCTTTGAGCCTGGCAAAGATGACGATGCTCTCGCCTTTCACCGGGTCCTCTTTGCCCACAACCGCTGCCTCAACTACTTGAGGATGTGAGACGGCAGCGTCCTCTAATTCAGCAGTACCTATTCTATGTCCGGCGACTTTAAGCACCTCATCAGCCCTCCCCAAGACCCAGAAGTATCCATCTTTGTCCTTTACTGCGTAGTCGCCGGTATAGTAAACGCCGGGGAACCGCGACCAATAGGCTTCCTTGTAACGCTCCGGGTCTCCGTGTACGCCAAGGAGCATCCCGGGCCATGGTCTCTTTATTACCAGGAAACCCCTCTGCTCCGGCGGCACTGGCTTGCCATCCTCACCAACTACATCAGCCTCTACCCCCGGCAGCGGTAAAGTTGCTGAGCCAGGTTTCAGAGGCACGCACTCTATGCCAGGGCAAGGTGAAATCATGACGCCACCGGTTTCAGTCTGCCACCAGGTATCAACAATGGGGCATCTTTCACCACCGACATGCTGGTAAAACCAGAGCCAGGCCTCAGGATTAATGGGCTCCCCCACGCTCCCCAGGAGTTCCAGACTGCTAAAGTCATGCCTTTTTAGCATTTCCTCTCCATATCCCATGAACATCCTGATGGCTGTCGGCGAGGTATAAAATATGGTGACCCCATATTTCTCGATAATATCCCACCATCTTTCAATCGTAGGATAGTCGGGAGCCCCTTCATAAAGTACCATGGCCGCCCCATGTGCCAGCGGGGCATACACTATCTGGCTATGCCCGGTAACCCAGCCAATATCAGCAGTGCACCAGTAGACCGACTCCTCTCGAATGTCAAAGACCCACTTATAAGCAGAACAATTGTGCACCAGATAGCCACCGGTACTGTGGACAATTCCTTTAGGCTTGCCCGTAGTCCCCGAGGTGTACAGTATATAAAGAGGGTGATTCGATTCTACCGGCTCTGGTTCCACGAAGAGTGCTGCCTTATCAAGCAGGTCATCCAGCCACGATTCCTTTGGCGATTTCATGGTGACCTGAGAACCAGTTCTTTTAACCACAATAACCTTCTCCACCGAGGGGCACTTTGTTAAGGCCTCATCGGCTATACTCTTCAGCGGGATTATCTTCCCCCTCCGGAATCCTCCGTCAGCAGTTACTAGTAACTTGGCTTGTATATCATTGACCCTGTCAGCCAATGCTTGAGCACTGAAACCGGAGAAAATCACTGTGTGAACGGCCCCAATCCTGGCACATGCCAGCATGAAAATAGGCAACTCGGGAATCATGGGCAGGTATAAGACAACCTTGTCCCCTTTGCCTATGCCGTTATTCCTTAAGACGGAGGCGAACCTGTTGACTTCACGATATAACGTGGAATAGCTTAAGCCCCTACTGTCTCCCGGCTCACCTTCCCAGTATATAGCCACCTTACTCCTTCGCCAGGTATTGACATGACGGTCCACACATATATGTGATGCGTTTAGTCTCCCACCTACAAACCATCTGGCAAAGGGCGGCTTCCATTCCAGCACCTTGTCCCATGTCTTGAACCAATCCAGCTTACGTGCTTCTTCCGCCCAGAACTCTTCTGTCTCCTCCAGGGACTCCTGGTACATATTGAGGAATTTCCTCATAGGAAAATATCTGGACTCAAATGGCAAAGATAATTCAGCCATATTACTTCTTCTTTACCTCTCCTTCTTTGAGCTCTTTATAGGCCTTGATTATTTCCTCCACCGAGCTTTCATCTTCCAGAGTCGTGAGGTCGCCTATGCTGGTATTATTGGCTACGGCCTTCAAAATCCGTCGCACAACCTTGCCGCTCCTTGTCTTGGGTAACTTGGCGACGAAGTAAATTTCATCAGGAACTGCTATAGGCCCTACCTCTCTGCGTATGTGACCAACAATGTCCTTTTTCAGGTCCGGGGAAGGGTCAACACCTTCTTTAAGCCTGGCAAAGACGACGATGCTCTCACCTTTCACCTGGTCCGCTTTACCCACAACTGCTGCTTCCACTATTTGAGGATGAGAGATAACAGCATCCTCTAATTCAGCGGTACCTATTCTATGCCCGGCTACTTTAAGCACTTCATCAGCCCTCCCCAGGATCCAGAAGTATCCATCTTTGTCCCTTACAGCATAGTCACCGGTATAGTAAACGCCGGGAAACCGCGACCAATAGGCTTCCTTGTAGCGTTCCGGGTCCCCATGTATGCCCAGGAGCATTCCGGGCCATGGCCTCTTTATTACCAGGAAACCTCTCTGCTCCGGCGGCACTGGCTTGCCATCTTCGTCGAATATATCAGCCTCCACCCCCGGCATTGGTAATGTTACTGAGCCAGGCTTTAGAGGCAAACACTCTATGCCCGGGCAAGGTGAAATCATGTTGCCACCGGTCTCGGTTTGCCCCCAGGTATCAACGACGGGACATCTTTCACCCCCGACATAGCGATAAAACCAGAGCCAGGCCTCAGGATTAATTGACTCTCCTACGCTTCCTAATAGCTCCAGACTGCTGAGGTCATGCTTTTTCAGCATCTCCTCCCCATATCCCATTAACATCCTGATGGCTGTCGGCGCGGTATAAAATACGGTAACCCCGTACTTCTCGATAATGTCCCACCATCTTTCAATCGTAGGATAGTCGAGAGCTCCTTCGTAAATGACTGTAGCCGCTCCATGTGCCAGCGGAGCGTATACTATCTGGCTATGCCCGGTAAGCCAGCCAATATCAGCAGTGCACCAGTAGACAGATTCCTCCCGAAGGTCGAAGACCCACTTATAAGCAGAACAATTGTGTACCAGATAGCCACCGGTACTGTGGACAATTCCTTTAGGCTTACCTGTAGTACCTGAAGTGTACAGCACATAAAGAGGGTGATTCGATTCCACCGGCTCCGGTTCCACGAAGAGTGCTGCCTTTTCAAGCAGGTCATCCAGCCATGATTCCTTGGACGTCTTTAGGGTGACCTGAGAACCAGTTCTTTTAACTACAATAACCTTCTCCAATGAGGGACACCTCGTTAAAGCCTCATCGGCTATACTCTTTAGCGGGATTATCTTCCCCCTCCGAAATCCACCGTCGGCAGTTACCAACAACTTGGCTTGTATATCGTTGACCCTGTCAGCCAATGCTTGAGCACTGAAACCTGAGAAAATCACTGTGTGAACGGCCCCGATCCTGGCACACGCCAGCATGAAAATAAGCAACTCCGGTATCATCGGCAGATATAAGACAATATTGTCCCCATCACCTATACCGCAATTCTTCAAGACGGATGCGAACCTGTTGACTTCACGATATAACGTGGAATAGCTTAAGGCTCTGCTGTCTCCCTGTTCACCTTCCCAGTATATAGCCACCTTACTCCTCCGCCACGTCTTTACGTGGCGGTCCACACATATATGCGATGCGTTCAGCATCCCACCTACAAACCATCTGGCAAAGGGCGGCTTCCATTCCAGCACTTTATCCCATGTCTTGAACCAATCCAGTTTACGCGCCTCTTCCGCCCAGAACTCCTCTGGCTTCTCCAGGGACTCCTGGTACATATTGAGGAATTTCTTCATAGGAAAATATCTGGACTCAAATGGCAAAGATAATTCAGCCATAGCTTAAATTCCTCCAATTATTCTTCGCATGCTGTAGTTGACGGATTTACCAAGCACAATCTCCGACCATACCCCTCTACCCCTTGGCGACATCTTACTTCTTATTCCCCTTCTTCTTTCCACTCTTCTTTACCTTCTCTTCCTTCTCTTCCTTGAGCTCTTTATAGGCCTTGATTATTTCCTCTACCGAGCTTTCGTCTTCCAGAGCTGTGAGGTCTCCTATACTGGTATTATTGGCCACGGCTTTCAAAACCCGTCTCATAACCGTGCCGCTCCTTGTCTTGGGTAGCCTGGCGACGAAATAAACTTCATCAGGAACTGCTACAGGACCCAGCGCCTTTCTTATGTGACCAGCAAGTTCCTTTTTCAAGCTCGGAGAAGGAGAAACGCCTTCTTCGAGCCTGACAAAGATGACGATGCTCTCACCCTTCACCGGGTCTTCCTTGCCTACAACCGCCGCTTCAGCTATTTTAGGATGTGAGATAGCAACATCCTCCAACTCAGCAGTGCCTATTCTATGACCGGCTACCTTAAGCACCTCATCAGCCCTCCCCAAGATCCAGAAGTATCCATCTTTGTCCCTTACAGCATAGTCACCGGTATAGTAAACGCCGGGAAACCGCGACCAATATTCCTTCTTGTAGCGTTCCAACCCGCCATGTATGCCGAGAAGCATCCCTGGCCAGGGCTTCTTTATTACCAGGAAACCTCTCTGCTCCGGCGGCACTGGCTTGCCATCTTCGTCGAATATATCAGCCTCCACCCCCGGCAGCGGTAATGTTACTGAGCCAGGCTTTAGAGGCACACACTCTACGCCCGGGCAAGGCGAAATCAGGGCGCTTCCGGTTTCAGTTTGCCCCCAGGTATCAACAATAGGGCAGCTTTCACCACCGACATGGCGGTAAAACCAGAGCCAGGCCTCAGGATTGATGGGCTCTCCCACGCTCCCTAATAGCTCCAGACTGCTTAGGTCATGCTTTTTCACCATTTCCTCCCCGTATGCCATTAACATCCTGATGGCTGTCGGTGAGGTATAAAATATGGTGACCCCGTACTTCTCGATAATGTCCCACCATCTTTCAATCGTAGGATAGTCGGGAGCTCCTTCGTAAATGACCGTGGCCGCCCCATGTGCTAATGGAGCGTACACTACCTGGCTATGCCCGGCAACCCAGCCAATATCAGCAGTGCACCAGTAGACAGATTCCTCCCGAAGGTCGAAGACCCACTTATAAGCAGAACAATTGTGTACCAGATAGCCACCGGTACTGTGGACAATTCCTTTAGGCTTACCTGTAGTACCTGAAGTGTACAGCACATAAAGAGGGTGATTCGATTCCACCGGCTCCGGTTCCACGAAGAGTGCTGCCTTTTCAAGCAGGTCATCCAGCCATGATTCCTTGGACGTCTTTAGGGTGACCTGAGAACCAGTTCTTTTAACTACAATAACCTTCTCCAATGAGGGACACCTCGTTAAAGCCTCATCGGCTATACTCTTTAGCGGGATTATCTTCCCCCTCCGAAATCCCCCGTCAGCAGTTACCAACAACTTGGCCTGTATATCGTTGACCCTATCAGCCAATGCTTGAGCACCGAAACCGGAGAAAATCACTGTGTGAACGGCCCCAATCCTGGCACACGCCAGCATGAAAATAGGCAGCTCCGGTATCATGGGCAGATATAAGGCAACATTGTCCCCTTTGCCTATACCGCAATTCTTCAAGACCGAGGCATACCTGTTGACTTCACGATATAACGTGGAATAGCTTAAGAGCTTACTGTCCCCTGGCTCACCCTCCCAGTATATAGCCACTTTACTTCTGCGCCAAGTCTTTGCATGGCGGTCCACACATATATGCGATGCGTTTAATCTCCCTCCTACGAACCATCTGGCAAAGGGTGGTTTCCATTCCAGCACCTTGTCCCATGTTCTAAACCAATCTAGCTGACGTGCCTGCTCCGCCCAGAACTCCTCTGGCTTCTCCAGGGACTCCTGGTACATATTGAGGAATTTCTTAATAGGAAAATATCTGGACTCAAATGGTAAAGATAATTCAGCCATAGCTTGACCTCCTCCAAGTATTCTTGCCGGGCCTTTCTACTTGCATCCTGAAGCTCCTTATCACATTATCCAAAGCTTTCTTTCCTTATGAGCAGCTATTCGGTGGATATAGTATAGCCAGCAGCCCTCCAGGCTGTCATGCTGCCCAGTACATTATACACCTCTCGACAGCCTTCCCGGAGAAGGATACTAGCGCCGAGCCCAGCGCGATGCCCGACATTACAGAACATGGCCACCGGTTTATCTTTGGGAATATCCGCCATCCTCTCCTGAATATACCCCACATATATGTGCCGGGCTCCCTTTATGTGACCCTTGTTCCATTCATCCTCTCCCCTATCATCCAATATGGTTAACTGTTCCCCGCGGTCTATCTTGGCTTTAAGTTCGTGTACCGTCAAGACTTGCAGATGCTCCACAGGAAATCCCGCATTGTACCAGCCTTCTACGCCACCCTTGAGATAGCCAACAATCCGGTCATAGCCGGCGCGTATCAAATAGCGAACTGCCTTCTCCAGATGATGCTGGTCATCTAATACCAGCAGGATAGGCTTGTCATAAGATAATACCCAGCCAGCAAAAACAGGCAGTCCCTCAAGCCAGATGCTGTAGGACCCCTTGATATGGGCGCCGCCAAAGGCAGCGGGATAACTCGTGTCAACGACCACTGCCCCTCGCTCCATCTCCTCCTTGAAAGCGGCTGGAGGAAACGGAACTGGTAGAGGCAGACATCCTAATAGGGGAGGACCTTCCAAATTATACTTCTCCATCTGGCGGAAGTAATGAGGCCTTTCTGGCTTCTCAGCTACTTTGTGCTTCACGAATTCATCTCTATTCTTTTGAAGCATCGGGTTTTGGGCTCTTTCTATGCCGAGGGTACTCTCGTCCCGGTCGGCAATATTCATGCCACAGACCGAGCCTGCCCCGTGGGCCGGGTACAGAATGACCCCATCCCCCAGGGGGAGGAGCTTATTAAAGATACTATCGTAGAGATTTGAGGCAAGCCTTGGAGCCTCTTCGGGACCGTGTAGGTCAGTTCGGCCGACATCGCCCACAAATAGTGCGTCTCCCGTAAATACCATTACCGTGGCTTCGCCAGTGGAAAGGTCAGCCACAGCATAGGACATGCTCTCGTCAGTGTGCCCGGGAGTGTGGATAGCAGTTAACCTGAGCTTGCCAATTTGAAACTGCTGCCCGTCTCTCAAGGTATTACCATATTTCCAGTCCAGCCCAGGGCCATGATAAATCTCAGCCCCGGTGAAATGATTCAGCTCCACAGAGCCAATGGCGTAGTCTTCGTTACGGTGGGTCTCAAAAATGTATTTAACCTTTAGGCCTCTTTGCTGAGCCAGGTCAATATAAACCTGGCAGTCACGTCGAGGGTCGATCACGGCAGCATCGCTTTCCGAGCCAATCAAGTAAGAATTGTGGGCTATCCCTTCTGATTTGATGCGCTCAAAAATCATCTGCATCATCCTCTCTCAATCATTATTGTCGAACGATTTCCGATACCCGCTTGAGCAAAATATCAGCATGATTCCGCTCCTCCACGGCTAATTCCTGAAGGAGCGTTTTGGCACTTGGGTCCTCCACCAATACCGAAGTCCGCTTATAGAAATCGTACGACATATACTCCTTCTCCAACGCTATTTCCAATGCCTCCATCTCGTCAGAAAATTTCTCAGCTACTTTGGCTAGAGCAGGACTGATCTCAATAGCACCTTCCATGTGTTCCACCTTAAGTTCTTGCTTGAGCTTCTCCAAAGGCGGAAGCGCCCCTTTCCCAAGCAGGGTAATTGCGCGCTCCCACAGCCTCTGCATATGTCCATCTTCAGCATCGGCTAGCATCTGGAATTCCTCCTTCGCCTGAGGCGATGCAGCCTTTTCCTTAGCTGCTACATAAAAATCCCAGGAGCCCTTCTCCAGTTTAATAGCCAGTATTAAGATGTCTTTAACATCAGCCGCTTCGGTTACCAACTCAGGCCTTGCTTCAGGCATTCCACTTATAGTTTCATAACGCCAGTTAAGAATACCACCCTCCAGGTTATGAACATCTTTAAATCCCAGTCCACAAAGCGCTATAGCTGCTGCCATACTCCTGTGCCCTGAACGGCAATAGGTGATGATTTTCTTACCTCGCTCCAGCTCTTCCCGCCTGGCTTCCAGTTCACCCAGCGGAATAAGCATGGCCCCGGGGATATGCCCAGCTTCATACTCCTCAGGCTGTCTGACATCTAGAAGGAGAAACTCACCCTTCTTGTCCTTGTCTTGCACTGCTTTGACCTCGCCAGGTGCTAGCGTTTTTATTTCATCTGCCGCACAAGCTAACTTCGTCACGATAGTGTCCTTCCTTAAGCCTCCTTTGCCAAACTGGCGCTAAACCTCTACCAAGACTCTCCCATCTTCAACCTTCACATTGTACACCCTAAGGTCTTTGGACATCTTCAATGCTCTGCCCACCTTCGACATTAGCCCTCCCCTTAACCAACGCACTACCTGCCCATTACTGATATCAAATTGAGAGCCGTGCAGGGGACAAGTGACTACTGTACCTTCCAGTTTGCCCTGCGCTAAATCCCCCTTCATATGAGGACAGCGACCATAAACGGCATAGTACTTATCTCCAACCCTGACCAGGAGGATTTCGCGCCCTGCTGCACTTACTGCCCTCATCGTTCCGTTTTTCAGTTCATCTATTTTAGATACCGTTGTAAACTCACCCATGAGGCACCTCTTTTCACAAATCCGAGCTATAAAGCAAACCCTTGCCCACCTAGCCAGACTACCTTCCTGAATTTCTCTTGAGGGTAGGCACTGCTAGCTAGCTTCTCCCTCCATGTAAATTTAATTCTTCCCCTTGGCGAGGTATTTTTCAGGGTTCTGGTCGAAAGCCTTCTTGCAACCAACAGCGCAGAAGTAGTATTTCTTTCCCTTGTACTCGGAAGTAGCTGCTGCCTTAGCTTCCTCTACCTCCATCTTGCAAACTGGGTCTATGGCCATTGAGCACCTCCTCTCATTAAGTGCCAAGTTTAACTGGCTTAAACCTTCTTAAACGCAGGGAGTTGGATACGACAGTGATGGAGCTAGCCGCCATGGCTGCTGCGGCCAGAATTGGATTCAAGAAACCATACTCACCCAAGACGAAACGAAGCCCGGAGGGTACACCTATATTCCCGAAGACAAGATACAATACCCCGGCTGCTACCGGGATTAGAGCAGTATTGTAAGCAAAGGCCCAGAAGAGGTTCTGCTTGATAGTCCTCATGGTCCGCTTGCTCAGGGATATAGCGGTTACCACGCCCATCAAATCACCGCTAATCAGGGTAATATCTCCAGCCTCTATGGCAACATCAGTACCTGTACCAATAGCGATACCGACATCTGCCTGGGCTAATGCCGGAGCATCGTTAATTCCATCGCCCACCATTGCCACCACCTTTCCCTCTTCCTGCAATTTCTTGACCTCTCTGGCCTTATGCTCAGGGAGCACCTCAGCCAGGACACGGTCAATACCCGCCTCTCGAGCAATGGCTTTTGCCGTGCGCCGGTTGTCCCCGGTGAGCATAGCTGTTTCAATACCCATCTTGCGCAGCGCTTGGAGCGCTTCTTTGGCGCCTGGCTTTAGGGTATCAGCTAGGGCAATGATTCCTGCTACTTGACTATCCAGTCCCAGGAACATTACCGTCTTACCTCCTTCAAGGAGTTCAGCGTCCTTCTTCTCCAGCCCGTTCAGGGAAAGGCCTCGTTCTTCCATTAATCTGAGGTTGCCCAGAAAAAGCTTCTTGCCCTCCACCGAAGCCTCTACACCCTGCCCCGGGATGGCATTAAAATCTGAGGACGGAGATAATTCCAGCTTCTTCTCTAGAGCAGCCTTGACCACAGCCTCAGCAAGTGGGTGCTCTGAACTGTGCTCGGCGGAGGCAGCTAATCGAAGAACTTCCTCTGGGGAAGAAAAAGGAGCAGCGACCACGTCAGCCACCACAGGCTCGCCGAGGGTCAGAGTACCTGTCTTATCCAGGAGCACGGTGTTTATCTGGTGAGCCCTCTCCAGAGCCTCGCCATTCCTGATGAGAATCCCATGCTCGGCTCCCTTGCCCGTGCCGACCATAATCGCGGTGGGAGTAGCCAGCCCCAAGGCGCAGGGGCAGGCGATAACGAGCACGGCGACAAAGTTGAGGAAGGCGAAGGTGAGAGCTGGAGCTGGTCCCACGAAATACCAGATTACGAAGGTCACGATGGCAATGCCAATCACTGCCGGCACAAAGTAGCTGGCGATAACGTCAGCAAGACGCTGAATAGGAGCCTTGCTTCCCTGTGCTTCCTCCACCATTCTGACGATATGAGCCAGCGTTGTATCCTTACCCACCTTGCTTGCTTCGATTTCAAGGCTGCCTGTCTTGTTAATAGTGGCACCGATAACCTCATCACCTACCTTTTTCTCCACAGGGATACTCTCCCCAGTAATCATGGACTCATCAACACTGGAGTAGCCCTGATGCACTATGCCATCCACGGGCACCCTCTCGCCAGGACGTACCAGGATAAGGTCACCAACCTGAACCTCTTCAACGGGAATCTCCTTCTGCTCGCCCTCACGGATAACTAGAGCGGTCTTCGGTTGCATACCGATAAGCTTCTTTATTGCTTCCGAGGTCTGTCCTCTGGCCCTAGCTTCCAGAAAACGGCCAAGAAGAATCAAGGTTATGATCGCGGCTGAGGTATGGAAGTATAAGTGGGGTTCCACTACACCAGTGGCAAAAAGGCCGGGGAAAATAACAGCTATCATGCTGTAGAAGTAAGCCACCGAGGTACCTACCGCAATCAGGGTATTCATATCGGAGGTTTTATGTTTCAGCGCACCCCATGCCCCTCGGTAGAATCGCAAACCCGCCCAGAACTGCACTGGCGTAGCCAAAGCTAATAATAGATAGGACTTCCCAACAACGGAAGGACCCCAGCCTAAGGCCATGATTGACGCGGTGAGGATAGCAGCGATGATAAATCTATTCCTGAGAACTCGGATCTCCCGCTGGGCAGCAGTGGTCACATCTTCCAAAGCCTGCACCTCAGGGGCAAGTTCATAGCCGGCGTCTTTTACCGCCCGTCTCATGTCAGCCAGCCCTGTTCCTTCCAGGTACTCCACGGTGGCCTTCTCCGAGGCTAGATTCACGTTGGCCGAAATCACCCCCGGCACGCCAGAGAGAGCCTCTTCCACCCGGGCAACACAGGAAGCGCATGTCATTCCACCTACCGGGAATATGGACTTCCTGGTGGCGACCCCATACCCCAATTGCGAGACGGTATTCTTAATTTTGGCAAGGTCTACCTTCGTGGGATCATATTCTACTGAAGCCTTCTCCGAAGCGAAGCTAACGTCAGCTTGTTCCACACCAGGAGTCTGGGAAAGACCCTTCTTGATAGTAGCCGCACAGGTAGTGCAGGTCATCCCAGTTATGTGGATTGAAGCCCTGTCGGACTTTTGGGAATTAGTTTTATCGGCCATTAACTTTTCCCCACCTCACGTCTTCACAGCTTAGATTTTCCAGAATTTACTGTTTATGGTGAAGCGACCTGAATTTCCCCTAAGATGCCGTCTCCCTCCAGCTTCACAACACATTAGTCAATTGCTGGAGCTGCTCTCCTCTCCCATTGCCGAGGCTCGAGCTGGCATTCCGCTGCCAGTTCGACATAGCAATTAGTCTCGCCTTTCTTCTTCCTTCAGCAGGTCATCAAATACATCGGCATGGTATACTTCGTGGTCCCTTATCCGGGTGAGAAGCTCTTTCAGGTCAGGCTCTTCAATTTCTTTGGCAGCGCGGTCATATTCAGCCGCTACCTTCTTCTCGATCTTGATATCTGCCCGAAGCATATCAGCGGTCTTGGTGGATTTATCCACCTTCGTGTGCTCAATCTTGGGACTGCCTTTTTTGTCAACCATCTCTTCAGACAGCCATCCCAGATGTTGCATCTCGTTTATAGCCTGGTCCTCCATTTCCTTCCTGACATCCTTGTTGGGCGTAATATAGGAATGGAGAAGGTACTGCAAAATCACGGTGTACTCATGCTCAATACCCCAGTTGAGAACCTGGACAACCTTGTCTTGCCGAGAGCCCCTTAAATCCTTGGCACTTTCCTTTTGAGCCTTATTTACAAAGTGTTCAAAGTCGCCTCGGTGTGACTTTTCATCGGAGAGAATTCGCTGCAACAGCCGTTTAATCTTAGGGTCGCCGATGGCCCTGATGTGTTCCTCATATAAGGTGATTGCATCTTTCTCTTGCAGCACATCATTTCTCATCCAATCGGGAACCGACTCGCCGCTCGTGCGCATGTCCCCCCTCTCAAGGCTGGGAGTGCCGCCAAGGCTGACTATGGTCTCAGCCAGCCAATCAAAATGACGCATTTCTTCCCGGGCGATAGCCTCGATTTCACATGCCATCTCGCCCTCGCCCATAGCATAGGCGTGGACCAAATATTGAATGATGGCTGCGTGTTCGCCCTCAAGGTCCTGATTTAGTAAAGCAATAATTTTGTCCTTGTCCATTCGTTCCTCCTGTGTTACCTGTTTTCTTGTCTATCTTGTCGCGAGATGCAATTATTCTTCCTTACCAACAAATTGTCGGTCTTGTAAGGGTAAGACACGCCCATATAGACATGAAATATCGCCTGGGGGGCTATTTTATCAGCTTGGCTCCCTCTTCACTAAGCCCGTACCTATCATCTCTTTGTTTAGCTAGTCCAGCCTGAGTAAGCTCACGGAGCCCGCTTCTTACCCTGAATAGCGGCAGCCCGGTCTCCTTGGCAATCTCCTCGGGAGACCCCAACCCTGCTTGTAAGGCGCGGAGCATCTTGGAACCTGACTCGGTAGGTTTACCATCAGGGCTAATACATGCCATATTCTCCTCCTATAAAGATATGTCTAGAGTTTTTTCTTACACAGATACCAATCTGTGCACTCATACCCTTGCTTCAGTCTCTCTTCAGCCATTTCCTGCGTGTTCGGTGGCGGCACTACTACCATGTCGCCCGGCCGCCAGTTAGCTGGAGTAGCTACTGCATTCTTGTCCGTCGTTTGTAGTGCATCTATTATTCTCAGTATCTCATCCATGTTCCTGCCGGTGGTCAGCGGGTAGTAGAGTATCGTCCTGATAACCTGGTTGGGGTCGATTATGAACACACATCTGACAGTCTCGGTCTTGCTCTGACCAGGGTGAATCATGCCATAGGCCAGAGAAACCTCCTTGCTGAGGTCAGCGATAATGGGGAATGGTATCTTTACCTTGGTTTTCTCCTCCACATTGCGCACCCAGGCGATATGCGAGGATACACTATCTACACTAAGACCTAGAAGCTCTACCCCTCGCTTTTGTAGTTCGGGATGAATCTCAGTAAAAGCGATGAACTCAGTAGTGCACACCGGGGTAAAATCAGCCGGGTGAGAAAAGAGAATCAACCAGCTCCCCTTAAAGTCCTCCAGCTTGAGCTTCCCATGAGTGGTTACTGCCTCAAAAGCTGGTGCCGGCTCGCCTATCCGGGGCATGTGACTTGTTTGTTCTTTTATTTCTTCCATGTTTGACACCTCCTTTAAATAATTACGCTGCTACCTTGATTTCCTCTGTGCTCTCCCAAAGGCCATGAATATTGCACAGAGATAAAGCATGTATTATACCAGACTTGCTAATCTTCATAGAAAATGATGCTTCATGATTAGTGTAGACAGGACCCTTATTAGGCCCTTCAACCGACTCGCCGTGGGCTGTGAAGTCAAAGTGAGCTACCTGATAGGTAAATTTTTCCCCCTCGGGATGAAAGAAGACGCTTATCCAGCGAATGTGGTGCTCCGTGGTATTTGGATGTGCTACTGCCTTACCCAAACTGACTTTAACCTCGAATAGCTCACCCGATTTTACTTCGGAAGGGCACTCAATTGCCGCCACATGTTTCTCTTGCTTCCAATCTCCTGCCTGAATACGCTCTCCTAACTTCTCCATTAGTTACCTCCTTAGTCGAGATTATTTAAGCCTCTTTTCTGATTCCCTGGCATGCTGAGCCACCAACTTTGGGTCGTAATTACCTGGTCCACCGCAGTCAGGGATATAGCAACTGACATTCATAAAGGTACATTTAGCATGGCAACCGGGACATGTGTCTGGCGGCGTCTCAGCCTCAAATACATAGTTACATTCATCGCACATCCAGTAGTTCATTGCTCCCTCCTTTCTTGAGAATCCTCCATAAGAAACCCTCGGTTCTTAGAATATCTACACATTCATTCCGAAGATATTCTTCATTGTATCAGTCATCATCTGGACAAATTCACCACTCCACCCAAAGTATAGCTGATGATGGCATTATTGGCACACTCTAAGGATACTCTCATGCTGAAATCTTAGACTAGAACTAATGAAGAAGTTATAAAACGGTGGTCGAAAAAATTACAAATTTATGACATTTCAGGGATGGCCAAAGAACCATGGAGATGCCTAGCGGGGAAAGCCATTCAGGCTGTTGATTGGTCATCAATATCTTTGGAATCCTCTGCTTTTGCATTTGCAGTCCTCTTCGATATATCCCCAACTCCAGCTTTCCCCCCTTCTTCGATTGCCTTCACTATTGTCCCTGTACTACCAGTTCTGGTGTCATAAATTGTTATTTCCTTATCCATTCTCAACCCTCTTTGAGCAAGAAATTGTCAAGCAAAGCCATGCTCTTTATGCTTTTCTGCGATGGTGCTGGCTAAGTTGTCCAAGGCCTTGAAATCCTCTTCTCCGGGAAATCCTTTGCTGAGAACGGGAGCCAGGACCTCCGCCTTAAGGTTGGGAATCATTCCCTTGAGCTGTTCCACAGCCTTGCTGCCCCAGCCATAGGAACCGATAATGGAGACGAACTGGAGTCCGGGTCTTAATGCGTTGGCTAGAAATGTCGCATAGGCGACGTTAGGATGTGGACCAACCAGAACTGTAGGCGTGCCGATGACCATAGTGGCGGCGTCCACCAATGCCATGGCCAGTTTCCCAATATCAGTTGCCGCCAGGTTGAACTGTTTAACCGTGACACCTTTGCCAGCCAAGGCTCCAACAAAATATTCCACCATTTTTTGGGTGCTGCCATGCATGGAGATATAAGGCAAGACCACTATGTTCTTTGGTGGGCCGAATACCCAGCTTCGATATGCTTCCAGGATGAACGACGCTCTGTTATAGAGGGGGCCATGGCTGGGGGCGATGACGCCAATCTTATAACTGTTTAGCTTCTCCAAATGTTTCTCAATACTGGTGCGGAAAGGCATCATGATTTCAGCATAGTACCTTTTAGCCGCTTCATAAACTTGCCCTTCATCAGCTACATACAAGTCTGTGGTAGCCAGATGGGAGCCAAAAAGGTCGCAAGGGAAGAGTATCTTGTCTTCCCGTAAATATGTAAGCATGGTCTCAGGCCAGTGTACCCAGGGGGCATGGATAAACTCCAGGGTTTTATCCCCCAGGGATAAAGTTTCACCATCGCTTACAGTGATAAATCTGTCCTCCGGGATAAGCAAGAGAGCCACGAGCATATCCTGGCCTTTATCCGTGGTGACCACTTTAGCATCGGGATACTTCGCCAGAACCTGGGGGATAGAACCAGAGTGGTCTTGCTCGGCATGGTTGGCAATTACATAGTCAATAACGGGAACATTCTCAAGATAAGCCATGAGGACTTCTGTCGCAGAGGGATCCACGGTATCTATCAAAGCAACTTTCTGGCTGCCCTGCACCAGGTAGGCGTTATAGCTTGTTCCATCGGGAAGGGGTATCAGAGCGTCAAAGAGACGCCTGTCCCAGTCAATAGCGCCTACCCAGTAAACATTTGTCTTTATTTGTCTTGCCTTCATTTACCCCTCCCTTCAATACTCTAACAGTCTTCTTTCTCCCTCAATCTTCTTTATTTCCGTGATGTCCTGGGTGGCTTCCAGCGTGCCCAGATACCTGCCTGCTTTGTCCCGCACAGCAAAATATCTGATATATAACTTCCTTTCCCCGAGATTTATCCAAAATTCCGCGGAATCCTGCCTGCCACTCTTGAAATCGGACAATATCTGGTTTACTTTGTCCACGCTTTGCTTCGGGTGACAGTTTTGAACTGATTTCCCAATCACAGAAATCGGCCGTCTAAAGATTCTCGTTTCATGCTTATTCCACAATTTAACCAAATCATTCTCGTCAACGAAAGAAATTTCCACAGGTATTGCTTCTAATATCCCCTCTAACTGTTCTCTGCTCAAGTTTTCTATCATCGTTACGCCATCACTCCTTCACTTTTTCGAACTGGTCCTTGCTTGCTCCACAGACAGGGCATACCCAATCATCGGGTATTTCCTCGAAAGGCGTTCCCGGCTTTATACCGCCGTCAGGGTCGCCCAACTGGGGGTCATAGATATACCCGCAAACAGTGCATTCGTATTTCGCCATTTTTGATACCTTCTCCTTTCTCTCTTCGATGTAGCTGGGAGCTGTCTTGGGAGTGGTGCCTCTCTTAACCTGATGGTAGTAAGCATAAGTCATCGGTTCACCTTCGCTGAGAACATCAGCTCCCACAAGTTCCCCGATGAAGATAGTGTGAGTCCCGACATCTACTTGATTAATTAACTTGGCCTCGAGATAAGCTAAGCTATGGTCAAGTACTATGGGAGCCTTAGCTTCACCTAGTTTATAATTGACATCTTTGAGTTTGTCTACTTCCCTACCCGATTTGAAGCCAAAATGACCAATGAAAGAGAGTGGCGTATCCTGTGATAGTATAGAAGCAGTAAAGACTTTGCTTTCACTGATAAATTCATGAGTCAGGTTCTGTTTATTAATACTCACGGCGATAGTAGGCGGCTCAGATGCCACTTGAATCACTGTGTTGGCAATTTGTGCGTTTAGCTTTCCTTGTTTTTCAGATGCCACCACATATAGTCCGTAGCTTAAATTGTGTAGAGCTTTCAGATTCATTGCTAACCTCCTGTCGGTATTATTTACATAAGGTCCTTTTCACTGGCTTCAACTGCCCGCTGTAATTCGGCACTGAGTAAGGGCGGCAATCCCTCGATATCCACCCGGAGAAATCCTCTGACTATAGTGGCTGTAGCTTCGCTTCGAGTTAGCCCCCGTGCCATGAGATACTCTATTTCCTCCTCGGCTATCTTGCCTACTGCCGCTTCATGGGATAGGTCAACGCCAGCTAAAGTACCTTTAAGCTCGGGTATGGCATGGATTATGCCCTCTCCCGTCAGGATTAGCCCACGACATTCCAGATGACCTTTGACATCAGGGGCATTGCCTTCTATATAACCTCGGGCAACAATGCTCCCTCCGGTAGTTATCGCTCGTGATATGATTTCTGTTTTCGCTCCCTTAGCATCGAGGATGGCCCGAGAACCAACGTCCAGCGATGACCCCGGAGCTGCTACCAGAATACTGTTGGATCTGACAACCGCATTTTCCCCCACACACCTGGCTGTGGGATACATTTGTAGTGAATGAACTGGCTTCGTAAGCACATAATTACTAAGAAATAAGCCATCCTCTTCAATAATTACTCCCGTGCGGGGGCGAACAGCTACCTCTGGATTCCAGTTATGTATCATAGTGAAGGTGACCTTAGCCCCTTTCTTTATGTAGAACTCAGAGACGCCGAGATGCAGGCCGGCTTCTTCATTAGAAGCAGTGGTACAACCGGTAATGATATGCAGCTCCGAGTTTTCTTCAGCAATGATAATATTGTGCACATTCTGAGCAAGCCGTGCTTTTGCCAGATAGAGACAGGCCTGAACAGGGTAAATGGTCTTATAGCCAGGCAGTGCCCTGATGAAGTAGCCATTATGCTGGTTCAGTTCTATATTGGCAGTGTACTTATCGGTATCCACGGCTACTGCCTGCCACCAGTAGTCCGACAGCCAGTCATACTTTTCCAGAGCCTGGCTGACTGCCATCACTTCCACACCTTCTTGTCTGACCGAACTATGAACTGGAGCGTTATCCATCTGGATAAAGGTCCCTGCTCTCTGGCCTGGGTCATCCAAAATGACTCCTGCCTCCAGCATCCGCTCTTTGGCTTTGGCAGGGAGCTTCGACGGGTCAACCTGGTAAGGCTGCTCTTCAGTTGAGCTAACATAAGCGCCCAAATTTATATCCTCTCCGAATGCCGCTGGTTTGGCTGCTGCTGCTCTGGCCTTAGCTTTATGTTTCTCAGACGATACTACCTCAACCACTTGAGGCCCTCCTCTTCAGAAAGCATTTGATACATTCCTGGTAGCCTTTCTCTCTAATAGTAGCTAAAATCTCACGAGGGGCTCCTTCGCATCCGATTACACCATCACACATGACATAGCCTGTGCGGGCGTTAACATAGTCCAGGATATGACCGGTATGGGTAATGATGAGCCCCATACATTTTCGCTCAAGTATGGAACAATCTTTTTCCAGCAAGCTATTTAACAGTTCACCGATAAGGGCGATATTTACCAGGTCAACGCCTGATTCAGGCTCATCTATCAATGTTAATGTGGGCCTCTGCGCCAGTAGTTGCACCAGCTCGGAACGCTTTATCTCCCCTCCCGAAAACCCGTAGTTCATCTCCCTATCCAGAAAATCGGCCAGGTTAGCTTTCTCTGCGAGTTGACTGACGCGCTCTTCATGTTCTTGACCCCTGAGGCAGGCAGCCACCATGTCACGCATTTTTACACCCCGAACCACCGGTGGCCGTTGGAAGGACATACCAATCCCCAAACGGGCTCTCTCATCCAGCGGCAACATAGTTATGTCCTGGCCTTTGAAAATGACTTTGCCTTTGGTTATCCGATACTTGGGGAAACCCATTATCGCCATGAGCAAAGTGGTTTTCCCGCTGCCGTTGGGACCGAAAAGGACATGGGTCTCGCCAAGCTTCATCCCCAAATTTATGTTATGCAAAATCTCCCGCCCTTCCACCTCTACAGTTAGCTGCTCAATGCTTAAAGCGACATCCCCCATATCGTACCCTCCTATTTGTTTATTTAAGCTCCATCCAATGACCAATGTTCGCTTTTAGTAAACCACCCCGCAGGGTCACTGAGATACTCGTAGGAATCGAGAAGGGCAAGATGGTGCTCCCGCTCCTCGCCCGCCAGAGTCTCATAGAACCGCTTTTCCACAGGGAGGGTGCTTTCTTCGCTTCGAGAGTGATATAAATTATAAGACTTGATCTCCATATCCATAGCTATCTTGATAGCTTCAAGCTCAGACTCGGCCACTTTAATCTTACTACCCAGTGCTTTAGTGGCTTCGACGAACAGAGACTTGAGCCCTTTCCCTTTCTCGGATGGTGGCTCTACATCAGGCCAATTCTGCCCTCTCTTGAAGGCTTCATATATTTCCTCAAACTTCCTACGGTGAACGTCTTCTTCATTAGCCAACTGCTGAAATAGTTCCTTAGCTAGCTTGTTGCTGCTTTTCTGGCTTGCCTGCTGGTAGAACTCCTTGCCCTCTACCTCCGTCTGAACAGCAAGCTGAAGCACCTCTATCGTCCTGGCCTGTTCATTTTCCATTTGCTCACTCCTCTTAAAACCTTACGAGCTAACTAATTCCATATCCTCGCCACAACAGACTAGAGTGCCGCCGCCAGCCTTGGTCACAGTCACCTCATTGCCACAGACATTGCAGCGATATTTTTCGCCAACCTTTTTAACAGCCATTTTTCACCTCCTTAATTTTTTATAGCCGGCAAAAGCCAGAATTCACATTCTTTATAATTCTGCCTTGAGTTCCGAAAGCTGGCGCAGATGCTTTTTTTCTTCATCCAATATGTTGAGGACTACTTTTCGGTCCCGCTCCCTCACCAAGTTCTGCAATTCTGAGTAAAAGAGAATGGAATCTTTCTCAGCCTGGATTCCGGTGTCAAGGGCTTCGATTTCATTGAATACCTTAGCAGCCTTTTGTTGGGCCTCGGTAACATTGGAAAATACTGCGCTGTCTACTAATGATTTGAGGTAAAGCATATATTCCTCGGTGTAAGTTTCCGGAGGCTTAGCTTGTCCCAGGGAATCCGACATGCCCTGAAAGGTATCCAGATGTTTCTTTTCTTCTCCAGCGAGATGATTATAGATGTCTTTGACATCCCTATTTCCGGTCTTATCAGCCAGAGCTTGATAGAATGCCATACCGTTCCTTTCTATGCCTATAGCCATTTCCAAGAGTTCGCTTCCTGAGAAAAAAACAGCCATTTCAATCCTCCTTTTTAATATATTTATTCTCTGAGCCTCCGCAGGTAGCCAGGGCAATATCTAGCAATCACACCTGAACGCCTTCCTGCGGACTAGCTTTGCCTGTATCTTATATACCATCAGCCCCACCTCCGCTATAAGGCGAGGTAAATAAAGTGGTAAGTTTAATTAATGGTACAGTACAAGCCAATTTTCCGTCAAGCAGCGGTGTCATTGCGAGCCCCGACTTGTCGGGGCGAAGAGTCAGGGTGACAAAGGTAAGCTCCATTCAGAATAACACAACATAGGGGCGGAGATGAACTCCGTCCCTACGATTAACTCCTCTATCTCATGCTCTGCGGCGCCTTAGCGCTAATAGGCTTGCCCCAACTATAATGGCTGCAAGCAAAGTAACCCAGGATGCCAGGATAGTCAGCTTGTTGGGCGGATAAGCGGTGCCGCCAACAGCAGTTGGAGGTGGAGAACCACCAGCTCCAAAAGCAGTCCCTACAAGGTAGCCAGCCTCACTTTGGGTCACATTAGCCCAGATAAAGTCCTCCTCGGTGTCCGGTTCAGTATCGGAGCAGCGGTGAAAGGTGTCCACCATCTTGTAGTAATACAAGCCCAGGGTGCTCTCGTCAATGCCTGCGGCCGCGACTTCATCATTGGTGTAAAACAGCTGGACATATATGGGCCAAGTGATATTTTCAGGGTCATCGACCCAGATGTCAATAAACTTGCCCAGTGTCTCGTCCGGGAAAGGCTCGTCGGGGAAAGGCTGCGACTTATATCTGGCGACATATATTTCAGTGGGTCCGGTGGTTGTTAGACTTACTTTGGTATCAGCCTCTTCCGAGGCATCTACCACGTGGGAGCCAGTGCCAAGGGTCTCATAATGCACCGCTGGCAATTCCAGCAGTGCCCCCAGCCAGGGGACAAAATCCACATTATCGCTGACCTCATCGCCAGCGCCACCGGGGTTGGTAGTGGGATGATGAGGCCCGCTGGCATCATCCCACCAGTTGTTGGTGGCATCAACTGAAGGCGGATTCTCCTTGAAAACTGCAATGATATTGTTTCCGAGGATGTTATTGTAGTTAGCTATAAGGTCACCATCATCGTCAAGACGTATGCCAATGTTGTTGTGAGAAATAGTGCAGCCAGTCATTTGCACTGTGGACAGACGCTCGTCTTCAATACCATACGCTGCTTCGAGCTCCTCTGGCATGCCTATCATCATGCCCAACCCCCATTCTGGAGCTTCCTCCCAGCAATCGCGTATTTCACAGTTTTCCATAGTCACCTGGGCATTATCTATAGCCATGATGCCATGGCCACCATGTGGCGCCATTCCTTTAATGGAACACCTATCCAAATTTGTTTCAGCATTGCTCACCATAATGCCCATGGCGCAGCTTTCCACTGTGAGATGCGAAATGTCCACAGCGGTGCTGCCTTCTTCCCCTCCCCAAATGCCTATACCCATTGCCATTTCGCTGCCAATTATGTTTCTCACAGCCCCACCGGTAATGCTTCCTGTGCTATCACCGTAAGTGACGCCCTCAAGCATGCTTACCTCGATTTCCCCTCCATCAAAGACAATGTTGTCAATATTGATGTTTGTGGAATTCATTACCAAAGCCATCACCCACCACTCGCCTCCATCTACAAACATGTTGGCACTGTCAACGGTTACGCCGTCTTCGCCGATTACGCTTATATTATTTCTGCCCTCAACCGTGAAGGCGTCATACGTCCCCGCCGCCACATTGATGGTGTCGCCAGGATTGGCAGCATCAATGGCAGCTTGAATTTTGCAGAATGGGTCGGCCTGTGTACCGGTCCCAGGGCCTGGGCAATTGTCATCATCTACATACCAGGTAGTCCCATTTGCCTCCACCGTTCCCGCCATGAACACTGCCACCGCTCCCAGAGAAAACACCAGTGCCAGGGCGACCATTAAGTAAATCGGCTTTTGATACCATTTTGTTTTAGTCATTTTCCCTCCTTTGCTAATAAACCCGTATTTAAGCACCACGGCACTTAGCGCCAAAGGTATAGCTATAACTTACTTTATCATAGAAGCATTAGTACTATTTGTCAATAGTTTTTAAGAAATACTTCACATTTTTTCCGGGGCGCTCATGCCCATAAGGTGGAGGACTTTAACCAGGGCAATCTGTGTTGCCTTGACCAGCTTGAGACGTGCCTTGGTTAGCGCTTCGTCTTCAGAGACAACCCGGCATTGCTTATAGAAACTGTGAAACGCGGTGGCTAAATCCTGGGCATAATAAGGTAAGTGGTGAGGCTCGAGATTAACTGCCACCTGTTCTACTATTTCGGGGAGGAGTATTAAGCGGCGAATTAAGGTGAGCTCCGGCTCGGTGATAAGCAAAGAAACATCACCCTGACTGCAGTCTATCTCCCGCTGTTTAGCGAACTGAAGAATGCTGGCAATCCGAGCGTGAGCATATTGAACGTAATACACGGGGTTGTCCGCTGATTGCCGCTTAGCGAGCTCTATATCGAAGTCCATCTGGCTATCAGCAGAACGGGAGAGGAACAAGAAGCGACAAGCATCCGAGCCTACTTCGTCTATCACCTCCTGTAAAGTAATAATATCGCCACTACGCTTGGATACTTTAACTATCTCCTCCCCACGCCGCAAGGTAACCAACTGGCAGATTATCACCTTAAGCTGCTCAGGGTCCTGCCCCAAGGCCTTGAGCACCGCTTTCATTCGAGGGACATGCCCCTGATGGTCAGCCCCCCAGATATCAATCACCGAGTCGAATTTCCGCTCCAGAAACTTGTTGTAATGGTAGGCAACATCCGAGGCAAAATAAGTGGGAGAACCATCGCTGCGCACCAGGACATTGTCCTTGTCTTCGCCCAGGGCGCTCGATTCAAACCAGGTGGCGTTTTCCCTTTTAGCAATATAGGCTCCGCTTTGGAGTAGTTCCATAGCCTTGCTATATTGCCCGCCCTGATAAAGGCTTCTTTCTGAGAACCAGGTGTCAAAAACAACGTTTAGCAGCTCGAGGTCATGTCTAATTCCCTGTAGCATCTTGTCAATCCCAACCTCCGCCAGTTGCGAAGCTGCCTCACTCTCGGGCAACAATAAAAATCTATCACCCTGCTCCTGAACTATTTCTTTGGCCAGGTCAATCAAGTAATTGCCGTGGTAGCCATCTGGGGGCATGGCGGCTTCCTTGTCCAGGCATTGCCGGTAACGAGCATAGAGGGAACGGCCAAAGTTATCTATCTGGTTGCCCATATCATTTATGTAAAATTCTTTTTCTACAGCATAGCCAGAGATGGTAAGCACATTAGCCAGGGTACTGCCTAAAACGGCACCACGGCCATGACCTACGTGAAGGGGTCCGGTGGGGTTGACACTAACGAATTCAAGTTGGACCTTCTTACCTTTGCCCAGCTCAATATCGCCATACGATTCACCGGCAGCCAGGACTGATTCCACCTGTGTACTCAGCCAGTCCTCCCGCAAGGTGAAGTTAATGAAGCCCGGCTCAGCAATCCAAGTCCTGTCAATTTGGGGCGGTGGTACTATATGCTCAGAGACCTTTTCGGCTATAGCCATGGGGGACATCTTCATAGTCCGAGCTAGCTTCAAAGGGAGGCCTGAAGCAAAATCTCCGTGTTCGGGATTTTGAGGATGTTCTATAAGCACCTCGGGCAAGGCGGCTGAAGCAAGAGCACCTTTTCGCTGCGCCTCCGACACAGCTTGCTGCAAACATCTGGCCAGTTCTTGCTTGACCACGATTAGCTCCATTCAGCGCCTCCGGCCCATACCCGGCTCAATTGTTGACGTAAAGGTTGATGTTCAGCTTTCTTTAAATTGGGGTCGCTTTGAAAAAGAGTTATTGCCTCTCGCCGGGCTAACTCCAGACTGCGTAAATCGGTTAACTTGGCAAGTTTGAGGTCGGGCAAGCCGCTCTGGTGGGTCCCGAAAAATTCCCCGGGACCTCGTATCTCCAAGTCTTTCTCAGCCAGGGCGAAGCCATCATGAACCTTCTCCATCAGCCGGAGACGCTCCCTTGCCTCAGGTGAAAGCTTTTCCGGGATAAGCAGGCAATAGCCCTGTTCCTTATCTCGCCCCACACGTCCCCTGAACTGGTGGAGCTGAGATAAGCCAAAGCGTTCAGCACCCTCTACCATCATGACAGAGGCCCTGGGTACGTCAATGCCCACCTCCACTACCGAGGTTGACACCAGAATATCAAGCTCCCCGGCTCGAAAATGGCGCATTACCTCCTCTTTCTCACTACCAGGCATTTGACCATGGAGTAATCCTAATTTTAAATCCGGGAAGACCTCTCGCGATAGTCGCTCATATTCCGTTTTGGCGGCTTTTGCCTCAAGTACTTCGGATTCTTCGATTAAGGGGCAGATGATGAAAGCTTGCCGGCCATTGCTGACCTGGCGATGGAGGAAGCTATAAGCTTTTTCTCTATCTTGTGATTCGAGACATTTTGTTTTCACTACCTGTCGTCCCGGGGGCAACTCGTCGATAACCGAAAGGTCGAGGTCTCCATAGAGCGTCAGTGCCATAGTCCGAGGAATAGGCGTGGCTGTCATGACCAGAACATGAGGGTTAAACCCCTTTTGCCGCAGGGCGGAGCGTTGTAATACGCCAAAGCGGTGTTGCTCATCTATCACTGCCAACCCTAATTTGTTAAATTCTACCTCCTTTTGAATAAGGGCATGGGTGCCGACAATAATGTCAACTTTACCCTGCTTAATTTTATCGTGCAACATTTCCTTCTCACTGCTGCTGAGGCTCCCGATGAGCAAAGCGATGGTCAGCGACCTGGAGACCGAGCCCCCATGCGATGGGTGCTCGGCTGTGTAGCATCTGATAGTTCTTTCGCCCGGCTCGGAACCCTGTCCTGAGCGAAGTCGAAGGGAAGGTTCCTGGGTGCTGACCTTGGACAGATAGTTACAGATATTGGTGTAATGTTGCTCAGCTAAGACCTCAGTGGGCGCCATCAACGCCCCCTGGTAACCGTTGGCAGCAGCTATCAAGAGAGCCAGGGTCGCAATTACAGTTTTGCCGCTCCCTACCTCTCCTTGAAGAAGACGTGACATGGCTTTTGCTTGTTTCAGGTCGGTTAAAATTTCCTGCAGCACCCGCTCCTGTGCCCGGGTCAGAGTGAAAGGCAGACACTGTAAAAATCTGCTGATAACTTCCTGGTCTATATGAAAGGCATTGCCCGGTTGACCTTCCTTCCAGTCCCGCTTTCTAGCCAGTACGCCCAACTGCAGAAGAAATAGCTCGTCGAAGGATAACCTTCCTTTTGCCCTTTCCGCCATTGTCAGGTCATCGGGGTAGTGAATTTGAGCAATTGCGGCGGGGAGGTCTAATAACTGGCAGCGGGTCTTAATCCCCGAGGGCAGGAAATCATCCAACTGCCAGGCATAGCCGTCTACAGTCTCCTTGGTCCATTTCCTTACTTGCCTGGGATATAAGCCCTGAGTAAGGGGATAGACGGGAACCAGGCGCCCGGTGTGAATTAGTTCTTTATCTTTAAGCAATTCCCACTCTGGGGACTCGAATACCTTGTGTCCTTTGAACAGGCCGACCGTACCGCTGATGACTACTCGGGCATTAGTACGGAAGCTTCTTGCCAGGTAAGGTTGATTAAACCAGACCACTCTAATGTTTCCCGTCTTATCGCCGACAATTGCCTCTGTGCCTCGCCGGTTACCCAGAGTAGCCACTCTGGCTTGCCAGATTGTGCCTATGATAGTTTGCTCTTCACCCTCTATAAGTTCAGAGATGGGTTTCCTCCGGCTGTAATCGACATAGCGTCTGGGAAAGAAATAAAGCAAATCGCCCACTGCCCTGACATTGAGCTTGGCAAATTTGTTAGCTACGTTGGGCGTGATGCCCTTGATAACAGTTATGGGCGAGTCCAGCCCTTCTCTTCGCCCCTGGCGGGGCTCAGCCACTGCTGTTGTCACCCTGAGCGAGAGCGAAGGGTCTCTAGATTCTTCACTTCGTTCAGAATGACGGATAGAACCCTTCGTTTTTTCCAGCTTATCCAGCCAGCCAAAGACATTTGTCATCCATCTCTTACGCTCATCCACGCCGTAAGAGCTGTAATTGGAATTGGCCAAGTTAAGTTCATCAAAGCCGCTTAAAAACTGCGGGATTAGTTCCTTCATCTTCACTTCGTTCAGACTCAGGACAAGACTCTGCCTGATTTGCCCTGCCTGTTTGTGAAGATACTTATCCAGGCCGCCGATTACTGCCTTATCGGTGTAACCTTTCCGGCATTCCAGCTCAAGAACGTTTCGTAGCGAATCAATGCCTGTCACTTTCTATTCCGCTTCAAGGACGGCAACAGCCAGGACATGAGGACCAACATGAGTTCCTACCACCGGGCTTACCTTGGAACGATGGATGCGCTCTGGAGGGACTACATCCTTAAGCCGCCCGGCTAATGTCTGTAAATCATCGGGGGTAGTGGCATCCTCGATAGCAACGGCTTCTATCCGGCTGAAACCCCTGACAAAATTTACCAGAAGGTCCATAGCTTGAGTTCGGTTGCGGGAGCGAGCGATAGGAAAGGTTGCACCGTCTTTTATTCCCAGGACAGGATTTACTTTCAACAAGCTACCCAGGAAAGCCTGTGCCTTACCAATGCGCCCGCCTCTTCTCAAGTATTCCAATGTATCGAAGCTCATACGAACATGCACTCTGGAAATCGCTCTCCTGACCCAGTCAGCAATTTGCTCCAAATTAGCCCCTGCCTGAGCCATCTTAGCTGCCAGGATAACTAAAAGCATTTGTGCGCCTGCTACCAACTTAGAGTCAATGACCTCAATGTGGCAGTCCTTGGTAACCATAGCCTTGCCCTGCAGCGCTGCTGTATAAGTGCCGCTGAACTTTTCAGAAAGAGTTATAGTCAGGATTTCCTTTGTTTCTTCCGCTAATTTAATGAAAAGCCTGGCAAAATCAGCCGGGGTGGCAGTTGATGTGGTTGGGTGAATCTTACTTGTTTCCAACTTATGGTAGAACTCCTTTGTACTCAGGTCAACATTATCCCGGTAGGTCTCATCGCCAAATTGGACGTACAACGGCACCACAGTAATCCCAAGCTCCTGGGCTAACTGCGGGGTAATGTCAGAACAGCTATCAGTTACAACCTTAACCACTCTACCTTACCTCTGCCAAAGCTTGATCATCAAGTACAACGCTTTTTGTCATTGCGAGCCCCGACTCGTCGGGGCGTGGCAATCTCATACCCCCCACGAGATTGCGGAGCCTGTTCCGAAGCATAAGCGAGGAATCTCGCTCCTCGCAATGACAGAGGAGGGAGCCCAATAAATTGGACTATAGCCTCCATTTTCAATTCTAAATTCCTCTTACTTGTAGCTTTGCCGCAAACATTATTCCAGGGAAATTATATAATTATAATGGGGTTGGCCGCCATAAACTACCTCGACCTCGGTGTGGTACCGGTCACGAATTTCCCGAGCTATCTCTTGAGCTTCAGTACCCTTGATTTCAGCACCGTAATAAATGGTGACTATCCCCGACTTTTCAACTTCTGCTTTGCCTAGAGCTTCAAGGATAACATCCCCTATTTTATCAGCCCTGGCTATCAAATCTTCATCGTTCAGAATAGCAATAAATTGCCCCTTCCTTATTTCCAGGCCACTAAGATGGGTCCCGCGCACTGCTCTGGTAACCTCTATAGCCCTCACCTTATTTATTGTTTCCTCCATAGTCTGGGCATTTTGCTCTAGATTCTTTTCATAACCGAAAGCAAGAAATGCCGCTATGCCTTGAGGGATATTCCTGGTGGGAATCACCTTCACTTTTTTGGAAGTTAAGGACTGGACCTGGGAAGCGGCAGACACGATGTTCTTGTTATTGGGCAGTAGAATAACGTTGTCCGAGGGTGCTGATTCCACAGCTTGCAAGAGTTCACTAACGCTGGGATTCATCGTTTGACCACCGGGGACAATGATTATGTTACCTAAACTATTAAGTAGCTCGAAAAAACCGTCTCCAGTGGCCACTGCTACCGTAGCGATATCGACTGAAGGCATTCTTTCCCTCTGCATCTTGATGAATTCTGCATATTGGTCATCCATGTTATTGATAGTTATCTCATGCAGTTTGCCCAACTTTGTGGCATATCTCAGGATTTCACCGGGCTCGAAGCTATGGATATGAACTCTAACCAGAGTATCGTCGCCTGTAACTATCAAGGATTGTCCCTTCTTTTTGAGGTCTTTTTCGATTTTGCCTAAATTAAGCTTCGGCCCCTCCAGGACAAAATTTGTGCAATATCCGTAAGGCGTTTCCAGCTGGGTAGGCATCTGAGCTGCCCTGGGAACTAATTCTGTCTCGGCAACGACCAGGTGGGGCCTCCGATATTGTATCTTATGTGACTCTCCCTTGAGGAATTGAAGGGCGCCGTCCAGCAAAACGTACAAGCCTTGCCCACCGGCGTCCACCACTCCGGCCTCTTTTAATACTGGCAGTAAGCTGGGCGTCCGGGCCACTGAATCCTCAGCCGATTTTACTGCGTCTTCCAATACCGAGACCAAGGTATCATCATTTTTAACTGCTTCTTGAGCAGCCTTAGATGCGTCTTTAAGTACCGTCAGGATAGTTCCCTCTACAGGATTGACAATCCCTTTGTAAGCAGTTTGTGATGCTTCGGCCAGTGCTCTGGCAAAATCCCCGCCGTCGAAATGAGTCTTGCCCTCCAGCCCTTTAGCTAAACCCCTGAAGAATTGAGCTAAGATAACCCCGGAATTGCCCCGCGCTCCCATTAAAGCACCGCGAGCCAGCGATTTGGCTGCCGAGGAAACGTGGTTATCCGAATTGAGCTTTGCCTCTTCCAGGGCAAACTGCATGGTGAGCATCATATTGGTCCCCGTATCACCATCAGGAACGGGGAAAACGTTTATAGCATTGATATCGGAGGCGCTTTTTTCCAGCCAGGCAGTTCCTGAGGCAAACATTTCCTTCAGGGTTTGACCATCGGCTAAATCAGTTTTCATTCCACCCCTTTACCCAGACTGATAATTGTGCTATCATTGACGCCAATTTAACAGATAGAGAAGTTTCTATGAAGTGCGAGATTTGCGGTAAAACAGCTCAATTCGGGCATAATGTAAGCCACTCCAAGAGGCGTACCTTGCGACGCTGGCTACCTAATATTCACCGAACTACGATTATGGTAGAAGGAAGGAAAAGAAAAGTCAACATCTGCACTAGATGCCTCCGCACCCAGTATAAAGCCGCCCGCCCGCCCAAGCCCCACCACGAGATTGCGGAGCCTGTTCCGAGCGTAAGCGAGGAATCTCGCTCCTCGCAATGACACACCACACGTCATTGCGAGCCCCGACTTGTCGGGGCGTGGCAATCTCAGCGGCTAAATCCCAAAATCAAAATTTAGTGGTCTGTCTTTCAGTATCCCCCCTCAAAATAAGGGCTCTCTCCTTCGTTATCCCTCCTTAAAATAAGGGGGGATAAAGGGGGGTTATTTCCATGGGCATCATGTTCGAGGCGTGAAGGAATCCCTTCCTTCACGATTGAAAAAGGAGCGTCATTCTGAGCGAAGCGAAGAATCTCAGAGACTCTGTTATGGGACGTCGCCTGCATTCTTTGCATCAACTACAAATCCACTTCAAAAAGCATCCCTCTTTCCTCAAGTCCGCACTTCTTGTAGAACTTTCTTGCTTTAACATTTGTCTTCTCAGTGCTCACTTCAACTTCACAACATCCAAGTTGTTTGCATTTCTCGATAGCAGCCAGCATCAACTGCTTACCAACGCCTTTGCCCTGATATTCTTTTGCCACGACAAGCTCATCAATTAACGCGGATGGATTTCGGTGCAGAATCGTCTGTCGAACCGTGAAGTAGATGAATCCAACTGGAGTCCCCTCCATTGCTGCGACTAAGAAATGTGAGCTAGCATCATTCAGGAGGTGTTCGCAGGTTTTGCGGGCAATTCCAATGTCAATGCCTTCAGTATTATCCATAGCATTTGTCAGGTCTTCCAGCAATTTTCCAATCGCCTGTAAATCAGATTCTGTGGCTTCTCTGACGAAAATATCTTTCATGTCAAATTCCCCAACAAGAGGCGGGGCTGCTGTCTAACCTGAACAAAGCCAAGTAACAAAAAACCAGATGACAACTGAAATCCATATGCTCAAACGGCAGAACCATTCTCTTTGTCATTGGGATTTTGAGCTTCGTTTGGCATTTGGCATTGAATCCCTCAAGGTGTGAAGGAATCCCTTCCTTCGTCCTGAGCAAAGCGAAGGACCTTCCGCCCCTTTCTGGAGTCTTTGCGTTTTGAGTTGTAATTTTGATTTTTGCCCTTTGAATTTTGATATTGTTTAGGCCTGTCCTGAGCGAAGTCGAAGGAATTTAGTGCTTAGGATTTAATCCTATCGAGGCGTGAAGGAATCCCTTCCTTCACACACAAAATGGTAAACACCACAACCGCCTCTTTCTAGAAATTTTGCGTTTTGAATTGTAATTTTGATTTTTGCCCTTTGAATTTTGACATTGTTTAGGCCTGTCCTGAGCGAAGTCGAAGGAATTTAGTGCTTAGGATTTAATCCTATCGAGGCGTGAAGGAATCCTTTCCTTCACGACAGGATGCTCTATGCTGTTGCTTCCCTCAGTCTCTGTAACGCCCGGCTTATCCCTTCCTCGGCCCTGAATACGCTGTTTCCCGCCACCAGGACATTGGCACCGGCTTTAACTATGTCCGGGGCATTGTCGGCATTAATTCCCCCGTCAACTTCAAGCTCGGCACTCAGTCCTCTATCATCGAGGATTTTGCGCATATTCGCTATCCTGGGCAATGTTTCCGGGATAAAAGATTGCCCGCCGAAGCCCGGATTAACGCTCATAATGAGAACCAGGTCCACATGAGGAATAAATTCCTCTACTGCGCTGAGAGGAGTAGGCGGATTTAAGGATACTCCAGCCCTGGCCCCCAGTTTCTTTATCAACTCAATCACGCCATGGAGATGGGGGCAGGCTTCTACATGCACTGTAATAATATCGGCGCCTGCGTGAACAAATTCGGAGATATACCGCTCCGGATGCTCTATCATCAAGTGCACATCCAGGGGCAGGCTGGTCAAAGGGCGAATTGAAGCCACCACCGGAGCCCCGATGGTAATATTTGGCACGAAATGCCCGTCCATAACATCTACGTGGATATAATCAGCCCCGGCCCTGGTAACCTCGGCAACCTGCTCACCAAGGCGGGCAAAATCAGCGGAAAGAATCGACGGCGCCAGCTTAATCATTCTTTGATTAGTCTCTTGGCTCTTCTCAGCGCCTTTCCCACCTGTTGTGGGGAGGTACCGCCGGCAACATTTCGGGCGGCTACGGATGATTCCAAAGTTATCTTATATACATCGTCGGTGAAGAGCGGGGAAAACTTGTGGTATTCCTTCAGGCCGAGCTCCCGGAAGTTCTTGCCTTTACTCATGGCATACTCGCTGAGCTTAGCTACCACGCCGTGGGCTTCCCGAAATGGCAAACCTTTCTTCACCAGATAGTCGGCCAGGTCCGTGGCCAGGATGTAATCTGTTTTCATCGCTTGAGAGATACGCTCAGTGTTTATCTTAAGCGTTTTTACCATTCCGGCAAATACTTCCAGACTGGAGTGTAACGTGTCCACAGTGTCAAAAAGCGCCTCTTTGTCCTCCTGCATATCCCGGTTATAGGCTAAAGGCAGAGACTTCATAGTGATCAAGATGCCCATGAGGTTGCCGTATACCCGCCCGGTTTTCCCTCTGGCCAGCTCGGCGACATCGGGATTCTTCTTCTGAGGCATTATGCTGCTGCCCGTAGTGAAGGCCTCGCCAATCTCTATAAAGCCAAACTCGCTCGATGACCACAGGATAAACTCCTCAGCCAGCCTGGAAAGATGCATCATGGCGGTGGCCGCCGCCGCTTCGTATTCTATGACGAAGTCTCTATCGGAAACGGCATCCAGGCTGTTGGTGCTTACTTTGCTGAAGCCCAGCTCCCGGGCGACGAATTCTCGGTCCAGGGGATAAGGGACGCCGGCTAAGGCACCACTGCCCAGGGGCAAGACGTCGGTGCGCCCCAGACAGTCGTGAAATCTTCCCTTATCTCGCTGAAACATCTCGAAATAAGCCAGCAGGTGGTGAGCCAGAAGGACAGGCTGGGCTTGCTGCAGGTGAGTATAGCCGGGCATGACGACAGCTTTGTTCGCCTCGGCTAACTCCACCAGCGAAGTTTGCAGAGCCTTTATCTTATCGATGGTCTTCAAGATTTCCTCCTTGACGAAGAGGCGCAAGTCCAGGACTATCTGGTCATTCCTGGAACGAGCGGTATGAAGCTTGCCTGCCACATCGCCTATCTTTTTAAACAGCCCCGCCTCGATGTTCATATGTATATCCTCAAGCTCGGTTTTGAATTGAAACTTTCCTTGCTTGATTTCCTTTCGAATGGAGTTGAGCCCTTTGATTATCGTTTCAGCCTCGCTCTCGGCTATTATCCCCTGCTTTGCCAGCATCCGGGCGTGGGCGATGCTTCCCTCAACGTCCTGGCGGTATAGCCGCCGGTCAAAGGGAATAGATGCCACGTAATCTTGCACCAGTTTATTGGTGTCTTTCCCAAATCGGCTATGCAGAAGACTCATAATACCTTCGCGATACTTGACAATAGATGTCTATTTAACCTCGACATCAATCTTGTTACCTAAATCTTCAGTTTTACTCAAAGCCTGTTCTAATTCTGCCACATTTGGCGCTTCTTCGGAGAGTGGATAGCGTACCAAGATATAGTATTCAGTTACCTGCTCACAAAGGGCCCGAAACTCTTCAAAACTTGAATCATAATCTTTAGCACTGTTGAGAAGTTTCACTAAGTCATGAACATATTGTAATTCCCAGCCCTTTGACAAAAGGTAGCCTTTAAGATACTTTTCTATGGCTTGTTGTAAATGAAACCCAGCACCCTCAGTGTCTCCATCGGCCAATAAAACCTTTGCTCGATGTAAATCCTTTTCCGCCTTCCTAATCCAATCTTTGGGATACAAAGATTCCCTACTATCGCGCATACAAGACTTCTCCCTTGGTAAGAATTTCCTGGATAAACTGGTCGCCGATTTCTAATCTTCGTTTGACTTCTTCAGGTGTCAGCACAAGGGGTGAAAAGGCCGGATAAGATGCATCCCTGATGTCAACTATGCGACGAACTCTTACCCGTCGGTCAAGGGGCCTTTCTGGAGTTTTCTTGATGATTAGCAGGTCAATATCGCTATTCGCGTCAGGAACGCCATAGGCAAAGGAGCCGTAGAGAATAATCCTTTCTGGAGCATATTTAACCTTAATAGCCTCCACTATCTCAAAGAGGATTTTCCCTAATCTTGTGTCCGTTACCATCTTTCATCTCTCCAGAAATCCATCTTCTACTTTTTGGCTTCGCTTCGCTTTCAGCTATTATACCTTGTTTTGCCGGTATTTTTAACAGGAGCAATAACCCACCGTGTCATTGCGAGCGACCTGCCCGCCAAGGCTTGGCAGGCGGGAGCGTGGCAATCTCATTGCTTCCCTACCGAGATTGCTTCGGCTGACTAAAATCAGCCTCGCAAAGACAGGGGGGAGGGATTGCGCAGCTTGTTCCGAAGCATAAGCAAGGAATCTCGCTGTTCTCAATGACAGAGGGAGACATGGAGAGGAAGGGTTAACTACTTTATGTGATATAATCGGAGCAAGGGCAGACCAGGTAAAGGTGGCCAGACTACCGCAGGTTATTGGCATGGTCAATAAGAAATCACTTATTCCTGTCGACAGGATTGAGAAGGCAATTTTGTTAATCCGTAGGCAAAAAGTCATGCTCGATGCCGACCTGGCGGAGCTTTACGGTGTCGAGACGAGGGTTTTAGTCCAAGCAGTCAAACGTAATCTGGAGCGATTCCCTGAAGATTTTATGTTTCAGCTTAGCAAGGAAGAGGTTGATTTTCTAAGATCACAAATTGTGACCTTAAAGAAAGGACGCGGGCAACACAGCAAATATTTACCCTATGCCTTTACTGAACAGGGCGTTGCCATGTTATCCAGTGTCTTGCGTAGTCAGCGTGCTATCCAGGTAAATATTGAGATAATGCGGGCCTTTATTCGCTTGCGGCAGATGCTTGCAAGCCATGTCGAGCTTGCCCGCAAGCTAGATGCCTTTGAAAAGAAGTATGATGCTCAATTTAAACAGGTGTTTGAAGCTATTCGTCAGCTTATGGCGCCACCGGAACCGAAACGGCGCCCCATAGGATTTCGAAAAGGTGACGAATGAAATCACGGTCTGTGATGTCAAGATCGTATTTAGGTATAGAAATGCCCAAGAAGCTGGTGGACAAGAGCCAGGCTTACTTCTGGACCAAGAAGTGGCAGGAAGGCGAGAGGGCAGCTGATGAAGACATTAAAGCCGGGCGTGTCAAGACCTTTGACTCAGTTGATGAACTCATAAAAGATTTAGAGCAGAAATGAGGTAACTAATCCCCGAAAGGGGAGTGCGTATTACTCGGTTTTGTTCAGAAGTCCGATTTCTACTTTTTGGCTTCCAGCTATTATACCTTGTTTTGCCGGTATTTTTAACAGGAGCACCTGCCCGCCGAACACCTGCTCTCAAACTTGTCATCCCTGCGCAAGCGGGGATCTCCGTGCCCAGGGCAAAAAATTTCTCGAGTTCTCTGGCAGGCGGGTCTGCTTGAAGCCTGAGGACACCTCGCCTGCCTAAGCTTATGACAAACTATATAACCTAACGATAGTGCACTGTAGTATACTTGAACGCGAAGCTATTTAGTGGAACCTGCGACACCTAGCTATTGACAAAATTACCACAATATATTAAACTAATAATAACTCATCTACCATGAGTAGAAGGAGTACTTAAGTCGCCCCAGCGGGCGGCTTTTGCGTTTTATAGTATTCGTCTCTTTCCTTCCTGAGCTTCTCCTTGTGAGATTTAATATCTGTGCAATAAGCGGTGACAAGTATCATCGCCCTCGGTCTCTCTGCCAGCACCACTACATAATCTAGATTCTCTAGCCAAATAAGAACCCGTGTCTGGCGCGATCTACTAGGTTTCTTTCTTTCGCTTTTCCATACGGATAGAGATTTGTCTGTTGAGTGCTCAATCATTGGTCTGGGCCATGGTATGCGCTCACATCTCCTCAAATCCATTTCTCTAGCCCGTGTCCGGGGCTCGTACCGGCAAGTCATATGCCAAAAACCTGCTTCCTTCCCATCTTCGATTCTTGTATCATGAACTACCGTCCGCCCCTCGTAGCTTGGTCTAGATTTCTTGAAATCTCGTTCGAATATCTCATAAACATTAACCAGAAATCTCTCCCAATCACCGTCAAAATCACTATACCGCAATGCATCCGGTAGCCAAGAAGGTTGTGTCACCCCTGTATCTCCGACGCTTGCCACATGAAAAGATTGACTTTGTTCTCTCTGAGCAAAGTGGTTTTTGTCAGGCTATAACTTGAACGTTCTATCATCCGTTCGACCACAGCGAGCTTGGCTGCATTCCTGTGGAGCCCGCGGTTAACATACGCCACAGCTCCAATAAGCAGATCAGTAAGTTGCAATATCTCCACCTCGTGGGAACGTACCGTCTGTACACGCTCAATAACCTGACTCCCGAAGTCATACATGCTACTACACAGCACCTCATGCAGCTTAGCAATCTTTGCAGCACTCCGTGTATCCTTAATGTCCAGATAGATGCGATAGCAAGCTTCAGGGTCAAGAATTGCTTTCAGCATGTCAAAGTACATCTTGTAGTACCAGGTATCATGAGTCTGCCCGTAAAGCTCATGTTGCAACCTTGATTTGTCCTGCACAACAAGCGCACGGAAATGAAGGTCGTCGTCATCAAAGAAGTAATCAAGCAAATCCAGGTAAAATACTTGTTTGGCAGGTGATACTTTGGTCCATTTGCTTTCGAATTTTGGGGAGAGCCCATGACTTGTCTTAATCTCACGAATGCGCACGGATATCTCGCGGCTCTTTTCCAGTGGACACCAGACAGCCCCCAGCACCATTACTGGCTGGCGGTCCCTTTCTAAGTGACAGCTTTCGTCACAGTACACGTTGTATATTGGGCTCATATCACGTTCTCCGGATGTCTGGTTTTTACTTTTTAGCTTCAGCTATTATACCTTGTTTTGCCGGTATTTTTAACAGTAGCACCTGCCCGCCGAACACCTGCTCTCAAACTTGTCATCCCTGCGCAAGCGGGGATCTCCGTGCCCAGGGCAAAAAATTTCTCGAGTTCTCTGGCAGGCGGGTCTGCTTGAAGCCTGAGGACATCGCGCCTGTCTAAACTTTTTGACGTAAGGTTCAACTACTCTTGGGCTTGTATGTACATTTGTAAAAAAGGGCAAAAGAAGCTAAAGTTCAATACAGAATCGGTCTTACAGGAGGGAGATATGAATAAATGGCTGATTGTGCACGATTTAGAATCCTTTGGCGAAAACTCTAGGATGATTGGTTTTGTTGGAAAGAGAAATTTGGATGGTTCTCCTACACTAGACAGCCGCGGAAATCCCTTACCTGCTGATCCAAAGGTGCTTGAACTTAAACCTGGCGATGTGGTGGTCTATTATTGTCGCGGTGACTCAGTTATCAAGGGGTTATACGAAGTTGTACAGGCTTGTTACGGGAAGGAAACCAAGTGGCCAGAATCCCCATTTCAATTTGAAATCAAACCAGTTAAAGAACTCGATGAACCTTATGACTTCAAACCACTGGTTGGATCCCTCGATTTGTTTAAGGATGTTCCTGATCCACGGCGATGGGGGTTAAAATTACGTGGTATATATAACGCTATAAAGCCCCTTACTGAAAAGGATTACAATACGATTAAGGATGCGCTGACTGCTGCAGAACAGATAAGTACAGCGGAAGAGGATAGGAGTGGACTGGCAGGCTATAGAAAGCATTTACGTATACAGCACCAAATTGCGGAGGTGGGCATAAAAAGAGGATTGAGTGTCTATGTGGCAATAAACGATAAGGGGAAGCTGAAGGAAAATCTGAAGGAAATTCTAGATGACATACCTAAATTCCATACTGATAAAATTCTAGACATAGCAAAGAGAATAGACGTACTTTTCTTCGACAAGAAACGTAACATACTAACTCACGCATTTGAAGTTGAAAATACTCCTGTCATTTATTCGGCATTGCTACGTCTTAATGATATAGCAGAAAGTTACCCTGTCGGCGCAGTCCAATTCATCATAGTCTCTGATGAATCAAACAATGAAAGATTTCGGGATTATATACTTGACAAAGGGTTTTAAATATGATAGCATATTTATATGAAAAGTTATTTATCATCCTTTTCATGGGCTATCCTCTTTAGTTCTTCCCTAACCTTTTTAGGGAATACCTTTTTAGCTAGTTCCTCTGTAGTCATATCTGCTGGTCGCTTTCCCCTTTTCTTTTTAGGCATAGGAGGTCTCCAATGTTAAAGAATATGGACATATTAAAACTGATGGACAAATTCCAGAGCGAGGATGCCTGTCGTGAAGTTCTTGAAGATTTACGCTGGCCTGACGGTGTAACTTGTCCTCGCTGCCAATCCAAGAGTATATCGAGAATTTCTGACTACAAAGTGTTTGAATGTAATTCATGCCGTTATCAGTTCTCCGTAAAATCGGGGACTATATTCCACGACTCTCACTTGCCTCTTAGGAAATGGCTTGTTGCCGTGTTCTTGATGGTTGAGTCTCGCAAGGGTGTCTCTGCTAACCAGCTTAAGCGTATTCTCAAGGTATCTTATAAGACAGCCTGGTATCTTTCCCACAGAATCAGAGAGGCCATGACTGTTGACAACCCTATACCCCTCAGCAAGATTGTCGAAGTTGACGAGACTTGGGTAGGTGGTAAGCGTAAAAATGTCGGTCACGGATATAAAGGCAATAAGGTTGTGGTTGCCGGTGCTGTCCAACGCAAAGGTGAAGTTAGGCTTCAAGTGATAGATGATAGAACTCGTGAAGTTCTGCATGAGTTTATAAAGAAATACACAGCACCCGATACCGAAGCTATATATACAGATGATTGGCCTGCATATAGAGGGATAGCCGATGAAGATACGAGACATGAAACTGTAAATCATAGCGAGAATGAATGGGTTAGAGGTGATGTTCATACTAATTATGTTGAGAACATCTGGAGCTTGCTTAAACGCTCCCTTGTTGGTTCGTATCATAAAGTCTCTAAAAAACATCTTGCTGCTTACCTTGATGAACTAGAATGGCGATTCAATAATCGTGAGAATCCATATCTATTCCGTGATACACTCCTTAAGCTCATTCGCTCAGAGAACCTTCCTTATGAGAATCTTATTCAGGCGAAAGCGTAAATATCAACTGCACATTACATTCTCTCTGCTCTGTATCCAATATATACCGCTGTGATTTGAACTCTTTTAGCGAAGCGGGAGATGATGTTATCCTAACTTCTAGAGTGCATTTCCCTTTAGGGAGTGGTTGGGACATAGTGGGATACCTTGCGTTTAATTTCTTTTTATCACTTGTTCCAACTGGGAATAAGCCAAATCCCTCTTTTCCTGATTCACTCATCTGGTAAAAAACGATTTCCCCCATACAAATACCGTTTTCCTCAATAGTTTCATCTGCTATTCCAGCAACGGAGATTAGTGCTGGTTCTCTATTGTCAATATGACACTGGTGTTTGTTCACCGAATCCCAATACATATAATACCATTTCGTATTCTTTATCCCTTCAACGACTCTTGCTTTAGCGGTAAAATCAGCTTCTCCCCCACAGTTATACACCTCAAGATAAGCAAAGTTATCTTGCACTCTAGCCTCTACTTTGATTATCGGTCTCTTCTCAAGTAAATCCTTGTTGGCTCTATATAAATCTCTGATAACCCATATTACAAGGAACATGAATACCCCAAATGCGATGAGTGGCCACCATTTGAAACCAATATTGGCTACCTGTGTTATATCTAGTGCAAATCCAGTGGCGGATGCTAATGCTAACATGAGAGCACCCCCCACCTTGACAACCAGATATTTAACCATACCCCTATTCTACCACTTACACCTTTGTCAAGTATATAAGCCCGAAAGATTTGAGAGTGAACTAGAAAGGCCTTCTTTTTCTCTATTACGAGAAAACAATTGTAGATTCGTGACTTATAAACAGGTCGAAGAAGAGTGGAAGCAACTTCGAAATAGGAAGCCACCGCTATTCTAATTTCTAGCCCAATGGTGCTTTATTCACACTGCTGCTGAACTTTTTGCCGTTTCCGGTGAATGCTCTGTCTACCAGCCGGATGATGATACCTCACAGATTGAATATGGTACCTTGATATAGTAATATTAGCGTAGGCCATAGTCGGAGGAGATGACCAGTGCTTCTTACTGAAAAAGAGTCCATTCAAGCCACAGTGCATAAGTACCAAGGCCTGACTGAAAAACAAAAGAATAGTTACAACGAAGCTAATACTGTTAATGCATTTATCAGGCCATTGTTTGAGGCTCTCGGGTGGGACTTTTCAGACATAGATGAGGCAGAAGCTGAAAAGACGATAGTAAAGGGCAGAGTGGACTATGTGTTCAAAGTCAAGAAAGTCTCTAAGTTCTGCATAGAGGTAAAGTCTCTTCGCCATGACCTAGCCGACCCAGATAGAGAGCAAGCTATCAGCTACGCCTACAATAAGGGGGTGACTTGGGCAATATTGACTAATTTCGGACGGACACAAGTCTTCAACGCTGAAGTTAAGAGTGACCTCAAGAGTGCCCAGTTTCTGGATCTGCGGTGCGAAGACTACTTGACCGAGTTTGAAGACCTTTGGCTACTCTCTAAGGAATGCGCCTTAAGTGATGAGTTAGACAAGAAAGCTGAGAGGTATGGCAAGTTGGCACGCCGGATACCCGTAGAAAAGAAACTTTACGAACAGTTGACCAAATGGCGTGCTGACCTCTTTAACCAAGTGTATGGGTTCAACAAAAGCATTGGTATTACCCTTGACCAAACTGACCAATTGATACAAAAACTGTTCAGCCGCCTCATATTTATACGGACTGCGGAGGATAGAGACCTAGCAAATAATCACCCGTTGCTATCCGCTGTTCATCAATGGGAAAGCACAGAGGCCTCACTGCTGGAAAGCATCCGGAGCATATTTCAGGACTTTGCTCATGTGTTTGACAGTGAAATCTTCCCGCTAATGGACCCCTGGGAACAGATTTGGGTCAATGACCATGCTCTTGCAGAAATTATTAACGGACTGTACAAAGTCCCAGGAGACTACGCCAAATACTATTTCAATGTGATAGAACCTGATGTATTGGGGCAAGTGTATGAGCAATACTTAGGCTACGTGGCAAAAGCTGTTAAGCCTAAACCACAGCTTCAACAGACGTTCCTCCCGGCAACCGAGGAGCAAATTGAAATATCAGCGAAGGAAGAAAAGCGAAAGAAGGGCGGAATTTATTACACACCAAAATGGGTGACGGATTATATAGTAAGGCAAACCGTCAACCGTTACTTTGACGAGCACAATTATAATGAGATTCTAAACATGAAGATTCTTGACCCTGCTTGTGGCTCTGGCTCATTCCTTATCAGAGCTTATGATGAGCTTTTATCCTACCACGCCAAGGTTAAGGGAAAACCCGTAGCCGAATTGACTTGGCAAGAGAGAATTGCGATTCTCACTCGGAACATATTTGGGGTAGATTTAGACCCACAGGCAGTTGAGATAGCCCGTCTCAACCTGCTAATCAGAGCACTAGCACAAAGGGATGTGCTACCTTCGCTGGAAAAGAGCATTCAATGTGGCAATTCCTTGATCTTTGGTAAGGATGACGAGCTCGAGAAGGCTTTGGGCAGCAATTTCAGAGAACTGAAACCATTCAACTGGGGCGAGAGGTTTGCTGATATCATGAATTCAGGAGGGTTTGACATCGTTATTGGTAATCCCCCGTATCTAATGGAGCTTAGAGACAACAAGGATATTTTCCGGCAACTGAGGGCTACCCCCTTAGGGAGTAAGTATTACGAGCCCAAGATGGACATATTCTATTTCTTTATTGAGCTTGGAATCGACCTATTGAAGCCCGGTGGCTACCTTGGTTTTATAGTCCAGCAGTATTGGGTTTCACGAGCACATGCAGCAAAGCTGCGACAAAAAATCTTTAGTGAGGCATGCCCCCTAGCCTTGGTCGATTTCGGTGAATACCAAGTCTTTAGAGATGCCCCGGGACAGCACAACATGATCACCGTTTTCAAGAAGTCTGAAGCTAAGGATGTAAAGACATTGGTACTGAAGCTTAAAGATGCAGAGGTGAGTGAGCAGGCAATCACAAAAGCACTGGCTTCTGACGTTCAGGATCAAGATATCTTCGAAGGAAAGATGGCAGAGGTAACACAGCTATACGACGCCAAAACAGATAAAGTGTATGCCATTGAGGATGCTGTCTCACAAGTTTTGACCAAACTGTCATCAGATAGCTTTAACCTTGATACTACGGAGATACAGCAGGGGCTGGTCACTCCGCAGCACTTCCTTACATCTCAAGCAATCCCAAAACTGGATAAGCCTGAAAGTCACAAAGCAGGTGAGGGTATCTTTGTCCTTACGAAGACTGAGGTCAACAGGCTTAAGTTAACACAACACGAGGAAGGGCTTTTGCGACCGTTCCACTACGCTGAGGAGATAGACAGCTATTTTTATAGTCCCGACGTCAAGTTTTATCTTATTTATACGCCCATAGAAATAGCGAAAGACATCGAGTCCAACCCGAAAAAGTATCCGAATATCAAATCACACTTGGACACGTACCAGCCAGTCATTACGTCAGATCATAAACCATACGGAATACATAGGGCACGACAGCCCGAGTGGTTCGAAGACCCAGAGAAGATCATCTGTGTAAGAAAAACTAGGCATCCGAAGTTTGCCGTGATACCCGAAGCCTGGTATGGAGACCAAGCTGTACTGATTATTAGGCTGACAAAGCATAAGCAGCTATCGCCGCACTTTGCCACGGCAATACTTAACAGTAAGGTTGCCCACTTCTGGCTGTTTCAGCAGAAGAGGCAAGGAAACCAGCTTCAGGTTGACAAGGAAGTCTTGCTTCATTTCCCGTTTCGTAAAGTGGACTTATCAAAAGCTGCAGACAAGGAAATCTACGACGGGATTGTCGCCTTAGCCAGTAAGGCAAGTGACCAGAAAAGAGAGCTGGAGTCCATAAAGAGAAGCGGTGAGGATATATTCGGCGAAAAGTCAAAAGAGCTGCAAGCTGCTCTTGAGAAAACGAAGAGAGAGATTGATGGGCTAGTTTTTAGATTGTACGGGCTGACTGAGGAAGAAATCCAGCAAATAGATACCGTGGCTGGAGCGGAATAATTCGCAGGCACTGAATTCCAGGGATACCATACCAATCAGGCCTACTACAAATAAGGTATTATTTCCCCAGAATACCAAAGGTGGAAAGGAGGATGCCAGATGGCTAGGCAATATTGGGTAGTATCGCCGAATGTGGACGGCACAGGGAAGCACGTTGAAGAATGGAAGCAAGAAATCCTCCGCCACCATGCCGCAATTATGGGATGGGAACCGAACAATTGGGAGAGTGGTGCTATGGGTCCGAGATTCGCAGCCAATTCGGACGCAAGAAGCAAGGTCCAGCTAGGTGACATTGTCCTCATTGCTCGGGGTAAGAAATCGGCAGACATTGTTGGCTTCGGTGTGGTGAAAGGGCAGCTAGAAGCAGAACGACTTCCACCATGGGACCGTCATGTTTACCTGCGTGAGCTAGATCCTTTCAAACAGTGTAAGCGGCTGCCGAAAAGCGCCCCAATTCTTGCAGTCCTACAGCATACGTGGGCCCTTGTGCAATTGCATCCAGAAGCAAACCCAGATGCTAGGAAAGTGTGTGAATGGATGGAGAGACAGCTTACAGAGCGAGAAAAACATAGCAAAGAACCCAGAGAAGTACCCCTGCGTAAATCTAAGAAATCTGACTACGAGGTAAAAACTCCGGAGCAAGTCAAGAAGCTTCAGAAGCGCGAAGAAAAGTTGCTGCATGGCTACCAGCATTGGCTGACAACCCAGGGGCGGCAACTTACTGCGTTGAAATATGGTCGGAATGAATGCGACGCTTGGGAAGCCGAGAGACAAAATATAATCGAGGCCAAAGCACGGATACGCCGTGAAGATATCAGGATGGCCGTGGGACAGCTTTTCGACTACGCATTTCAAATGCGAGAGCAATTCGAAAACCCCAACAAGGCTATCCTACTTCCCAATGAACCTCCTGAAGACCGTGTCAAATGGCTAGAGCCGCTGGGTATCAGGCTGATCTGGCGTAGTGGTCGATCATTCCGAGACAACGCAGGTGGCCAATTTACTTAGAGGTCAACTGTAATGGGCTCGTCCAAAATTCCAGGGACACCATCCTGCACAAGGTGAAGGACAAATCAGGTTCAATGCCCCCAGAATAACAAAGAATGTGCAGGGGGCAACAAGAAGTGCAATAATGGGCTGTTGAGGCATTAGATGAACAAGTGTAGACCATTCGGGAACATAGATAAGGCTAGAATACTAGTCATCGGGCATGACCCCAAGCTCCAGAGAAGCGATGCTCAGGCGCAGTACGCCTTCTTCTTGAACTACCTAGAGAAACAACGCCCAACACGCCCTTCGGAAAGGCGCAAGTATGACTTTGCTTCCTCTGCGGTCAATTATGTCCAGCAATTAGGAGGCCCGTCTGTCGCGCTCGAAGACATGTTCTTTACCAATCTATGTAACGAATTCCTGGAACGCCCGATTGCTGGTGGCACTGTACTCATTACGGATGATGCGGCAGAGAGAGGTACCCAAGCCATTGAAGGTATATTGTCAAGTGGGTCATTCAAGGTAATCCTGTCTATGGCGCCCCAAGTCCTCTATCATCTTGTTAGGCTGGGTTTTGTTGCGAACCCAGCTGAGAACTTGCTTACCTTCCTAAGAACAGCGCGGCCAAGCCTAGCAGCTGTTAACAGAAAAACTTATGTTCCGGTTGGACGGAGTCCATTTCTGAAGGTATGTGGTAGAAAGTACTACCATAGAGGCGACGGAGTTCCACTTATTCCTATTTTACACGTGAAACAGTGGCCTCTAAACAAACGAATGGAGCCCCACTATGGCTCCTTAATGAGAATAGCTGCTACTAATGCCAAGGATTGCCTTTTGTCCTGACGCATGATTAACCTGTTCAGGTTAGGTTATTTGCCTTGACAGGTAAAAATCGCCGATGTACTCTTGATTTGAACTGATTGGCCGTTTAAATTACCACACGATTAGACAATGGCAATATCAGAGGGTTTCTGAATGGTGAATTACGAAGATGTAACACTGTGTAAGCTTGCCCTTGCGAGCACATTGTACGATTCACTTACACCTTTCAACCGTTCGCTTGGACGCCTAGGCAAAGCTACAGGCGGTAGCATGGACCTGACCAATCCCCAGCATCGCATTTATCTCCTGACATGGTTAAATGATTGGGGCTGTAGAAATCTTCCCAAGGAGCAACACGATGTCGCATCAAATAGTATCTTGAAATGGTATGAGGTATATGGCGCCAGTTTATTTTCAAATGAGAAACCACTCTGGGACTTAGCGGATGTTGATCTTGAAATAACCGCCCGTTCATATGGTTCTCTTAAGGACGAGATAGGGGCTTGGCGTGTTCGCGACAAGAGCAAACGGAAAGTTCATATTGGTCCAACCGCAGCCTCTAAGATCTTCTTCGCCCTCAGGCCGAAAGCATTGATGCCATGGGATGAGGCAATGCGAATTAGATTCAAATGTGATGGTAGTCCTGAATCATATTTCAAGTATCTTATAACAATCAGAGACCTTACTTTACACATCGGGGCCCTATGCAGGAACAAAGGCTTCCAAATTGACGACCTTCCCCAAAAACTGGGGCGACCATATTCTACAGTGCTGGCACTCGTCAACGAGTATATCTGGGTTACCGAGACACGGAAGGTTGGACTTCCCTCATCGGAAACCCTTACGCAATGGGCGTCGCTCGGTTAATACCGCAGCGAATTCCAGGGACACCATACCAATCAGGCCTACTACAAATTAGGTATTATGTCCCCAGAATACGTAATGCCCAAAACTACAGTGGCACAGGGCAAATCGACGATGAATTCAGATCCATGTGTGCTAGCTACAGACGGATGACCGGCAAATGGGACCTCAATTTGCTTGGGATAGTGAGAAATTTCTTTTTGCCTAAGTTGAAATAGAATAAGCTGGGGAGTCGCGCCATGCAAAAATGGGAGCGCTCACCCCGGCCGTCGCTAATCATCAGCTCCCCATTAAGGATGATTTCCCCAAGTTTTCTCTCGTTCGCTGGGAACAACTGTGGGACAGAAACCTCGACTACCCATAGATGCTTTGGAAGCCAACTAGATAAAACCTTTATGAGCTCCGGGTTTTCGTGATTGCCTTCCCAGTCTGATTCTGTCGAAAGATGCTCGATGTAGGTATCACGATTAATAGCTATAGCCCGAAGAACAATTCGTTGTTCTTCGGGTTCTGTGTAGAAGGCCAATCTTTGCCACCATACATTGGAACTTTGCTGTCTCTGGATAGCGGTATAAAGAAAGCGAAGGGACATTGCCTCCGCCTGTGCCCCACTGTATACAACCCCTGGCTTCAACAATTCAGCAACATAAAGCACTTGTTTAGGGCTTATGTAAAGTCTAGGTATACAAAAGTTGGGCCCAAAATTGTCGTCATGGCCTAAAAAGCTACTTGTCCAGTTAATACTAGAGACATAACGTAGCTTTTCACCGACTCGAAAATAAGATATTTCGGCATCTGGCGCCCAAGTGTCTTTGTTAAACGTATGGCCATATAACGGTATAATATGGCATGAATCATAAGTTACTGCTGGACCTTTTAGACTAAATCCTAGAAGAGCGCAATTTCCTGATTCAACACCGGCATAAATATACTTTCGGTATGGATTTTTCCGCCGCTCATAATATGGATGCTGAGAGTAATCGAAGTCCTTGAATCGAATTCCAAATCCGTCCAATACGGCCTGAATTTGTTTTGCCTTTAAACCAATAGCTGGATTAAACGTTCCAGCAAGTGCTTGTCGTGCGAATCTATTTATCTCCGTATAGGGAATATCCCTTTTGAGAATCTTAGAGATTACACTTCTCAGGGCTACCTGCGCACATGCTTTGTTAAGTTGATTTTGCTGGGCATATATCACCCCGTCCACTGCAATTGGAAATCCACCTAGCTTCAACCTAACTCGCATGGGATCTGCAACACAATTGTGGGGGTGGTCAAATTTCCTGAAGACTGCTTCAAAAACATGCCATTCGTCATAATTTCGAGAAGGAGCCTTGTCGTGCTTTAGGATAGCATAGCCAATGCAGTTTTCGTCTCGGCAATCTGATGCATTAGGTCTTTTGAATGCGGTCCTCCAGAAGCTGAGCCGAACAAGACCCTCCATACTGTGGTCGGCGACGTAGTCCTTTATCTCCTCATTTTCTTCTCTAATCATACCGGAGGGCTGGATATCCTCGATTAGAAGCGTTTGTGCAAGGTGTGACCGACCAAGAGAAAACAACCGACGAATCGCATAATTTTCTGGATAGTTACGATAGTTATTATCTACCCACCTGAAGGAAGAGAATGGAGAGCTAAAAGACTTTACTCGAATACGAATGGGGTCTACGAGACGGTGTGCGTCCATGATTACAAGCTGGGTCAGTCAAATTTCAATGTACTCTCCGCCGCTTTCTTATGGCCATCTTCAATTTTTCTAATATAGGCGTTGACTGACCTGCCGTAACGTAGCGACATCTTGACCGTTTTGGCTTTGCTGCCGTATATCTTTTCTATAGCTTTAACAAGCGCTGGACTAGAGAAAACTCGCTCTCCCATATGTCCCTCCTTCACGTGCTTTGCTGGTCAATTCCAATATTGGCTCTCCGGTTCGGCACAAGGATAGCTATTTTAGTACGACCAAAACAATAAATCAACATGGCAAATTCTCTACTTAAAATCACTTAGTTCCCAGGTCCTGCTTTTTCTCGGGTTTTTATTTAGTCCCATTATTATTCTAGCCCAAGTAACTTTACTACCAGGCCGTTTCTCATTTTCTATGTCTCGAATCGTTTTTTCGCTCAATTCGGAATAAGAAGCCAACTGAGCAGCTGACATGCCTTCGTTTTGTCGAACCTCTTTTAGTTTATATTCTGCACTTGCCATGTCTTTATCTCAAATACTTTACTAAATGCTATTATAGAGTAAATATTAAGAAATGTCAAGAAATTATCGGTAAAAGTATACTAATAGTTGATATATCAATATACTTTTCTGTATACATTGGTATATTTCTGGAATTCCAGGGACACCATACCAATCAGGCCTACTACAAATCAGGTATCACGTTCCCAGAATACCCTATAGTACGAGACACGTAGAAGCACGTTTGAAGAGATCTGGCAGTGTCCAATACTTGATTTTGTTACCCAATATGGGTAATATAGTACCCGAAATGGGTAATATCTATGAATGAAAATTTGTTATGCAGTGGTCTCTTCGGCAAAACACGGCAGGCGGTCCTTGCGCTCCTCTATGGGCGAGCAGATAGCTCTTTTTATACCAAACAAATACTGGACGCCGTGAAAATCGGACGGGGAACGGTGCAACGAGAGCTGAAAAACCTGACGGATACTGGCATCATCATCAGGGAAGTTCAAGGGAGGCAGGTATATTATCGAGCCAATACCCAGTGCCCTATCTTCGATGAACTTAAAGGCATCGTGAGAAAAACCTTCGGCATGGCTGATGTCATCAGACAGTCTCTGGCGACTAATGCAGATAAAATACGGGTAGCTTTTATCTTCGGCTCCGTAGCCAGGAGCACCGATGACCGAAGAAGCGACATCGACCTGATGGTGGTGGGCAAAATCTCTTTTGGAGACGTGGTTTCGCTTCTCACCCCGGCAGAACAAAAACTGGGGCGCGAGGTTAATATTGTTGTCTACCCGATTGCCGAATTCAAGAAGAAAGTGAAAGAGGACCATCATTTCGTCAAGACAGTGCTTGAGGAGGAGAAGATATTTGTGATAGGCGATGAAGATGAGCTTAGAAAACTGGCTGAATGACAAACTGATTGTGAAACACCGCCCATCGGCAGGTGAAGTTGTCGAACTGTTGCATATCTGCGACCGTGACCTGGAAAAAGCAGAGATAATCGAACTCGGTCCAGATTGGCGATTGAGTATTGCGCATAATGCGGCTGTTCAAGCTGCTAAGGCGGCGCTGGCAGCAGTTGGCTATCGTGCTCGGAAAGAGGGGCAGCATTATCTTGTTCTGCAATCATTGGCTTTCACCATTAAAACAAACCCCGCTACAATTAAGCAATTGGACAAGTTCCGTGAAAAACGTAATATCAGCGATTATGAAAGAGCTGGACTGGTCACTGAACAAGAAGCCGAAGAAATGATAGCACTGGCGAAACAACTCCGCGATGATGTTGAGCAATGGCTCCATGCTCATTATCCCAGTCTTGCCAGGGAGATTTAGATGCTGGTGCATGTGAATTCCAGGGACACCATACCAATCAGGCCTACTATAAACTAGGTATTATGTCCCCAGAATACGAAAGGATATGTTAAGATGGGTGAAATGGACCTTCCACTGTGGCGATGCTTCCACTCAAAACCACAGCTTTCCGCTACTTTTCTTAATTCTCTGTAAGTAACCAGGCGGAGTTTGGTCAAGCCGATACCTCAACACGCCAGGTGCCGACGAAATCGGGAAGTGGTTCTCCAGGCGAGGACGTCTTGAGGTATACAGATATGGCTTCACGAATATTAGACTCGAGGGATGGCAAATCTGGTGCCTGGGTATAGCAGCCCGGAAGCTCAACGACTTCGCCAACCAGCCATTTGCTTTCAGGGTCCCTCTCTATCACTACGGTATATGAATTTTTCATTTGAGCCTTCGGCTTGGTTTAATAATAGCACCGGCGAGGATAGTTAGAAAGCCTTTACAGTTCTCCGGAGATTGCCACGCCCCGACAAGTCGGGGCTCGCAATGACACGCTGGTAGGGCGCGAATTCCAGGGACACCATACCAATTAGGCCTACTACAAATCAGGTATTATGCCCCCAGAATACCCGTGAAAGAAGATGAGCGCCTGCCCTGCTAGCCTATTTTGCGAAATCTTGTGTGTGGCTGCCCGCTCGGTTTGTATTTGGCAACCTTCCAGGTCTTTCACTCCCCCTCCCCTGACAACCAACATGCCCTCTTCTTGTAATGTGTGTAGTTGCAGCCCCACGAAACTCGTCCTGTCTATGGATGCAAAAATGAGACATTTCGGATACATTGGCTTTTTTTCCTTTTTTGGCTCGATAAATGCGACAAATCCCTCATAATTAGACGTTTTTGTCTCCATCGAACAAGCTCCTCCACTGATATTTTGCAGATTTGGGAGCAAGCTTCACCCCAGCCAACCAAAACAGGTCATTTTTTCCCAATAACAAACAAACATGAGGCAGGTGACGCGCCAGATTTTGCTATTGCTTCCTTGATCTTCTCTCCTTCTTCCATCAGATGCATTCGAGTTTGCAGATCCGGGTGGTTCTCAATTCTCTTGATTCCATCGTCAATGTCCTTTATGACTTCGTGAAGTGTTGCCTGGTTCCTTGGGTCCTCGCATTGATGTTTTCTCTCGCAGAACAAGCCATCCACGGGATGCGTAGAATCGAAAATCTCCATCTCGCTCAAGTTCAAACCGTTGGCAATGTCGCTGATTTTCTGTCTTGTTAGCGTCTTATTATGAGTGATGCCAAGCAAGGTGTCGATTCGCGCCGACCACTCATGCGCAAGTTCATCTGCCTTCTGTGCCTCTGTCTGCTCTCCATCGCAGTAGGCCTCCTGAAGTATGAAATTGCCACCCTTCTTGAGCACACGCTTCATCTCGGTTATAACCCTATCTATGCTTGCAAGATGATGCAGGGAATGGGATATGCAAACGGTGTCGAAAGACCCGTCTTCGAACCCTAGATTCTCAGCATTCATCCGAAGAAGCTGCACGGCCTTTCCTTCAAACCGTTTTTTGGCAGATTCCATATCTTTTTCTGATTTGTCTGAAGGACAATAGTCTATTCCGACAAAAGAATCGTACGCCTTCAGAGTCTTGATGAGAGTACCAATGAACCCTCCTCGTGCTGTGGCGACATCCAATACCTTGCCTGCAGAAATCGACCCCAACTTCTCCGCTATTTTGCCTGCGTTAGATGATGCCAATCCCTTTGGCAAGTTTTCCATGTCTCATCTTCCTTCCTGTGCCGCTCTCTGGAGTGGTTTCATACACTGGGAGGATCTGGGGCTATCCACACAGATTGGGATCTTGTCGTCGGCGCCGCATAGTTTGGGCAGGAAAATCGTTCCTTCCTCTATCCTGTAGTGATTGCTCCAGTGCCTATTAAACTCATCAATAGCTTTCTCGAAAGTACTCCCTCTCTTTGCTTTTGTGTGCCTTGTTGATGCTTTCCCAAGCTACTCGGGCTGGATTGGCAGGTTCCTCATAATCCTTGTAAACATTACCCTTAATATCCTCACCCCAAACCCTATTGTACCCCTAACCAACTTCTAATAGAAGACCCTCGTAGGACAGGGGTTGTTTTGCAGCATTAATCGCAGGGAAACCATACCAATTAGGCCTACTACAAATCAGGTATTATGTCCCCAGAATACCAGAAGGGGATACCCGACAGACAGAGACAGGAACAGGAAGGGTTAAGCACTTTTGTGATATAATTGGAGCAAGGTCAGACCAAATAAAGGTGGCCAAACTACCGCAGGTTAAAGGAAATAGGCTCGTTAAAGCCCTTCAAAGGAAAGCTTGGTATATTGATAGGACTCGTGGAAGTCACACAATTACGCGAAATGATGACAAGCCGGACACAAAAATAGTTGTCCCTATTCATACAAGTCCAATCAAACCAGGTACTCTTTCCAACATATTGAAAAAAGCTGAAATCTCAATACAGGAATTGGAAGACCTTCTTTAGGAGGCGCGATGTTAAAATATACGGTTATTCTTATTCCCGAAGAGGAAGGGGGCTACTCGGTAGAGGTCCCGGCACTCCCTGGCTGCTACACGCAGGGTGAGACCAAAGAAGAAGCCATTTCTATGGCGAAAGAAGCCATAGAGCTTTACCTGGAATCGTGCCAGGCGCACAACGAACTTATTCCTCAGGAGTTCGGCATCGAGTCTCTGATTGTAACAGTGCGGGAGCCTGTTGCTTAGCCAAGAATTCCAGGGACACCATACCAATTAGGCCTACTACAAATCAGGTATAAGGAATTTTAGAGAGCAAGAAGTAATTCTGTAAGGCCCTTACCCATTTCAACTACACAATTACTCAGATTGTTACACCGCACAGTGTGGCCGAGCTCCGGGGTGGTATCAACTTCCTCGCGGCAAATTTTGACAAGCCCGGCCCTCACCATTCATAATAGTGAGCAGAGCAGAGTTCGCGTACTCATTCACGGGGAGAATTAGCATATGCATATGCTTAAAGAAACAGTAATTTCGCACCTGGTTAAGCCCGAGGACCTCCAGCACCACGGCACTCTATTTGCCGGACGGATGGCTGAGTGGCTGGTTGAGACCTGTTTTATCGCCGCATCCCGGTTCGCCGGTAAACCCGAGGACATAGTCTGTGTCAAGGTCCATGGGATAACTTTTGAAAAACCAATTAACAATGGTGACATCACTGAAATCAAGGCCAGAGTCGCCTGCCTCGGTAATACGAGTATTACTGTTAAAGGTCAGGCATTCACGGGTGATAGTGAGGTTCCTTGCGTTTCAGGCATGGTTACTTTTGTTACCGTCGATAATCATGGGAGTCCGTACGCACACGGCTTAAGCTTGCCACAAGAGTATATCTCGCAAAACCGTGAAATTTACGAAGAGGCGCTTAAGGTCAGAGGAAAAAGATAATTTCTCAAACCTGCGCCTAAAGCCTGAGACGGCAAATTCAACACCGGCAAGTCTTACGTTTAATATTCTAGCGTTTTGTGCAGCTTAAAGCCGCTCCCAAACGCTGGCAATGGAATTCAGTACATATTTCCTAGGGAATTCCAGGGACACCATACCAATCAGGCCTACTACAAATCAGGTATTATGTCCCCAGCATACCCCCAGTCCTTCAAATTCTCTGCAGCTTATAGAATCCCTTTTCCTGCTCAACAAAGGAGAACAACCCACGCTCGCTAGCCTGTTTTAAGGTCTTGGTAACAGCCTTCTTCTCATGTTCTTCCCATATGGCCAAGATGCCGCCGGGTTTCAGAACGCGGTGTAACTCGTCTAGAGTACGTTCCTTGGGAAACTCATGAAAGGCGTCAGAGATATAGACGACGTCAACACTGTCATCGGGTAGGCGAGTAGAATCGGCGCTTGACAGGAAGACCTTCAAGTTTTTCAAGAGCCTCATTTTTGCTCTCAGCCAGAGGATTACCACATGGAGCGGTTCATTATCCAGAGCGTAGACTTTACCCCTTGGTCCCACCAGGCGGGCGGCGGCAATTGAAGAAGTCCCCATACCAAATCCTTCATCCAAGACCACATCTCCCTCCTTAACACCAGCCCGCTGCAGCCACTTTCTCCGCCACTTGGGGTTTCGGAATATCTCAGTGAATGGCCAGAAAATGAGGATAAAGCCACTATAGCCAATAAACAACCACCATGGAGCTACTCTTCTTCCCCAGACGATTTTAAAGATGATCCAGAGGATAGTGATGACTAAGTGATATGCTACTATCCCAACACCTACCCACTCTAATGGACTTAATTCCTGCCACTGTGGCATTGATTAACCTCAACTTTCTTTCTACTTATTTTAGCACTATTCGTCAACCTCTCCCCCTGTACCCCCTTTTTCTGAGTCTGCATTCCAGGGACACCATCCTTCACCTTGTGAAGGATCAGGCCTACTACAAATCAGGTATTATGTCCCAGAATACCACGAAATCAAAGGCGTAGATGGTGAACTTTGGTTAAGAGTCAAACTTGAATAGGCTGATATCCAGGCAAGTATCAAGCCTATTTATTGGGTCATTTCAAACTGCGACAAGGATGCTTAGCCAGCAAAAAATCAGACGCCCCGAGTAACCTCACTTCCTTCACCTGCTATCGTCCGGCCTGGCCTTCAGCTTACCTTGTGCTGGCTGCTACCTGCACCTTTCAGCCTTCACCAAACCCAACTCTTATGCCAGGTCCCTGTTCGGCTACTCGGGACAATATTCATACTAGCACATATATAACGCAGTTGTCAAGTATTCGTACGTACTAGGAGGTTAGTACCAAGTTCTCGGAATTAGCAATCCCAGGGACACCATACCAATAATTAACCCCGCATTACCTTTCCCGATAAAAAAGAAGCCCGCTTGAGCTCAATTGCCCCACCAGTATCCATAAATGGTTAGCTATAGCTGCTCTTCTTCTCTTACTTCCATAAGAGTGGGCATCGCAGGATATAGCCGTCCGCCTTCTCTATCTCTTCAGGGAGAAGACTCTTAGCAATATTCCTACGACTGATAACGAAACTCTTACTGGCAGATTTTGCTAAGCCAATGGAGTATCGACCTGGAGGAGACGCAACGACTACTCGTTTGTTGGGGAATAACTCTCCCACTGTTTTGACTGGCGGGACCAGGTCGCTATCTGCTGAGATAAGCAGAGCAACATCGAATTCATCTTGGTAGGCATCTTTGAGGATCTCCACAGCAATGTTCACATCTGTCATTTTCTCGTTAGGCACTTCGTCCTGAAAGCCACACTGGGAACATTGACGAGGATTGAGTTGATACTTTCCATAGAAAACCTGAAACTCACTGAGAGTTTCCAGAGCCTCGATATAAGTTGACTGCCGTTTCTCTTTATCTGGTGACCCTGCGATTCTTGCCGTGAAATATTCCGTAAGAAGTAACCTTTGATTCGGTTTCAACAGGTTTTGCGCCAACATTTGGATATTCAACCAATAATATCGTCTCCAGCCTTTGGATTTTAGTCCAAAGTAAAGATTAAAGCCATCGACATACGCGATTACACGTTCCATATGAGGAACCACCAAAGTCACTTGACAAATCCTAACTGTTTTACTACTATATAATCAACAGCGCTAGGGTGAGTAGCCCTGGCCCGACAGTCTCTCTTTTGAAGAGAGGCTGTTTCTTTTTGAACTGATTCCACCGCAATATTATATCTCTTGGCCACGAATTCCAGAGACACCATACCAATTAGGCCTACTAGAAATCAGGTATTATGTCCCCAGAATACCACAGCAAGCAATTCCCAAGATTCTTCGGTCGTGCCCCTCGACTGTATGACGGCCAGCTAGCGCTGCACTAAAACTCAGAATGTATAGCGACTAACGTCCAAAAATTTGACTCTTAAAGGATGCCTATGCATATAACCATCACACATGGGAGCGCAGAAAAGACTCGATCTCATCGGCAATGAATGTTGCGCCACGACTATTCATATGTATCCCATCAGTTACCAATAAGAAGTGGTGCTTCCTGGAAATTTCGTCAAAGCTCTGTCTAAGCAAATAATGACGGGCAAGTGCCTTAATTGAAAGCATACCTCCACTCTCATATGGCCGGCCACTGCCTTGTTGAACCTTCCCCAAATACTCCTCTTGGAGTTCATAAACAGGTAGATAGCTAACTTGCTCCCCGTCTGCAATCTCCTTGAGCAGAGCATTATACTCCTTGATGCGTTGATTGGGAATTGATTCCAGGTCTTCGCCAAGAACGGGGAGCGAGATTAGGGCAATTTTCGCTGAAGTCTTCTCTTTAAGTGTCTTAATAATCCTGAGCATATTATATTGATAGAATTTTGCCGATGGTGGTTGAGGAAACCTCCTGGTTAAGCGAGAAATGCGCGCCAGCGTTGGACTGAGTGTAGCGGTAACATCATTTGTGCCAACTAGGATGATGACGAAATCAGGCTGGTAATCAATAACGGAATCCAAACGCATCAATACGTTGTAGGCCTGGTCGCCTGCGACGCCTGCATTAATGAATTGGAAGCCGTCCTTAGTCATGCGTTGATCTAGAAGATTCACGAAATTGTAACTGACCTGTCCACGCACCATACTAGCACCAAGGCATACGACTATGTGCTTGTTCACGTTTTTAATCTTTCTTACTCTGCCTCGAATAAACTTCAAGGGCAATCGCCAATATCATTGTACCCCTTTGAAATGACATTCGGAAAAATTCCAGGGACACCATGCCAATCAGGCTTGCTACAAATCAGGTATTATGCCCCCAGAATATCACATGGCTTCGCCTCGCACTCAGTTGGTATACCTTGTTTTGCCAGTATTTTTAACAGGAGCATCTACTTGAAGCCTGAGGACACCGCGCCTGTCTAAACTTTTTGACGAACTGTGACTTCAGCGGGCTCAGGAACAAATTGTGCCTTTCCCTTCTTGTACAGACTTGACAAGCGCCTGCAGAAAGAGTATCTTCATTGTAGATACCGTGAATGGAGGTTTGACATGAAGACGCGTGTTCAGAAATGGGGTAACAGTCTCGCTTTGCGCATTCCGAAATCTTTCGCTGATGAAGTGGGACTCCAGAAAGAGACGTCCGTCGAAGTATCGCTGGCAGACGGGAAAATCGTTGTCACGCCGGTAACTAAGTCGAAGCTGACCCTGGAACAACTCCTATCAAAGGTCACCAAAGAGAACTTGCATCACGAGGTTGATACCGGCTCCGCCGTGGGGAACGAAACGTGGTAGGCCACCGGACTTATGTGCCTCGTTGCGGAGATGTGGTGTGGATTAGCTTGAATCCGCAAGCAGGTCACGAACAAGCCGGACGCCGTCCGGCCGTGGTGCTGTCACCGCAAAGCTATAACAGCAAGGTAGGACTGGCCATCCTTTGTCCAATAACCAGCCAACCCAAGGGCTACCCTTTCGAGATTCTCCTTCCCGCAGGGTTACCAGTGGCAGGAGCAATATTATCTGACCAAGTTAAGAGTTTGGATTGGCGCGCTCGAAATGCCGAATTGATATGCACTTTGCCAACCGAGACAATCTCGGAGGCGCTCCAGAAGCTGGCAACGTTGTTATCGGAATAAGAAAATGCATCGCACTTCTTCTTTTAGTCGTTGCTTAATTACCCTGGGGACTGACGAATTCCAGGGACACCATACCAATCAGGCCTACTACAAATCAGGTATTATTTCCCCAGAATACCACGAAATCAAAGGCGTAGATGGTGAACTTTGGTCAAGAGTCAAACTTGAATAGGCTGATATCCACGCAAGTATCAAGCCTATTTATTGGGTCATTTCAAACTGCGACAAGGATGCTTAGCCAGCAAAAAATCAGACGCCCCGAGTAACCTCACTTCCTTCACCTGCTATCGTCCGGCCTGGCCTTCGGCTTACCTTGTGCTGGCCACTACCCGCACCTTTCAGCTTCCACCAAACCCAACTCTTATGCCAGGTCCCTGTTCGGCTACTCGGGACAATATTTATATTAGCACATATATAACGCAGTTGTCAAGTCCTTGTACGTACTAGGAGGTTAGTACCAGGTTCTCGCCAGAATTCCAGGGACACCATACCAATCAGGCCTACTACAAATTAGGTATTATTTCCCCAGAATACCAACGAGGGGTATGGTAAACTTGGACAAGAAGGCGTGGATAGGGGAAACAAGTCAAAAGCACGGGATATACTTCCGGCCCCCCGAACCAAAGAGGAAGCTAAGGAAGTCTACGCCAGGTTCAGCAAGTTTTATGACTACACACTGGGGCTGTTTGGGCGAAAGTATTCGGAAATGGCGTTGGAGCGCCTATCAGTTGTAGAGGGGGAGACGGTACTGGAAATTGGTTTTGGCACCGGGCACTGCCTGAAGTGGATAGCAAAACTCGTCGGCCCGACGGGAAAAATTTATGGCATTGACATTTCCCGGGGCATGATAGAAAGAACGAAAAGAAGGCTGGAGAAGGCGGGACTGGCAGGGAGAGTTGAGCTGTACTGTGGAGATGCAACGTGTCTGCCTTTTAATGAGAGCGCCTTCGATGCGGTTTTCATGAGCTTTACCCTTGAGGTTTTTGATACGCCTGAGATGCCCAGGGTGCTTGCCCAGATAAAGAAGGTGCTAAAGCCGCGCGGAAGGCTAGGGATTGTTGACATGTCAAAAGAGAACGGGAAGTCCGTATTCCTGAAGGCGTATGAGTGGATACACAACAAATGTCCAAAATACCTTGGCTCCAGACCAATCTATGCCGAGCAATGCCTGATTGACGCGGGATATCAGATAAAAAGCAAGGAAAAAATTAAAATATTCCGATTACCCGCTGAGATTATCGTCGCCATCAAGGCAATGCCTGGCAACGCCGTTTAGCGCTGCGACCCGCCCGCCGGGATTTAACTTCATCAGGCAACTAACAGAGACCGGTCACCTTTAAGAAGATCGGCGCTCCGCTGACACCAAAACCGGAATAACCAGTTCCAGGTCATCGGTGAGCGGGAAGTTGACAGCACCATGTCAGCCGTCTAAAGTGTAAGTCAGTGAGTTGTGCCACGTTCACTCACGGTGCTCTTAGCGTCTATGGAACCAGGATACATTACGCTATACCAATCTGGCGAATTGGAACGCCGTGCGCAAACACTGGAGGCTCGATTAGCCTCCTGCGATATCTGCCCCAGGGAGTGTCGGGTCAATAGATTACAAAACGAACCGGCCTATTGCCATTCAGGGCGTCTCCCCATAGTCTCGGCGGTCTGCGCTCATCAAGGTGAGGAACCAGCTATTTCAGGAACCAGAGGCTCAGGGACGGTTTTCTTTGGCAATTGTAATATGAGATGTGTTTATTGTCAGAACTACCAGATAAGTCAGAACTGGAAAAAGCAAAAATCAAAGGAAATGGACTGCCACACCCTGGCTGAAAGGATGCTTTACCTTCAGGATGAACTGGGCTGTCACAATATCAATTTCGTTTCGCCGTCCCATTTTGTTCCCCAGCTCCTTCGGGCAGTTGTGGAAGCGGTGCCCATGGGGCTTCGAGTGCCGCTGGTTTACAACAGCAGTGGCTATGATTCTATCGCTTCTCTGAAAGAGCTTGACGGTGTAATAAGTATCTACTTGCCTGATTTGAGATATGCCTCTGACAAGTGGGCTAAGAAGTTCTCGCATGCCCCGGATTATGTAGCACGGGCTCGTCAGGCTATTAAAGAGATGTATCGACAGGTTGGAGACCTGGTGGTAGATGAATCTGGCCTGGCACAAAAAGGATTGATAGTGCGTCACCTTATTCTGCCCAACGGTCTGGCAGGCAGTGAGGAATCGCTAACCTGGCTTGTTCGGGAGCTTTCTCCCACGGTGACGGTTAGCATAATGTCTCAATACATGCCGATGCACCGGGCTTCGCGAATACCACTGCTTTCTCGGAAGATCACCGTTGCTGAGCATGAAACGGTTCTCCAGCTACTAACTGACCTGGGAATAGAAAACGGCTGGGTGCAGGAAATGGGGGCAGCAGAAGAGTATCTCCCTGATTTTGAACGAGAAGGTCACCCTTTCTCCCCCGAATTCCAGGGACACCATACCAATTAGGCCTAGTACAAATCAAGTATCATATCCCCAGAATACCAGGCGTAGTCTATGATATCATTCAGTAGTTTCTCCTTTAAGACGCTGGTTGTCGACCGGGTTTGTACTATCTTAAGGAGAAGGATAATCGTTAATGTTTAACAGAACCAGCCTGTTCAGGGCAAACAAAGGGTTGTTCTGTATTCTGACAACCATCCTGGTAGTCGCCTCATTCCTGGGCATTCCGGGAAATTTGCAAAGTGACTCAGGTGAAACCGAAGAGCTGTATTTCTGTATACTCCATACCAACGATATGCAGTCCGCACTCATACCCCATTCGCCGACAGTAGACTACCACCCCGAAAAAGAAGACCCTGCTATAGGAGGGTTCGCTCGTCTGGCTACCGCCGTGGACGAAATCCGAGAGAACAAAATGAGGGAAGGCGAACCGGTCCTTCTTTTTGACGCCGGTGATTTCCTGGGAGGCTCTGCTTTCGCTTGGCTGGCCCTCAGTGGTTACGCCGCAGAGCTTACCATAATGCAGAAGATGGGATATGACGCTGTAGTCATAGGCAACCATGAGTATGACTATGGCCCTGACGTACTGGCGCAATACCTTTTAAAAGCGGGGTACCCCGAAGCCCACCAAAAAACACTGGTACTGGCCTCCAACACGGAGGCGCCATCCGACCATCCGCTGGCTGCCCGGAGTCTCTACATGAAGACCGGAATGTTTGAGCTGGAAAACGGCCTGAAAGTAGGAGTTTTCGGCCTTATAGGTAAAGAGGCCATCCTGCTAATCGGTGAAACCGGGGACATGCAGTTCCTGGACCAGCACGAGGCGGCCCGCCAGGCGGTAGATGAGCTGAAAGAACAGGGTGCCAATGTCATCGTGGGTATAACTCACTCCGGCGTGGATGAGGACCGAGAACTGGCACGAGAGGTCCCGGGTATCGACGTAATCGTAGGCGGCCACTCTGAGACCGCCCTGTATAAGCCGATCTTACAGGGCGCTACCATCATTGTCCAGGCTGGTTCCCTGGGAAAGTACCTGGGGCAACTGGAACTGGCGTACAACTCCAACACCGGCAAGGTACGGGTGCGCAACGAAGAAAACGACCGCCCCTTTCTTATTCCCATTGACGACAGCTTTGCCTGCCATCCGGAAATCGATGCCCTGGTCCAGGAGTATACCCTCATCTTGAATGCGTACATCGATGAAATGACCGGCGGCAAATTCGACGATATCATGAGTACGGTAGCCAGGTCTGACTTTATCCTGTCCAACCATTCGCCCCTGAGTGAAACTCCGCTCGGCAACTTCGTTACCGACGCCATGCGTATGGTTGCCCAGGAGGTTATCGGCAAGAGGGTCGACGTAGCATGTCAGGCTAACGGCTGCATCCGGACAAGCATCTTTCCCGGCACCATGGAACACTCTGGGGAAAACGTTTCCTTTTACGAGATTGTCGAAGCTACAGGCATGGGACACGGACTCGACGGCTACCCAGGTTGTCCCATTGTATCTGTCTATCTCACCGGCGAAGAAGTGCGCCGTCTGCTGGAGGTAAACATACTGCTGCAGGAGTTTATGGGAGATTCTTCCTTTCTACAGTTCTCCGGCCTGCGGTACAGCTACAACCCCGCCAATGCAGTGCTCTTGACTGTACCTTTTGTAAACCTGCCTATTCCCACGACCCGTGCGGTTACCAGAGCGGAGCTTTACACGGGTGATGGGATTCAACCTGTAAACAGTGAAGGGTATGTCCCCTTAAAGCGCGGAGATGAAAAGTTGTACCACATGGTTACCGACGCCTACATCCTCCTCTTCCTCCCCCTGGTGACAGACATGCTGCCCCAGCTGGAGATAGTCCCTAAAAATGCCGATGGAGAGCCGGTACCGCTGGAAAGATTGGATGAACTGATAGTGCATCATGCCGACGGAAGAGAGCTCAAAGTATGGGAGGCGGTGGTGAGTTACGCCGCGGCCCAGCTGCCGGGAGTGGACGGGATACCCCAGATACCCGATTATTATGAAGGTGTTGCCGAGCGCATCAACAAAACCTGGACTTTCCCCTTGGTAGGGTGGCTTCTCTTAATACTGGCAGTTATTGTGGCGGGAATAGTATTCCTGGTCTTCCGCAGGAGAAAGCACAAAGAATTCCAGGGACACCATACCAATTAGGCCTACTATAAATTAGGTATTATGTCCCCATAATACCCGATTACTCTTCCTCATCATTACTGATAAGCAATGGCAAACTTGATGGAACGCAGATAAGCTGTGACCACCCGAGATGAAGTCATCTTGAGGCTGCAATATATCCAGCGATGAGAATTAGAAAACCACCGACAAGCATGAGTGGGGTGGGTTGCTGGGCTAGAAAGAGAAAGCCGAAACCCACAGTGCTGGCAGGCTCCAAATAAGTGAAAACCACTGCCTTCTGAGCTTTTACCATTCCAAGGCCTTTGAGGTAGAGTGTAACGGCAAATCCTGTGTTGAAGACACCCAAAACCAGCAGAAGTATCCATGGAGCTAAATCTGGAGAAAAATCAGTACCTATCACGAAGGGAAGGAGGAAAATTGAAGCTATAGAGTAAGAGTAAAATGCTACGACTTGACTTGAGAAATTGGATAAAGCCCTCTTAGACACAATGATGAATCCTGCATAGGCGAGGCCGGCAAGTAGCCCAAGAATTACTCCCAATGGGTTAAAGCCATTAGGGTCGCTAATCTGAAGATTTTGCTGATATGAAATAACCCCTATTCCTGCCACGGATATGGCTAATGCAATCAGGGTAGATTTCTCAAGTTTCTCTTTAAGAACCAAGGGGGCAAGTAAAGCTACAAAGATGGGTGCCGTGTAGTTTAGCAAGACCGCGTTGGCGATCGCAATAAGCTTCATCGAATGGAAAAGCAACGCCCAACCCAAAGCAAGCAGGCAGCCTAAACTCAGCATAATCTTCCAATGTCTAGTAGCACTCATGACTTCACGTTTTCGAGTCAAAAGTACTACAGGCAGGAGAGTGAAGCTGGCAAATAAGACCCTAAAGAAAGCGACAGTATACGCGTCGTAGGGAACCAAGTTTACAATTACCCCATTAGAGCCCCAGATGACAGCTGCCGCAGCCACGTAGAAGTATCCCGAGAACTTTGAATCGAATCGCTTCAGCATAACTACTCCGGTTTTATGAAGCTGAAAAGAGACATTCGCCATTATACACTATGAGTTATCGCCGTCTCTTTTGGACAAAGATGTAGTCTGCGGGAATCCCAGGGACACCATACCAATGAGGCCTGCTACAAATTGGGTATTATTTCCCCAGAATACCGGGCACAACATCGAATGGGGCTACGTGTGCTTGAAGATTCTTTAATACAGGTGTACACTGGGTAATCGAGTATAGAGTGGAGGTGTCTCTAGTGAAGGCTTTAATAGTATATGACTCAGTTTATGGAAATACGGAGAAAATCGCCAGGGCTATTGCTGAAGCTATTACCCCGTCCTATGAGGTCAAGGTACTACGGGTGGGCGAGGCAAATCCCTCGGAACTGGCACCTACCGACCTTCTCATTGTAGGTTCTCCGACCCATGCGGGCAGGCCGACGCCGGCGATTCAAGACCTCCTTAACAAAGTCCCCAAGCTTTCTCAAGGTATCAACGTGGCTGCGTTCGACACCAGAATCCCGACGAAACTCGTCAAGGTGTTTGGATATGCCGCTGGACGCATCGCCCGTAATCTAAAAGGAAAGGGCGGTACTCTTATAGCGCCTCCGGTGGGTTTCTTCGTTACAGCCAGCAAAGGGCCGCTGAAAGAAGGAGAATTAGAGCGGGCCGCGGGTTGGGCTAAAGGAATGTTAGAGAGCAAGAAGTAATTCTGTAAGGCCCTTTCCCATTTCAACTACAAAATTACTCAGACTGTTACACCGTGACAGGGTGGTCGAGCTCCAGGGTGGTATCAACTTCCTTGCGGCAAATTTTGACAAGCCCGACTTTCACCATTCATAATAGTGAGCAGGCAAAGTTCGCGTACTCATTCATAGGGAGAATTAGCATATGCACACGCTTAAAGAAACAGTACTTTCGCACCTGGTTAAGCCCGAGGACCTCCAGCACCATGGCACTCTATTTGCCGGACGGATGGCTGCGTGGCTGGTTGAGACCTGTTTTATCGCCGCATCCCGGTCCGTCGGTAGACCCGAGGACATAGTCTGCGTCAAGGTCCATGGGATAACTTTTAAAAGACCAGTTAACAACGGTGACATCACTGAAATCAAGGCCAGAGTCGCCTGCCTCGGTAATACGAGTATTACTGTTCAAGGTCAGGCATCCACGGGTGATAGTGAGGTTCCTGCCGCTTCAGGCATGGTTACTTTTGTTACCGTCGATAAGCATGGGAGACCGTACGCACACGGCTTAAGCTTGCCACAAGAGTATATCTCGCAAAACCGTGAAATTTACGAAGAGGCGCTTAAGGTCAGAGGAAAAAGATAATTTCTCAAACCTGCGCCTAAAGCCTGAGACGGCAAATTCAACACCGGCAAGTCTTACGTTGAACATCCTAGCGTTTTGTGACTCCTTAACTCTATAGTATGTCTTGGACGCCGCAGAAGAAATTACCGACAATTCCTTAATGAAAATTTAATAATGGTACTATATAATGATATCATGAGTACTAAAGGCGAATATAGGGTTGGTGGTCAAATGTGTGAGTCGGAAGGTTGCTCTGGTTCCCATCATGTTCAGTCCAGCACAAGTGAAGTGCGGCAATGAAAAATAGGAAAATCCTTCTACCAGTTCTGCTCTTTATAGCTCTGGTCTTTAGCCTTATTCTTCCTGCGTCGATGCTGAATACGGCTCCTGTTATGGCTCGGTGGCAGGTAACGCCTGTGCTCGCCGCCGACACCACGGTTTGCGCGGAAAACTACTTCCCATTGGAGTGCGATGTCGGTGACTGGACGGACATCATCCAGGTCGCGGCAGGCGACACGCAGACGGTGGGGCTTAAGTCCGACGGCACTGTGGTGGCGGTGGGATGGGGCTACGTTAGAGAAGAAGGTGAAAAAGGGCCGTGCGAGGTCGGCGGCTGGACGGGCATCAACCAGACTGCCGCAGGCGGGCTGTACACGGTGGGGCTTAAGTCCGATGGCACGGTGGTCGCCGTGGGATACAACTACGACGGGCAGTGCGACGTTGGGGGCTGGGCAAACATCACTCAGGTCGCCGCAAGTGGCGGGCATACGGTAGGGCTCAGGTCCAACGGCACCGTGGTTGCTGTGGGAGCCTGCGCGTTGGGGCAGTGCGAGGTCGGCAACTGGACGGGCATCATTCAGGTCGCCGCTGGCAGTCTTCACTCGGTGGGGCTTAAGACCAACGGCACTGCGGTCGCCGTGGGAAGGAACAGGAGTGGGGAGTGCGATGTCGGCGGCTGGACAGGCATTAACCAGACGGCTGCAGGCTGGCACACAGTTGGGCTTAAGTCCGATGGTACTGTGGTCGCCGTGGGAGTGAACCATGACGGGCAGTGCGATGTTGGCAACTGGACGGGCATCATCCAGGTCGCCGCAGGCAGCGAGCACACAGTTGGGCTTAAGTCCGGCGGCACCGTGGTCGCCGTGGGAGCCTGCGCGTTTGGGCAGTGCAATGTCGGCAACTGGACAGATATCATCCAGGTCGCCGCAGGCTATGCGCATACATTGGGGCTTAAGTCCGACGGCACCGTGGTCGCCGCGGGCGGGTTCGTCCCGTGTTTTCTCCCAACACCCGGGTGCTTCATCGCCACTGCTGCTTACGGCACCCCAATGGCAGGGGAAATAGAAATCCTGCGTGAGTTCAGAGATGAGTATCTGCTGACCAACCCGCTAGGGCAAGCCTTGGTAGACCTCTATTACCGCGTCAGTCCACCAATGGCCGAGTTCATCACTGAGCATCCCGGCCTGAAGCCAATAGTGAGGGCTGGGCTGGTGCCCGCTGTGGCCATAAGCACCATAGCCGTTAACACTACTCCGGCCGAGAAGGCAGCCATATTAGGCTTGCTGGCGCTGGTTTCAGTGACACTGGCTATTTGGGCAACGAGGCGGCGGGGCAGAGGCCCAGAGCGTACCTGAAGGTGGAATTGCACAAAAGCCTGTTTTATTACCTCATTACTGAAACTGGGAATGTTGTATTGTGACCGTGCCACATTAAACACGCACCCTAAACGGTAAAAGTTGTGTGTTGTTGCCCCCCCATAATCCAGATTGTCGAGATAGTACATAGTTGATAACTGATTAGACAAAATAGCGTTTTGTGCAGCTTAAAGCCGCTCCCAAACGCTGGCAATGGAATTCAGTACATATTTCCCAGGGAATTCCAAGGGCACCATACCAATCATGCTACTACAAATCAGGTATTATGTCCCCAGAATACCCCGAAACCCTCTTTAAAACGACGTAAGTAATCTCGTCCGCCCCGGGCCAGAGTCGACTTTTTGAAAACTCGGGTGATTGCTTTATACTATTCGATGATTATTGATATGGCGATGAGAGTATAGGCGACTCGGAAGGTTACCTTGGGCGACAGGGATTTAGAACTGCTCGAATTTCACAAGATAAGGGAGATACTGGCAGGTTTTACTTCCTTTTCCACCAGCCGAGAGCTTGCCCTCAACCTCACTCCCCTCTCGGATGAAGAAGCGGTTCGCCTGCGGCTCAGGCAGTCGGCTGAGGCACGCCGTTTGCTTGCACTCAGTCCCGATATCCACATCGGCGACGTTGTTGATATCCGGGAAGTGGTGAAGATGGCGGCACGCGGCAAAGTCCTGGACCCTCAGTCCCTGCTGGAAATTCGAAAGACGCTGGCCGCTGCCCACAGGCTTAAAAAACACCTGATGAACCTGTCGAATGAACTCCCGTTACTCAGTGGCCTGGCCAGAGACATTGTGGCACTAGAGCAGGTTGTAAAGGATATTGATGGCTGCTTGAGTCCGACCGGCGACCTCCTGAACACCGCCTCACCTAAACTGGCGTCGGTGAGACATAGAATGCGGGAAGTGCGCCAGGAACTGCTCACTCACCTGGAAGCCATAATCAGGTCACCTAGAGGACGGAAAATAATCCAGGAACCCATTATTACCGAGCGGGAGGGTCGGTATGTAATTCCAGTCAAGGTGGAATATCGCCGACAGATAAAGGGCATTGTCCACGACGTCTCCAATACCGAGGCCACGGTATTTATTGAGCCCTGGACAACTACAGACGTGCAGAATGAACTGCGCGAGCTGGTTGCGGAAGAGAAGCACGAAATAGAAAGGATACTGAGAACGCTAAGTGCCGAAGTTGGGGCATTTGAAAGCGAAATTTCACGGAACATAGAACTGATTGCTGAGATTGACCTGGCGCTGGCTAAGGCAAGATACGCCAGGGAGGCAAAAGCCACCGAGCCCATTATCGTGGCCGCTGGTAGGAGCGCTGGGGCAGAGGGATATGAACTAGGCGGAGTGCTCAGGCTAGTCGAAGCCAGACATCCGCTGCTGGGAAAGAAGGCAGTGCCGCTATCGGTCGAGACTGGCCGGGATTTCTCCGTTCTAGTCATCACCGGGCCCAATACCGGTGGTAAGACAGTCGCGCTCAAAACCATAGGACTTCTCAGCCTGATGGCGCAGGCCGGCCTGCCCATTCCGGCTCAGGCGGAAAGCCGCATCCCCGTTTTTGACGGCGTATATGCCGACATCGGTGATGAACAGAGCATCGAGCAGACCCTTTCTACCTTCAGCTGGCACATAGGCAACATCGTGCACATCATCAACAACGCCACGGCACAGAGCCTGGTGCTGTTAGACGAATTGGGCACCAACACTGACCCGGGCGAAGGCTCGGCTCTCGCCCGCGCTATCCTGCTCCATTCCCTATCACAGGGAACGATGACCGTAGCCACCACTCACTACACCGAATTAAAGGCGCTGGCTCACGCTACCGACGGCATGCAAAACGCGGCTCTTGATGTGGATCCCGTTACGATGACGCCCACCTATCACCTGACAGTGGGTATTCCCGGCGGCAGCAATGCTCTGGCTACAGCATCTCGCCTGGGACTGCCGACGGAGATTGTCACCCGCGCCCGACACATGCTTTCCGAAGGCGCTCAGGAGATCGGGACTTTGCTTACCCATCTGGTGACCGAGCAGAAGAATATTGAGTCGCTTCACCACAGCCTGGAGAAGGAGCTAAATGAAGCAGAACAGAGGAATGCTGACTTGAAAAACAAGCTCCGCCAGTTAGAAGAAGACAGGCGAAGAATCATCAAGGAGACACGTGACCAGATAGTTCGCGAGGCTGCCGAACTACACATGAAAATTCGTGAGACGACAGCAGAATTGCGCAAGGAAAAATCTAAGGAAAGAATCGAGCAGGCAAAAAAGGCACTAGCAGAGGCACGGGAACAGTTGGATGCCGGGGTATGGCAGGCCAGACCGGCGATTGGGATAGACGAAACAGAAGCCGAGGCTGGCTCAATCTCCGTGGGTGATACCGTCTGGCTAAAAGAGGCTGGTGTGCCAGCAACAGTACTTTCAGTGTCTGAGGAACGTGGGCTCGTCGAAGTCCACGCCGGGAAAGTGAAGATGACCCTCAGGCTGGACAGCGTGGAAAAGAGGATACCATCAACTGGCGCGGTGAAAACGGGTGGTGCCCTGATAAGGAGGGGGATGCGTAAGTCCAGGGTCCCTCTCGAGCTTGACCTGCGGGGAAAGAGAGCAGATGAGGTTGAGCCGGTGCTGGAAGACTACCTTAACGAAGCGTCTTTATGCGGCTTGAGCCAGGTTCGCATCATTCACGGTATCGGCACGGGCACCGTGCGCCAGATTGTCAGGGACATTCTGGCCTCTCATCCGCTGGTCACGTCTTTCCGGCCTGGGGAACAAGGCGAGGGCGGCGACGGCGTTACCATAGTCAGCATTTAGCCAGAGTATTTCGCTCAACCGGGTGATTGATATTATGTTCACGTCAAGGAGATTCTGTCTCGGCCGGTCGAAGATGCTCGGCTTTCTGGACGAGCTGGCTTCGACCGAAGGCAAGGCGATATCGTTATATCTCCCACATGGGATGTCTCAAGCTAGGGTTGAAAATCTGCTGGGACAGGTGTTTGCCGCAACTGCCATACCGCCAGGCGTGGCTGAGGTTATGGCCGGCTCGGGAATGGGAGCGGCGGTTTTTTGGAATCCGCTGCAAACGTACCTAGTCCTGCCCCCATTCCCCATCGTCGAAGAATATATCACCGATGGCTATGATGTTGGGCCGTTGCGTTCTCTTCTCAGTCAGGACTTCCTTATCGCTCTGGTCCTGGTCCGCCTGGGAGCATACAGCATTGGCATCTGCCGGGGCACGGAGCTCATAGCTAGCAAGACGGGAACAGGCCTGGTGCACGCCCGCCACAAGAAGGGTGGCTCCTCGCAAGCGCGGTTTGCCCGACACCGGGAAAAGCAAATAGAGCAGTTTCTGGCTCGGGTTTGCGGTCATGTGCAGGAGCATATTGAGCCCCATGCTCAGTCACTCGACTATCTGGTCTATGGTGGAGCAAGAACTACCATACTCTCGCTGCGTAAACGGTGCCCGTTTCTGAGCCAGTTTGATGACCGCATCCTGCAGATGCTGCTGGATATACCTGAGCCACGCCAGGCGGTACTGGAAAAAGCCATCGGCACCGTCTGGTCAACCGACGTTATCGAATGGTGCGAGGATAACTCTTAACAAGAATTCCGGGGCGCCATACTAATTAAGCCTACTACAAATTAGGTATTCTGTCCCCGGGATACCCCGTGAGTAAAGTATCCACCGAGATACACATTCGCACTAATGAGAGAGGGGATAACTACTATCAAGAGTTCTATTACTGCAATTATTAAAGTCGTTTTCCAATTTTCCCATAAAAGATGTTTTAGTCTACTCATTAAGTTTTATCTCCTCTGCAATGGTGCCTGAGAAACCTATACCTGGTTCTTTGTGGTCCTTCAACGATATTCCATAATCCGAGAGCGTTATGCTTTCAAGAGGAGGCAAATCTGAAGGAATGTCAACAAACATATTAAATTCCACCCTACCACCAGCCTCTATTGTCACAGTTCCCTCTTTTTCATAACTTATTAGGTCATTGACGCGAATTGCTCCCCTATTTATCTCCTCGCCTTGTGCGTCATATTCGTACCAATATTCCCAGATCTGCGGCCCTATTTCTCCTGAGAGGTCTATCAAGACATCGAGCGACTTCAAATCAGGATCGTAGGAAGTAAAGGATATGAATACAGGAATAGTTACACGCTCGCCCCTGCTGGCAAAGATGGACCCTGACTCGGGCAAGTCGGCAAGCCCAACCTCTACCAACCCGCGGACTCCACTAGCAATAGCAAGCTCTGGGTTGTTCTTAATTATGTCTGGCGTCATTAGGTTGATTGAAACAGCCTGTATAGGTTGCTGCGACTCTGGTTTGTTCGCAAAAACAGCAATGAGTGCAACAGTAATCGCCACAATTAGTATTATCGCAATGATACGTATGGGGCTTTTGTACTTCCATATTGATTTCAAAAATTTATTCACTGGCCTTCCTTTGTTTTTAATTGGGGTTATCTCTTCAAGACCATCACCCCCCTTTCCGCTGTTTTTATTTCAGGCAATAATAGTCATTAGAATAACTCATATAAGGATAACATTTCTTCAAAACAAAGTCAATACCGTGTGCTGGCTGACCACATGGGTAACACTGGACTACGGATCTTAGTAAGTTCCCTTTCAATATACTCCACAGGGGCAAGATAGCCAAGAGATTGGTGTGGTCGATTGAAATTATATTCTATAAGCCATTCAGTTAGCCCGGGATTGAGCTCTTCAGGGTCTAAAGATAGATTAAAATTGTAAAGCCATTCATACTCCAGAGTCTGGTTGAATCTCTCTATCTCAGAGTTATCCTTGGGGGTTTTGACTCTGGAGAAGTACCTTTGAATACCTAATTTGGCAGTAGCCGTTTCAAACTCCCAGGCAAACTCACTCCCATTATCCGTCTGTAAGTTTTCTATGGGCTGGTTAACGAGGTAGCGGAGACGATAAAGAA
>Ga0315543_1000110_pt1 | contig 102295 bp, 88 predicted proteins | sample SalMarSW160210MG_2_FD_203098 | JGI IMG/M metagenome (GOLD analysis project Ga0315543, IMG submission 203098) | Salt marsh sediment microbial communities from the Plum Island Ecosystem LTER, Massachusetts, United States - Salt Marsh Sediment SW1601-210 ... | reverse complement strand
TGGTCACATGCACTATGATGTCCTCAAAGTACACGATACCTGGGTCTTCACCGCTGCCGTCACCGAAACCGATAGTAATTGTCGCAACATTGGCCAGGTTCACGTCAGGGTTGTCGTCAAGAAACTCTTGCATCGCAATATTCCATTCCTGCCACTCTTCCACCTTGATGTCGTTCATATCTTCCCTGGGGTCGTACAAGCCGTATGACACTTTCGCTGTATTCGAGTCGCCATCGGTCAGACTTACATACATCCGCGAATCAACGGGATTTGCTTCTTGGCCATAAAACCACAGCGCCAATGATTTAACGTTCATGCTAAGCCAATCCGAACCGATTCCGCTTGGCAAATCAGCAAGAGCCGCTTCGGCCACGGAATAGTGTGGGGACTTATCATTTTTGAACGAATACTCCACCGAGTTGCCATCGCGAACAGGACGCTGGCCTGGCTCGCCTGTCTTCACAAGCTGAAGGAACGCTCTGCTGTTGTTTTCGAAATAATCCTCCCATACATCCGTCAGAGCATCGCGGCTCTCATACGAATCAAAATCCTCCACAACAAAAGACCGTGATGTCGTAAAGCTCCAGACCTCGCCTGGCCAGATGTCGAGGCCATTGACCTCGTCGACGCGCCAGTAGTAAGTCCGGTCCAACTCGAGTAAGCCGGGAGGGTCATAGCTGTTAGTATCTACTGTGTCTTGGTATATGCCGGCCGTAGATGTATTGGCATCGGCCACATCGTTAAAATCGGTGCCGAAATATACATCGTGTTCGTCAACATATGCTCCCGGTCTCCAGTTAAGGACCACATCTGGGGGCACGTCTTCTTGCCCATCAGCCGGCTGCGGACGGTGGGCCTCTTCTACATCGTTATAATCGCCATACGGAATCACCACCAGGGCGTTGGCAAAAGCGAAGGGAACGTCACTGCATGGGTCAATAGTACAGGTCAGGAAGATGCTACCAAATTCATCTGCATGGGCTATCCCGTTAAAGTCGTAGTAAAGGGCGGTAGGGATGTACCAGAGGGGATCGTAAGGCCAAAGCGTACTATCCCCACCCGTGAAATCGGTCGTAAGGAGATATTCGCCGTTGGCTGTCCAGTTCGCGACTCGGCGGCTCTCGCTGCTGTCATCGAATGCGTAGATGTATATCTTACACTCTCGACCGGCTCCCAGCCCCCATAGTGTGATATCAATTCCGCTCGGAGACACCCCAAGGATAAAATCACGATACATCTCCTCTTCCACTACAGGAATGCAGAGAAGAGGGTCTGGGTCGTTATTGCTATTGGGGTCGGGACGCCGGCGTGAGTCAAGATTACCGCCAAGGTCAATTATAACACCATTTACTTCGCTGCCGCTGTCTGTGAGCAGAAAGCTGGTAAAGCCAGGCTCGGTGTTTACGTCGTCCGCTTCGTCAAAGTCCAGCTTAAAAACGGGGCTGTCGCCGTAACCGGCGGACGCCAAAGACAGCGCCAAAACAAGAGAGATTAGAAACAGAAATTCCTTAGACATGATATTTCCTCCTTAAAAGTAAAACCCTAAAATATTCTTTGGCTACGCACCAAAACTACTGTTAAATAATAATGAATTTTTAATTTTAACTTCCTTGTGCCTGTCTCAAACAAATTCCCTGCTTTCTTGCGAAAGCAAGAAAGGGGCCACAAAAAACCTTCACTGAACACTCTGCTTATCCAATCTGAACAATTATTTTTGCCGGAAAACCACAAAAATACACCAAAGCGAAAGCCCAAAAATCCATAGGTTTCACTAATCCTCTTATACCAACTAACTGCGTTTATGTCAAGGAAAATACGCCTGCCTTGAGCTATTTTTGATAAATTTATAAAAGTTCGTAACTCCCTTATCTAAAAGTCCTTACAAATCTCACTCTCATCCTCGCTAAAATTTGTCCGGTATTTTACCCTCTAAACCTCAAATTTATCGGCTATAAGCCGGGTCAAATTTAAGGTATATCAGTTTTTCAGCAAAGCGGGAGAAAAATAGAAAATTCATAGCCTATTTTGTGCATTTTAACAAGGGCAGCTGAAACCAAGCGTAAACTCGTAAACGTTAAAATATTGTTTATAGGTCATATCGAGAGCTTTTAGACAAGCAAACGCATTTTCCGACGCAGCAATTGGGAGGAGGTCAAAGTAAAAAAATACTCGTGATTTTACCTTTTGGTTTCTTTTTTCCTAATCCTTACCTCCGGTGCTTGACTTTTGTTTTGCACCCCTTTTTCCCTTAATATCAGGCCTGCGTAGATAGGCAGGCTGTAGTGTTAAGGGGTCAGCGAATTGCCCTGCCAGGGCTTTTTGCCACCCGAGCATATAGACCTTTTCGGCTCGCGGGTTCCAGTATCGCTCATTTAAAAAGCAAATACCATCGCCCTTGAATTTATCTTTATGATATACCAGACCTTCGCCGAGCAGCCAAACAGGTTGGGAATTGCCGGCGAAATTTTCGAGGAATTGCCGAGCCGTCATCAGACAATCAGGCATCAATCTTTTCCACCGGGCTTGTTTATTCCACAGTGGGATACCCCACGTGGTGTCCCATTGGTATGCTGCGACGAAGAATTGGCTGCGTTTAGCGTCGAGAATTGTAGCGATTTTAGTTAGGCTTTTGGCTTTTTCTTCCTTTATGTAATCAGTTGCATTAGCGGCGATTACATCCAGGGTATCGACCGCGATGATTTTTGCAGCGTTTGCTAAGTGCATTGTTTTTGCTAAAGCTACCGCTATACGCAGGCCGGTGAAGCTGCCGGGACCAGCTGAGATATAAATATGCTCGATTTCTTTGGGCTTTCGGCTGAAACTATCCAGCATTCTGTGAACAGTAGGGAAAATCTCTGCGCTGTGTCTCATCGGGCCGGAAAAGTGAGCTTCACTGAGCATTTGTTCTCCGACTGCTATTGCGACCGAGCCTATCCTGCCGGACGTTTCAATGGCTAATATCAGGGGTTTTGGTCTCATATGCTTTATGCTTGTTTTGGATAGCTATATTTTGTATAGCTTCTTTCCAAAGGTCTTGTTACGGCAAAAAACCGGTTTCTTAGTCGATTATTTCCCCCATTTTACCAAACTATTTTCCCATTTTACCAGAATTTCAAAATTTAAAGTTAGATATTATCGGGCAAACGCCCATAGTCAAATTTTTCTCTTGCAAAGAAACGGGTAGTTTTGTAAAATGATTACCGTAAGTTTACCAACAATCTAAAGTAGGTGGTTGTAGTTACAGATATTGTGTTAAGTTAATTTTTGAAAAAGTTCCTGCCAAGGAGGGTGTTTTTCATTAGGAGGAGGTTAATTTTGGACAAGATAAGATTTCTGATTGAATCTTCTGGCCGAAAGCCTCTGTTAGTCATTTTGGCATCCCTCTTGCTACTGACAACAGCTCTGTCGGAGGTGGCTCCATCCCAGCCAAGTGAGGCTGATAAAGAGAATATAGTCCGCCAGGTAGCTCAAAGGTGGATTCAGATTGGCGCAGAACAATACAAAAGAGGTTACTTCAAAGCCGCAAAACAATCGTTCCTTCGGGCACAGGACTACCAGGGATATTTAACTGCTGCTGAGCGCGAGAAACTAACTGCGCTTATTGAAGATATTACAAGGGAATTACTCGGTGTTGAGGCCGAACCTAACGAAGTTGCTGAGCAGCAGGTAGTTCAGGAACCAAACGAGGTTGTTGCTGCTGCTCCTGAACAAGAAGCGCCCGAGCCGACAGCAGTTGAAGGTGCCTACATCGAAGTGATTAATCGTAAAAGAAATATCCGGCGAAGCCACACAAGAGCAGTTGTTAACGATGCTGTGGCTAAAGTACAAAATTGTGTGAGCCAGGATGAATTCGATAGGGCAAAAGAAGAAGTAGAGAGAGCCAGCCGGATTGTGAATGAATACCAACTAAACCTCGGAGGCGAGCTTTTCAGACAATACAGCGGTGAGTTGAAGCAGCTGGCCGAGAAAATAGCCCAGGAACAGGACAAGAGGACTCGGCAGTTGCAGGAACAGAAACGCTTAGAGGCGATAGAGGCACAACGCCGGCATAGAGAGCAGATGGAGACTGAAAGAAGCAACAGAATTGCCGAGCTGATGGACAACGCAGTTGCCTATCAGAGCCAGCAGCGTTACGTAGAGGCTCTTGGTCAGTTAGAAAGCTTGCTCGCTATCGACCCGTTAAACAACCAGGCTCTGTTACTAAAGCAGACACTCGAAGATATGGTTAGCTTCCGCAGACAATTGGAGGTGCAGAGAGAATCGGACAGGGAACGTGTTAGTACTTTGGTCGGGGCTGATGAGGCCATGATACCATATGCTGAAGAGCTTACGTACCCCAAGGATTGGCGGGAAATTATCGCCAAACCGTCTCGCAGACCAGACGAGCCATTCGGACGGGACCCGGCTAATGTAGTTGTCGATAGACAACTGGATGAAATCGTGGACCTTTCACAGATGACGCCGGAAATGCCTCTTAGTGAAGCGATAGAGGTGTTAAAGAATTCCGTTGACCCGCCACTGAGGACATTCGTCAATTGGCGGGATTTATACGATAATGCTGATATCGACCAGACCACGCCAATAAATATGGATCCGATATCAGCAGTTCCACTCAGAAAGGCATTGGAGCTTTTGTTAGAGGCGGTTTCGGGCGGATTTGTAGATATCAATTTCGTTGTCGAGGGTGGAGTAATTACGATAGCAACAGCGGAATCACTTCCGAGCGAAATGGAGACGCTGGTTTATGACGTTACCGACTTGATTGGCCGACCAGCCGAATTCTATGCACCAACGGGGGCTATCACCGTCTCCGGTGAGGGCGAAGCAGGTACTGAAGAGCTTGAGGTAGAGGAAATAGATAGGGATGAGCTCATCGAGGAGGCGGCCCTTCGGGCCGATAATCTGGCCCTGCTTATCCAGCAAACCATCAAGCCGGAGAGCTGGTATGAAGCTGGTGGAGAAGGCACCATAACGCCTTATGAACGAAAAAAGCTTATTATTTATCAAAAACGTGAAGTCCATGACCAAATTAGGAGACTGCTTGAGGATTTGCGCAAGGCGCTTGGACATCAGGTTGCTATCGAGGCCAGATTCTTGTTGGTGGGCGAGAATTTCCTTGAAGATATTGGCTTGGATATGGACTTTAGGGCCGACGTTGGTGGCAGAGTGGGTTTGCTTGCGTTCGAACAGGATTCTGCAACCATTGCTAAATCCACCGATACGGGGATTACCGGCAGTCTGGCGCCGACGATGGTTACTGAACTCGGAGCTGATATTGCTGCGATGACCGCCACTGGAGGTTATGGCAATTTACTTCTTAATGACCTTGAGGTCAGCATAATTCTCAGAGCGACCCAGGCCCACAGGGATGCACAGTCTCTGACCGCCCCGAAAGTTACCGTTTTAAGCGGAGAGATGGCATCGATGCGGGTTCAAAGGGTTAGACGCTATCCTTACGAGGTTGATATTGATATTGAAGAGATTGGCGAGTTTGGTGCTTATAGGTACACTATAGACACAGAGGAAGGTTATGTAGTATCTGGTACGCTTCTCAATATTACGCCGATTATTACCCCGGACAAGAAGAACGTGCTGCTGAATATTGTTGCTGATCTGCGGGATTTCCTCGGTTGGCAGCCCTTTCCTGTTCAACTGCCTATATTGGGTGCCGGTTTTGTGAGCGAAGACGTTTACGAAATACGCTACCCTGAGACCGAAATATCGAGGGTTGAGACGCGTGTGAGCGTACCTGACAGAGCGACATTACTGTTAGGCGGTCAAAGAATAACGACAGAAATCGAACGGGAATCAGGAGTACCGGTATTGAGCAAGGTGCCTTTTCTTGGGCGATTGTTTAGTAACCGCAGCAAAGTCAAGGACAGTCTGATTTTGTTGATACTGGTTAAACCGACAATTATTTTGCTGGAAGAAGCTGAAGCTGAGGCAATCGCTGCAATGGAAAGCAATTTCTAAACTTTTGGCAGTTGTTATGGTTTGCAGTTGTTACTGCATTTTTTTACAAAACTTGATTTGCGATGTTCCTGACCCGTCAGGATATTACAATTTCGCATTTTTGTAAGATTCTGAAAACGGGTTAGGTGCATACAGTAATAAATAGTAACAGGTGGTAATGGGATTGCGTGGTGGATATCGAGATTCACCGCGTAGTTGTGTTGATATTTGGCCGTGGCCGTAGTTCTACGGGATGTTTCTACGCGTGTTGTCTCGCTTGTAACCGCTCAATCCCGGAAGCAAGGAATGAGGAATGATATTATGAACGGGAAAATGAAGCGGCAAATTCTGATTAGTTCGTTAATTTTATTATCTATACAAACTCTTGTCTCGGCAAAGGTTTTGTATGTTTTTCCATCATCAAGGGATTATCCCACTATCCGGAGTGCCATTAACGACGCTGTCAATGGTGATGTGGTAGAGGTCGCTCCAGGCGTCTATAGCGGCCCCAGCAACCGTAATGTGGACTTTAAGGGAAAGGCCATTACCGTAAAAAGTGAGGACCCGAACGACCCTTACGTGGTTGCTTCTACGATTATCGACTGCCAGGGGGCGGGCCGTGCTTTCTGGTTCCACAACGGTGAAGACCCCAATAGTAAGGTTCTGGGTTTTACTATCATAAACGGTTACGCCAGAGGTCCCAAAGGCACAGATGGGATATATGGATACAATGGCGTATTTGGACCCGGTACTGGTTACCTGATTTCTGACTTCGACCCCGTTTCGGTTGACCCTTTCGCTGACCCCACTACTTTACCGCCACGTGCCCTTCCCGGAGCGAATGCTAATGGCAACGGTTACGGCGGTGCAGTCTTTTGTCAAGCCGGAGGTTCTCCCGTTACCGGAAGTTCTCCCACTATAAAATACTGCGTGATAACCGATTGCACCGTTACCGGCGCCCAGGGCGGCGACGGTGCGGATGGACAGGATGGTCCGTGGGACCACTGGACCCTCGGAGACGAGGACCCCCTTAACCCCGGAAGTATCGATCCTAATGCAACGATAACGGAAGATAATCCCGATGGTCAGTGGGGCGGACACGGCGGCGACGGCGACGGAAACGGTTACGGAGGTGCTGTTGCCTGTTTTGGTGGAAGCAGTCCGGTCATCAGTGATTGTATCATAAGCGATAATCTCGCCCGGGGCGGCTGCGGCGGTGACGGCGGACACGGCGGTAACGCACAACAACAAAATCCTCCTGCTTACGACGGAGAGGAAAGCGGCGGCGGAAATGCCGGATTTAGCTTTGGTGACGGTATCGGTGGCGCCATCTACTGCGATAGCGCAAGTAGCCCAATCATTACAAGCTGCACTTTCAGTAACAACATCGCTACGACGGGTGCCCGGGGAACCGGTGGTCAAAGAGGTTTAGGCAATGCAACTGACCCACGAACTCCAATAGGTTTCGATAGCTTTGTATTACCCTCTCTTGCCCGGCGTATTGCCGGTGGTGCGGCCTACTTCGACGCCGGCTCACAAGCAAACTTCACCAACTGTACGTTCACCGGCAACAAGGCCTATGAGGCCTATACATACTACGACCCCTACGTCACCGATGAAGATATTTCGGCATACACCTTAGGCGGTGCCTTGTATTCTGACGCCAATAACTCCATTACTCTCAATACCTGCGAATTCACGGACAACTTAGGTGGTGCAATATATTGCGATTCCAACTGCACGGTGGATATCAACAATACCTACGACCCCAACCGCAACTGCTTATTTACGGGCAACTCTGACATACATGATAGTACCGATGAAGATGAATTGTTAACTTGGATAGGCTACCCTTCCCGTCACGACCCCGGTTCCGGCGGTGCTATCTACGTCGAGTCTAACGGCAGTGTAAACATCCAAAATTGTATTTTCGGGGGCAATTTAGCTAAAAATGATGGCGGCGCTTTGAAGTGCAAAAGTAACGCCAACCTCACAAACTGCTCGTTCGGCGGCAATACCGCCGAGGACGGCTACGGAGGCGCAATTGATGCCTATGAACATGGCACAACCTTGGTGGTAGATTTCAACAGTTGCGGCTTCACCGAAAATCAGGCCATATACGGCGGGGGTTTCTCTACCGAGAACTTCGATGTGAATTTCATCGATTGTTACTTCATTGGCAACACAGCCGAGGAAGGTGGCGGCCTGGACCTCGCCAATGGAGACCTCCTTGTTACCGGCGGAGCGGTCAAAGGAAATAATGCCACAGACGGCGACGGCGGCGGCTTCAATTGTCGCTACACCAAAGCAGAAATCCGAAACTGCACTATTATGGATAATTTCGCTGATGGCGTTTATCCGACTGGCGGCGGCGGGGGCGCAATTAATTTCAATGGTGGAAACTCTCCGCAAGCGGTCTTTAACTGCCTTATAACCGGCAACTCTGCCGCAGTTGACGGCGGTGCAATACACTGCCACAGCGCATCGCCCGAGGTTGGAAACTGCACCTTCAGCGGTAACTCCGCGGATAGCTACGGCGGTGCAATATTCTCTGATTCCACCTCCGACCCAAATATTACCGACTGCATATTCGAGAGCTGCAACAACCACGCAATACACGAAGAGGACCCTTGTGGCGATGCAACCGTAACATACAGTTTATTCTACAACAACCCCGATGGTGATTACTACGATTCGGTTGCTGGTTTAGTCCCGGTCGGCAGCATTCCCGGCGGTAGCAATAATTTATACGGCGACCCTCTTTTTGTAAGTGGCCCTTTGAGCAACTTTTATCTGAATCAAACTTCCAGTCCGGCTATAGATAGTGGAAGTGCTTCGGCACTGAGTTTAGGGCTGAATACTTACACTACCGATGCGAATAACGCTCTTGACTCTGGCCAGGTTGATAGGGGTTATCATTATCCTGATATTACAGGAGTTGGAGTTTTCCAGTTAACAGCAAGTGTTACTGGTGGCCATGGTGCAATTGAGCCGGCCAGCGGTACTTATTCTGTTGGTAAGGTTGTAACGCTTACTGCCAGGCCGGATGCCGGCTGGCGGGTTAAGGCCTGGAGCGGAACCGATGATGATTCTTCCACCGACTTAACGAATACCGTTGTTATGCACTCCGACAGAGCTGTTACCGTAAGTTTCGAGCAGGGACAGACCCTTATAGTTGGTGAAGGCGATTTCCCCACTATTGATGCGGCACTTTTCGCAGCGGTTGACGGTGATACAATCGTCGTATTACCCGGCGTCTGGCGCGGCCCCCAAATAACAATAAACAAATCTGTTACCATCAGGTCTGTGGACCCCAACAATCCGGAAGCTACAATTATCGATGGAACAGAATATGTTGACCGTGCCTTTATTTTCGGCCCTGATACGGATTCCGGCACCATTCTGGACGGCTTTACCATTCAAAACTGCTGGTGGCAACCTGGTCAACAGGAAGATCCTGAGAACTGTCCCGGCTTGAATGGCTACGACGGCGACGGTGCCGAAGGCGGCGCAATCTATATCTATGCCGGAGGCGGCCCGGTTATCAGAAACTGCATAATAAGAGAGAACCGGATGCGAGGCGGCGACGCCAGCAACGGTTGCCAGGCAGCCACTACCAATAACGCCGGACGTGGCGGCTGGGGCGGCTGGGCATGGGGCGGCGGTATATACTGCGGGCCATACAGCACCCCGGCATTTATAAACTGCCAGATTGTCAATAACCACGCCGGCGCCGGCAACGGCGGCGACGGCGGCGACAATGGAGCCGTCACGGAAGGATGGCCCAACTATGGTGGAAACTGGAGCGAAAGCGGGGATCCGGGAGCGCCGGTATATAACATAGATACCACCATTTTTACTCCTATCGGACAGCTACCGGAACCGGTGTATGGTCCCCTCTGGGAAGTCTGGCAGGCTACCCCGTGGTTTGATAACTACGGTAACTTTCACACCGATTACATGGGGGACTATCGATGGTACAGCGCATACGGCGGCGGAGTATTTTGTGACGCAAACTCCACCGTTACATTTACAGACTGCACAATCAGTGGAAATCGCACCTCCGGCGGTATGAGCGGCGAGGGCGGCCTATTCTACTACCAAGAGGAGGAAGATAATGAGCTGGAGCCGGAAATCAGTTATCAACTGCCCAGTTTCGGCGGCGGAGTATATTGCGCAGCCGGTTCTGCCATAACATTTACCCACTGCACGATAACAGACAATGTTGCGGTCAGGCCTGATGCGGATTTGGACGCATATTTTGACCCCGACCCGGAGGTTCCGAGGGCATATTATCATCTTGACCCCTATATCGGCCACGGCGGCGGCGTCTGCGCCGAAAGGACCGCTGCTGTAACATTTACTGACTGCACAGTCAGCGGAAACGAAGCTTCTATAGGCGGCGGGGTATATTGGAAAGACGCAAATGCAACACTCATTGATAGTGACATCACATTGAATAGAGCTTATGACGGCGGCGGATTGTTTGGAAAAAGCGGGCTGGCAACTGTAATCGGCTGTAATATCTCCGGCAACGAGGCATTCGGTGATGTTACTGACCCGAACGGCGAAGGCATTGACCCCAACGACTATGACCCCAACAGTAATTATTATCTGCCCGGCAGCGGCGGCGGAATCCACTGCGACTCGGCTCCGGTGCAGATTACCGACTCCAACATCAGCAACAATACAGCCGGTGCTTCCGGCGGCGGGGTATATCTGACCGGGCCCAACAGCCCCCTGATTACCAACTGCCTGCTCACAGCCAACAAGGCCGGAAAGGACGGAGGCGGCATCTCCGCCAATACCTTTTCCCAGTTGACAATCTCCGTCTCCACAATAACGGGCAACACAGTCTCAGGAGCCGATTTCCCGACCGCGCTCGGCGGCGGATTGTACTGCTCCGATGGTGCCAACACCGGTATCAATAAAAGTATCCTCTGGGGCAATTATTCATATTCAGATGGTCCCGGCGAGCAGATTGCTATAAACAAGAACCCGGACCCTGCAGCGGTCAGTGTCAGCTACAGCGATGTCCAGGATGGCGCCACAGGGGTATTCATCGATTCCGGCTGTAGCCTGCAGTGGGATGACGTCAACAACCTGACTGGCACGGTCGGCGACCCCGACTCCGAGCCTCTGTTTGTTACCGGCCGGCAGGGCAGCCATTATCTCAGCCAGCCCGATGCCAACGTAAATCAGGCCGAGCTGAGTCCCTGCGTGGATGCCGGAGACGGAAACGCCCTTGACTTTGACCTCTACAGACATACAACCCGCACAGACGAACTGATGGATGCCGTGGTTGGTACCGGCATCGTCGATATTGGCTATCATTACATTCTGAGTACCGATTTAGTCGGCGACTTTAACTTTGACGGTATAGTAGACACCTCCGACCTGGGTATATTCAAGCAGCACTGGATGAGCACCGGCTGTCAATTCCCGGATTGGTGTCACGGAACGGACTTGAATCAGGATGGAAGGGTCAACAGCATCGATTATGCAATCTTTGCTGCCAACTACATAGTAAAAGAGACTACCGCTCCTGAGCCCGACCCGATGACCTGGGCTGTGCCGCCCGTTTCAGCAGGGCCAACCTCTATTACTATGACTGCGACCACGGCCACAGACAACTCCGGCACAACTGTCGAATACCGCTTCATCTGCTTCTACGGCGGTGGCAATGACCGGGACTGGGACCCCTGTTCAACATATACCGACACGGGCCTGGTTACCGATAGCAAATACGGCTACAGGGTAAAGGCCCACGACACATCGGCTAATCTAAACGAGACCGGATGGTCGTTCGTTGGCTATGCGATAGCTGGCAAAGAGCCACCGCCTCCGCCAGACCACAATCCGCCTACACCTAATCCTATGACCTGGGCGACCGAGCCTGATGCGACTTCGTCGAGTTCGATAGAGATGGTGGCCACCACCGCTGCCGATACCGCCGGCGTACAGTATTATTTTGAGGACGTTGACTCCAACGCAGTAAACAGCGGTTGGCAGAGCAGCACGATGTGGGAAGACACAGGCCTTGAACCCAGTACCACATACACCTACAGAGTCAAAGCCCGCGACACATCGGCTAACCTAAACGAAACCGACTGGTCAGACCCCTGTTCTGCAACTACTCTTGAAGAGGGACAAGAGCCAAACGAGCCGCCGGAGCCGAACGAACCACCGGCAGACACCAACCCACCGGCACCTGTATTGTGGGAGGTACCGCCTTACCTGACCGGCAGCGGGAATAATTGCTATGCTAATATGACGGCAGCGGTTGCCACAGACCCGGAGGGTAACGGCCCTGTGGAGTATTACTTCGAATGCACCGAGGCTTCCTCCACCATCAATAGCGGCTGGACGACTGAACAGGTATGGAACAACATTTATATAGGCAGAGGAGCTATTGGCTTCCATTTCCATTTCAGGGTGCGTGATAGCCTCGGCAATACAAGCGGCTGGTCAACTACTGTGAAGTGTTATTGACCCTGCTAACGACTTTAGTCCATCAAAGCCGGTTTATTTGGCCTTGAGCGTTTGATAGCCGTAGTGCGCGAGTAAATTATCGAGTATCACCAGGGCTGTGTAATTCTCGGCGACTGGCCAGATGCGACCTACAATGGTGGCGTCACGTCTGGTGATGGCCGCCAGTTCTTTGTTCTCGAGGGTATACTTGTCGATTGTCTTCTGTGGTTTGTCGATTGTGGGTGTCGGCTTGACCGTAAGCCTGACAACGATTGGCTGACCGGTAGAAAGCCCGCCTGTAATGCCGCCGGCATTATTTGACTCGAAAACAACCTTGCCGCCTTTGGCGTGCATCGAGTCGTTGGATTGGCTGCCGGTCATATCGCGGGCGCGGAAACCGGCGCCGACCTCGACGCCTTTGACAGCGCCAATGCCCATCATTTTGCCCAATTCAGCATCGAGTTTGTAGAAGACCGGCTCGCCGAGGCCGGTGGGCACGCCGGTTACGACGACTTCAACGACTCCGCCGGAAGAGTCGCCTGTTTTAGCTATTTTGTCACAGGCATTGACCATTTTCTCAGCGGCTTCGATATCAGGACAATTTAGCACTGGATGCACGCCGTACTTGTCCCGAATCGCAGCGGCTTTCCTCTTTGGAGTCTTATCGCGAATAGCGTCGATTTCCTGCTCAATCTCAGATAGTACTTTGATTTTTTCAAGAAACCGCATCTCCATATTGACTCGGCCTTTGACGTAAACCTGCTGATAAAACGGGTCGAGGTCCCGTCGCATTTTTTTGTACTGGTTAGTGTATTTGAAGGCTTCGTCGTGAGCGGTGTCGGGGCATCGAACGCCGGCAAGCTCTTTGACGTAGGCACAGGCTTCGATACCACATTTTTTTAGGACTTTTTTGGCGACGTATCCGGCGGCGACGATGGTGGAGGTATAACGGCCGCTGAATAGGCCCGCACCGATAGAGTCGTCATCGGGGCCGTATTTGATGAATGAAGCGTAGGATGCATGGCCCGGACGCGGGGTGCGGTTTGTGTCCTGATATTGCTTGATGTGGATGAAGTGGCGGTCCAGGTTGGGAATCAGAATTGTCAGCGGCGTTCCATTGGTATGATTTTTATTGCCCGCTCCTTCTATCGTATCGGCTGCGTTTAGCCCACTGTAGATAATTGGAAGGTCCGGCTCTTTTCGCGGACTGGATAGTTCGTCGGCGCCCGGCTTTCTAAGAAGCAAGTCGCCGTAAATCTCCTGCTCGCTCAGCAGCATTCCCGGCGGAACGCCTTGTATGACAGAAGTTAAGCCTTCCTGATAGGAGCCGCCGGCGACAGTTACTTGAAACATTCGTCCTGTGTGACAACCAATCATTTTTATTTCTCCAGCTATTTCACTTCTATATTTGCGCCAATACTTTTCATCAATTTTACGTAATCGGGGAAAGTAACGCTCATCGCCTCAGCAGTATCAATGGTGCACTGACCATCTAATCTTAAACCCGCCAGCGACAAAGCCATTACAATCCTATGGTCTGCCCAGCCGTGCAGACCCGTTAGGGATGGCTTACGCCACTCTGCCGGCCTGGCTTCGCTGCCGTTTATTATAAGCCCGTCGGGTAATTCTTCAACGCTTATGCCTATCTTTTTCAGCTCACAGGCCATCGCACTTATTCGGTCCGTCTCTTTCGACCGTGCCTGGGGGACATTTACCAGGCGGGTTTGCCCTTCGGCAAAAGCGGCGGTAACAGCCATAGCAGGCAGAGCATCGGGAGTCCTGTTCATATCTATTTCGACGCCTTTAAGCGGCGCAGCTTTGATTGTTACCGCCTTCGGTTCGGTAGTGATGTCGGCGCCCATCGCTTTTAGATAATCGACCACAGCTTTGTCCGGCTGGCTGTCGTTGAAATCCAGACCTAACAGGGTTACCTCATCGGCGCACAGAGCAGCGGCGCAGAGAAAGAACGTGGCGCTGGAAAAATCGGCAGGGATTGTTGTATCGAAACTTTTATAGCCCTGCCCGCCTTTGATTTTGAAAAGCCGCATATTCTCGCTTCTGTATTCGATTCCCTGTTTGTCGAGCCAATCGAGCGTCATTTGCACATAACCCGGCTCGTTAAGCAGGGTAACGTCTATTTCGCTGTCCGCCGCCGCCAGAGGCGTGCACAACAGCAGGCTGGACAGATATTGGCTGGTAGATGCCGCGATGGTGGTTTTTCCGCCCGCCAGTTGGCCGGTTATCTCGACGGGCGCTTTGCCGTTATTTTTAATGGCTCTGCATTTCGCCCCTAAGTTGTTCAGCGCATCCATTAACGGCCCGATGGATCTGCTCTGGATTTGCTCGTCGCCGGTCAGCGTTGTGGTCTGGCCGCTCTCGGCTAGAGTTGCCGAACCCATTGCAATGCGCAGCGTTGTTCCGGAATTGCCTACGTCGATAATTTTTCGCGGGGCCGTTACTTTGCTGTCTGTGCCGGTTACTTTCCATAGCGCCGGCTCTGTCGTATTAATCTTAGCGCCTAAGGCCCGGTAGCAATCAACTGCTGCTTGCGTATCGTTTGAAGCTAAGGGGTTGCAGATACTGCTGTTGCCGCGGGCTAAAGAGGCGATTGCCACAGCACGGATAGTGTGGGACTTGGAGCCGGGAATAACCACCTCGCCGCTCAGCCGGGATTTTCTTACAATCAATTTCATCCTGTGTTGTCCCAGTTTTATTCTTTTGTCATTCCCGCAAAATTTATCCCTAAGGGAGCGGGAATCCAAATATAATTCTTTTTGTGCCTTTGTGGCTAACTTTTACCAGAAATGCAGAAAAATTAAAAGAGGTTTTTGGTTTTGATAAGCCCGATGATGTTTATATTACTTCCAGAAGGAAATTATGAATGCTTTTATAGGCGGGAAATATCAAAGGTGTAATTTTGCAGTCCTTGCAGGCCCAGTGGAATAAAATCTTCTGGTCCTCAGGATTAAGATTGTTTTTGGCATAAGGATGTCGGATATATTCATCCACACAACAGGGCGGAAAACCAAACAGAAAGCCTTCAAAACGTTGAGTCTGCGCAGATTTATCTATGGGCATACCGGCAAACATTTTATCGTAGATTTGAATGTAGCCGGCCGATACGCTGAAAATTGTTTCTAATACATCCTTGCCCGTCTTGACTGTTCTTCGGATGTGTTTTGTCAGCAAGCCGGTTTCTTGTAATACTCTGAGCCTGTGGTCATCTAAAGGTTTCTCCCATCTACTTAATGGTTTGAGCCCTTCGCAAGTAAGCAGGGCAAGGTATGCCAGTTCAAAGTCGATTTCCTTAAGAGCCTTGATGCGCTGTTTGAGTTCCTGCGAGTCAAAATCCAAAATTCCCACCCTTTGCATTTATTGGCCATTACATCCGTCTTGGCTTGAGTCGGTACATTCAAGCCATTTATCGGCGAATTTGGCGAAGTCAGCAAAATCAACATTGCAATCTTCATTCAAATCGCCTGGCAGATACAACGTCCCCAGGTCGCCGCAGCATCGCGGCATCTCAAGCACCTTCACCAAAGCCGCAACATCAATTCTGCCTGTATGCACATCACCAGAGTAACTGAACGAACCGTGTCCCATATAATGGATGGCGATAAGCGGGCAGTTGACGCTTAAGCCCAACTGTGGATTTACAATTGCTGCAGGACCCATATTTACCGTTGCACCGCATATATCGCATATTTCAAGACCCAATTGTGGGCTATGGTCTATATAGGTCTTGTTGGGGTCGTTAGGGTCAGCGCCAAAGGGTAGTTGGTCAATAACGGCTGCACATTGTTTGGCCAATTCGATACCATCAGGGGCAAGGTCGTTGTCTTGGTCGGAATCGTGCAGATTATAGCCTGCTGCCAGTTCCTCGCTGTCCGCCAGAAGGTCATCATCAAGGTCGTTGGTATACAGCGGTAACTGATGCTCGTTGGGCTCATAAGGATACCGCAGTTCAAGCGCCCGCAGTAGAGCGGGTATATCAATCCTTCCAACGTGCAACGGCTCGCCACTATAATGTCCGGCATAACTAAACGAACCGTGCTCCATATAATGTATAGCAATAAGGGGACAACCAACACTTAGGTCCAACTTTGGATTTACTACACCGGCGTGCCCCATATTTACCGTTGCGCCACATATATCGCATATCTCAAGACCATATTGGAAGGCACACCATTTGTAAGTTTGGCCTGGTAAGGCCTTGTCCTCCCAGGGTAAGTCATTGATATCAGCGGCGCAGCGTTTGGCCAATTCAACACCGTCAGGTATTCCGTTGCGGTTTTGGTCGGGATTGAATGCACGGTAGCCAATCGCAAGTTCTTCTTTATTTGCGAGTAAATCCGCATCTGCATCTTGGCTTACAGGCAATTCGTGCGGGTCGGGCGTATATTCGGCAAGGACTTTATTTATGCCAACCCCGGCACCTAAAGTAATTGCAGCCGCAGTCCCGGCAACAATCGCCCGTTTCTTCAATTTTTTCTGCCATTTGGCCTGCTCTCTGGCGTGTTTTTGATGTGCCCTTCTTAACTTCCTCATTCTTAATGTCCTCCACTATGGTTTAACCATACAAGCTATTCTCTACTACAATATTCACGGAAAGTCAAGAAGAAAACCACTGTTTTTGTTCGTTTCCTCATTGCCTGCCCTGCGGGCGGCCTCCGGCAGCAACAGATACACGACCGGCCTACGGAAACAACAGCAACTTTTTCGTTGACTTTTGCCCGAAATTTGGTATAATACCCACCAGTCCCTTAGGGACGCACCGCCCAGTAGGGCACGTCTTCAGGGTTAGCAAACCCAATCAATTAACATATTTAATGTTCGTTACTTCTTTTGGAGAAACGGAAGCAATGACTGTCTGCACTGACAGGAAAAATCAATCAAAATGTACACAAATTATGCAAAACGAACCCAATTTTCAAAATACCAAATTGTTTATAACCGCAGTATATACAATGACTAACAACAAAAAACAACGAACAATGAACTATCAAAAACAAACCCAATCAAACCCAATCAAACCCAATTTCAAGAGGCACAATTTCTCAGAGCGGGCAGGCGGAGGTATCGCCAACCTTTACTGTTGGAAACCAACGCTCACCAATTGCACCTTAATCGGCAACTCAGCCGACTTTGGCGGCGCAATGGATAATTTTGAGTGCGACATGACGGTGCTGAGCAATTGTATCTTCTGGGGAAATAGTGATATCGGTGGTATGGATGAATCGGCGCAATTTAATATGGCATGGAGCATCAACTATTGTTGTGTTCAGGGATGGACCGGTGCTTGGGGTGGAATCGGCAACACGATAAACTACTGGTGGTCGCAGGGGATCCAATGTGAAAACGGTTACGGGATTGGGGCAGCCGAAAATGCTGAAAAGATAACCAGTATAACGGGGCCATACGGTTATGGAGAATGCCAGGACGCCTGTCAGCCGTAAGGTTAATTGGGAGATAAAGATTCATAAATGGCAAGCAAAGTGGCGGGTAAGGCCCCAGGTTTCGAGGTCGAGATTAAACTCATACTCATCCATTACGAATTATCTGAGTCGCATCAATTTTCTGTATTTGATTTTGCCCTGGAGCTTCTTGAAGCAATCAAGCTGGCGCCACTGCCAGATAACCGGACTCATAATATTAGCCAACACCAGGCTGTACATCAGCTCGGGGAAGACAAAGATTTCCATATCCGAAAGTGTTATTGCAGAGGTATATTTTTCGAGTTCTTTCGAATTCATTCAAGCCCGATTCTCCCGTCTCAAACAATACTCAAATAACTCACACACCTCACACTTCTCGCTGCTTTGGCCGGTACAGTTTTCCAAGATTCCAATTCTGGATAATGCAAAATCATATTTTACAGGGTCGGTCGGCTCGATTTCAGCAAAACATTCTGTTATTTTCACCGCTGTTGATAAAGAAACTGTTTTTCTCTCGTGAAATCCTAAAATCCTGCATAATCTGTCCATATGGACATCCACCGGCACAATCAGCTTCGCTTTATCAATACGTCTCCATAAGCCAGTATCGACCTCATCATTACGTACCATCCAACGCAGAAATAGGTTCAATCTTTTGCATGCACTGCCTTTAACAGGACTGGCTAATAAATACTTCAATCCGTTGCTTACCTGACCACCATTTTCCTTCGCATATATTGCGCATAGCGAATCACAAAACCTTGATAGTGCCGGGATAATATTTTCATCATCCTTGCCATACCCTGACAAAAAGTGTTTTTCTATACTCCCGTTTTCCTGCAAAACCTCCCTCAAGGCTCCCAATAAATCTGCCATATCCTTTCCTGTTGTAAAGCGATGCTTGAAGTTGCTTAACTTTTTCCGCTCGGCTTTACCAAAACCTCTAACAAATGCATACGGATTTTCACCCATACGTCCTAACAGGTCGGTCAAACTTTTTTGGATTTGCTGAACTCTGCCGTAAGCAAGTCCAGCAGCCAAAAGTGCGACAATCTCCATATCCTGCGGGTTAGAATAGTGATACGCAAACTGCAGCGGGTCAGGCTTTATAAGCTTTCTATGGTTGTACCTGTCATATAATCTTTCAAGTACATTCTTAATTTGCACTTTTGAGTTTTTCAATTATATTATTGGCTTCCCGCAAAGCGGGGTCCCTTTAGTATTCGTCCAAATGATAGAACTCGGCATTTTCAAGCCACGTTTCAGGTCTCGACACAAAATCAATTATGTTCTCAAGCAGAAAATAGTGCTTTTTCTCCTGTTCAGCCAATTTCAGGAAAATTTCTTTATGTGCTTTCTTCGCCTCATTGGCTTTTTCGAGATAAAAATCCCAGCTTTGTTTTTCGATATCCTGAGCTTTTCTATAAAGCTCGGTTTGGCTGATATCAAAATTAAAGTCCTGGGTAGATTCCCGCATTTTTGCGAAAACATCTTTGGCTTCCGAGAGAACAGCCGTCTCAGCCAAATCAGGAGCGACATCTTCTTTCATATCTGAGACGATTTTATAATGCTTTGCCTCTTCATCAGCCAACATATTAAACATCGTCTCAAGACTTTTATTGTTTGATTTACCGGCAAGCTGTCGGTAGTAATCTTCACTATATTTTTCCTTCTCCATAGCAAATTCAAATATGTTCATATCTCTATCCTTTGACAATAACATCAGTTAAATTTCTGCGAGTTTTCGCCAAGCCCTGCCATCAGACTCAATGAGAGTATCAGTCTGGGCGAAACTTTCACTGCCAGCGGCGTATAGCCAAGGTGCTGAATCCTCATCCTGCCAAGCGTCGATCACGGGTGTTAATAACTGCCAAGCGATTTCCACGCTGTCATATCTGTTAAAGAGTGTCTGGTCACCCAGCATACAATCCAGAAGCAGCCTTTGATAAGCCTCCGGCATTTCAACTCCGAAGATATTTTTGTAACTAAAATTCATATTCAGCGTACTCATACAAATCTTTGAGCCCGGTCTCTTGGCCTGAAAGCCCAGCGATATTGCCTCCTCCGGCTGAATTTGCAACACGAGAACATTGGGCGGTATATCAGTCAAACCAGCCGAGACAAACATCGAATGTGGAACCTTCTTAAAGAAGATTGCAACCTCTGTGTCCTTTGTGCGAAGTCGCTTGCCGGTCCGCAGATAAAAAGGAACATCTTTCCACCGCCAATTGTCTATGAATAACTTTGCAGCAACGAAAGTTTCGGCTTTGGATTTTGGGTCTATCTCGGGCTCGGCCCGATATCCGACAACCTGCTCACCGTTTATCGAACCCGAGCCGTACTGGCCCCGCACAATCAAGCTATCCAGCTCATTGGAGTTAAAGGGGCGAATAGAACGTAAAAGTTTAACCTTTTCGTCACGTATAGGGTCCGCCTCGAATGATGCCGGCGGCTCCATTGCAACCAAAGCGAGAATTTGGAGCATATGATTTTGAAATATATCCCGAAGCGCACCGGCTTTATCATAATAGCTGCCGCGATGCTCAACACCTATCGATTCGGCTATCGTAATCTGAACGTGGTCAATATAATTGCGGTTCCACACAGGTTCAAAAATAGCGTTTGCAAAACGAAACATCAAAATGTTTTGAACGGTCTCTTTGCCCAGATAATGGTCGATGCGATATATTTGTGACTCATCAAAACATCGGCGGATTTTATCATTCAGCTCGGCTGCACTTTGCAAATCTCTGCCAAAGGGCTTTTCGACAATTAATCTGGCTCGCTGCTTCGAATCAGACCCATTGATGCAGGACAAGGCTGAGACACCCAGATGATGCACTATCGAGCTATATAGAAACGGCGGAACAGCAAGATAAAAAATATGACACCCATCCATTTTATATTTTTTGTCCAACTGGACGAGTCTGGCTTTGATACTTTCATAAAATACCGCATCATTATAATCGCCATCCATGTAGTAGAGCTTCTCTGCGAAAGCATTCAAATCTTTCGCTGATACATCGCTGGAACTTTCTTGTATCGCCTGTTGCGCAGTTTTTCGGAAATCTTCATCTGTGAGTTTTTTCCGACCACAACCCAACAAATAAAACCTTTCGTCAAGCAAATCCTGTGTAAAAATCCGGAAGATACTTACAAGCAGCTTCCTGTGAGTCAGGTCGCCGGAGGCACCAAAGACGACAATAGCATTCGGCGGGGCTGCTGTTTCGGCACAGACAATATCCTGAGGGCTTAAGGACGGCTGGATTTTTTTCATAGTAACTACCTCTTATACGTTGCACAACCCGGGGCAAAAACCGCAATCTTTCAGCGGCTATGGTTTAATCTTCAAGCGGTTCAAACTCATCTTTGCCGGCGCCGCATTCCGGACAGACCCAGTCATCCGGCAAATCTTCAAAAGCAGTACCAGCTTCTACACCATTTTCGGGGTCACCCACAGCGGGGTCGTACACATATCCGCACATAAGACATTTGTATTTTTTCATATTTTTTATTCCTTCTTACAATTTCGCCTTTGGTTCCACTTTGACATACGTTGCAGCGGTTTTAGGTGTCTTACCGTTCGGGTGCCAACTGAAAGACGGCATTTACAATACAGCCATTGAATTTGTTGTTCTTTTTCGAGCATACTATACACATCCCACAGCTTAGCTTGAAGAGGGATTCCAGATCCAGCATTTGCCCCTCCAGGACAATTCAACTTCCGGCAATTGTGCCGGCTCAGGACAGCCCGGTTAATTAAGTAACTTCAACTGTTCGAGCAAGGTGCGAATATGGCTGAGCTCTTCGGTTATAATCGCATCGACTTTTTCCCTGCCAGCCCTGGGAGGCACTAAGCCCCTTAACCCGTAATAAAAAACAACTGATTCCTTTTCGGAATTGAGAGCTATCTCAAGGATTTCCTTCATTGTTTCGCTGCCGCTCAACTCCTCATCCGGGCTTTTCTTCCCTTCCCAGCTGCGAGCATCAGCCATTGTTTGCAGATACATTGCCGCTTCGTTATCAGGGTCAAAAACAGTTTCTTCCTTTTCCCGTCCGCTGAGCTGCTTTCTCATTTTCTCAAACGTCTTCAGGTGGCCATCCTCCATCACGGCCATATCCAGCAGCATTTTTTTTATTTTATCATCCGATGCCTTTTCAGCAGCCTTGCGGTAAAACCTGGCACCACTTCTTTCGATTTCCTCTGCCATTTCAAAAATTTCATCTGCATTAAAAGTAATACCCATCGTCATTCTCCCTTCCACAAGCCGTGAACATTGCAATGCTCACGTGCAGTTACAGTTGTTGTCTCTACATCTTCAAGTTCCATTTCAAGGCACTTGGAGGCAGGATCATATCTTGCGGTTGTTACGCTGAAGATTGCCTCAGGTGCGTCGCCCGGCTTCAGGAATTGTCTGTATGCCTTGCCATCCGCAAGTAGCTCAATCCACTCGATATAATGTTTCTCTTCTGTAGGATGAGGGACACTGCCGACCTTCACTTTGTAGCCGCCATTGACTTTCTCGATTACGGGCACATGCTTTTCCTTGCCCTCGTCAGCTGTTTTCGCAACCAGATTCTCCATCGGCTGACCGCAACAAACCAACTCGCCTGCACCACCGTGCAGCACTTCTATAATATTGCCACATATTGTACATTTGTAGATTTGAAGTTTTTCAGCCATAATTCGCTACCCTTCTTAACTTATAAAATCCAAATTTACCTGACTTGTCGCCTGTCCCAGTCAATAGCTCCTACTGCATAGATGTTAGGTTTTAGCTGCATCACTTTTCCAACCCTTTTACCACATCCAGCGCCGCTTCGTAATCCGGCTCACTGGTCAGTTCGTCCACTATCTGCATATACCTGATGATACCATCTCTGTCCACTACGAACACCGCTCGGGCAAGCAGACGCAATTCCCGGATTAGGACGCCAAACGCTTTACCAAACGAAGCTTCACGATGGTCCGAGAGCGTCTGAACGTTATTGGCACCTGCAGTACCACACCAGCGCTTCTGGGCAAATGGAAGGTCCATACTAATGGTCAGCACCACAATGTTGCTGCCGAGTTTGCCCGCCTCTTCGTTAAACCTGCGGGTCTCAATGTCGCAAACGGATGTATCGAGCGACGGCACCGAGCAAATGATACACACTTTGCCCTTGAAAGACGACAGCTTCATAGGGGACATATCGTTGGCAATCACCTCGAAATCTGGCGACGGCTTGTCGACCTTGACTTCGTTACCTACCAAAGTTAGGGGATTACCTTTCATCGTTACCAGCCCTTTTCGCTCTTTCATTGGTATTCCCTCTTAGAGTTTTTAGTAGTTGGCCGCTTCCAGCTCAAAATGAGCCTGCGGATGTGCACATGAAGGACATACGTCTGGGGCCTCTGTTCCTTCGTGGACATAACCGCAGTTTCTGCAAACCCACCTCACGGGCCTTTCTCGCTTGAAAACACGTCCTCCGGTTATGTTTTTCGCAAGTGCAACATACCTGTCCTCATGGCGTTTTTCAGCAACGGCAATATTCTTGAAGACCTCTGCGATTTCACCGAATCCTTCTTTATCTGCAATTTTAGCGAAACCCGGATACATCTCGGTATTCTCGTAGTGCTCACCTGCCGCCGCCGCTTTCAAATTCTCCAGTGTGTTACCAATTACACCAGCCGGAAATGCTGCGGCAATTTCCACTTCGCCACCCTTCAAAAATTGGAACTCACGCTTGGCATGTTCTTTTTCCTGATTGGCTGTCTCTTCGAAGATTGCCGATATCTGCATATACCCCTCCTTCCTGGCCTGGCTGGCAAAATACGTATAACGGTTCCTCGCCTGAGACTCGCCTGAAAACGCAGTCAACAGATTCTTTTCAGTTTGGCTCCCTTTAAGCTCCATAGACAACCTCCATTCATGTAAATAGCGTCTATACTTTCTCCGTTTTTTCCAACAGATGCGGTTAAATTCTTTTATTTATTCAATTTTTCTATCTCTTCCTCTACTTCTTCGTATCCCTCAGCGTAAAATTTTTCTTCGTCAGGTGCAAGCTCCCTTAAGAGTCTTAAGAACTCTCCAGCATGGACGCGCTCTTCATCAGCTATATCTTTAAGCACCTCTTGCGCCAGTTTATTATCCGTTGATTCAGCAAGCTGCATATATAACTGGACGGCTTCGTATTCAGCGGCAATCATAAATCTTATTGAGCGAATCAGTTCTTGATGTGTAACTTTCCGCTCTTTCGCCAGACCGGAAAACGGGGTCCCAAATTCAGGCATTTCTAACCTCCTTTACATAATTTGACGGTTCTTGTTATATCCTTTAACATCTCAGCCGAGCACCTAAACTGTTCTTTACCAGGCTCAAAAGGCTGAGGTCTTGATAGCCATTGCATTTTTTACACTTAAAATACTGATGACTCTCATCGCAAAGTTCCGCCCAGCCCTTTTTATCTTTATCATACACAACGCTAAATATGAATTACCCTATTTGTCAAGGATTGTTCTGATTTTATCAGAAAAATTCTTCCCCCGGCTCACGGTTGAGTTTCGCATCCCTTTATGGACGAATTCCCCTTCGCATAAGCAGTTGCTTTGTATATTTGTCCTTGATAGGCCTAAAGTCTCAGCCTATAATTCGGAGATGGTTGTAGTAACCTAAAAATATTTCTTAAACAACCAGTGTAAGTCCCTGTTGCAAAAAGGTCTTGCGCCCGTAGCTCAGTAGGATAGAGCATCGGTTTCCTAAACCGAAGGTCAGAGGTTCGAATCCTCTCGGGCGTAGTCGGTGGTTTTTGGCAAACCCAACCTCCGTGGCAGATATCTGACTCATACCAGCTCCGATTCTTAGAGCCGTTGTATGAAGAGATGAAACAATCAATACTAAATTAGGCAGATGGTGGCGCTAAACTACCTTTTAAGAACACCGATTACAATTCACTTCAACTTGATTTTCAAACCCTTTTCACGAGATTTAGCTACAAACAACTCTAACTCTTCCAGCAAAAGTTGCATCTGCTGGGTGTTTTCGAGCAGATTTTCGTACAATCGCCCATCATTTATAAGTTTGCCAGCGGAGCCTTGGCCGCTGTTTACCTTCTCTAAAATCAGCCGCAACTCCACCGCTGCTTTACTTATTTCTTCACTTGTATTGACCCCGGAAGCGAGGAACTTTTGAAGTTCTTCCAATGTCTGTGTAGCTTGCTTTGATGCATCAGACAGATTGGCCAAGGTTGTCTTGACATTTTCTTTGTTCGCCTTGTCACCAAGGATATCGTTGGCGTTATCTATAAAAGCACTAAGGCCATTAACCAACTCTTCCAGTTTTTTCTGGCTCTCTTCCGGGAAAAACTCACTGGTCATACCTGTCGAGCCCTGCAGCAGCATTCTGTCGACCAGGAACTTCGTTTCCGGCCGGTTTGGGTCACGCTGCGTCAAAGGCAAGGCAGGGTCAACTGCGAGCTCGATATAACTGCTGCCTAACCCACGTGTCATCAATTTCACTTCAACGTTCGAGGGGATATTGATGTATTTTTTGTTAATACTAAGAATAACCATCGTTTGGTGATACTCCAAACCGGTATCCAGGTCTTTGCGTACCCGCGGAGGCATAACTTTTGTCACTCTGCCGATTGGATAGCCACAAAAGCGAACGGGAGTGTCTTTCAGCACTCCCGGCGCTGTCGGAAACTGAACAAACACCTGAAACGAACGGAGCTTGCTGACAACTGTGGGAAAATCGTTAAACATGAATATAAGCCATACAATCGCACAAATAGCTACTACCACAAAAATGCCTACGGTAATATTGCGTTCTCTTTGTGTGGTTTCATAATCACTCACTTTTTGCTCCCTTTCAAATTGGTTCGACCTTCCAGAAACAATTCCCTTATGGCACGCAGAGGATAGCCGCTATCGTTGAGTTTTTTTATCAGTTTAATTCGCTCTATTGCTTTTTCGTCAAACAGCCGTCTGCCGGTCGGAGTAGTCTCTGTTGGCTCAAGCAAACCGACCATCAGGTAATATTGCAAAGATTGGCGGGAAATGCCAGCTTTTTTTGCGGCGGCACCTATTAACGTTAGCTTGCTTTTCTGACTCAAAGCTTACCCTCATATACGCTTTTAATATCTCTTCTCCGGCAAAAACCGCAAATTATCTAATTTCCCCAACTGCGGTGGTTGCCAGAGTAAGAAACGAGGCTTTTACCTGCTCAAATTTCAGTTGCCTCACAGCCTCTTTTGAGTTTATTGATTTATTTGATTTCTTCGACCATTGAGGTGAAACCACAAGCACGTAATCAAAACCAGCCGGAATCTGGTTCTGGCTTTGCTGGAAGACTGCCCTCAACAATCGTTTTAACCGGTTACGCACAACTGCATTGCCGCAGGATTTACCAACAGATACCCCAAATCGCCGATGGCTACAGCCATTTGGAGAAACAAAAAGCACCAAAAAGCCGTTGCTAAAACACTTATTACCCGCCAATACAGCTTTGAACTGCTTGTTACTGACAAGCCTCTTACTTTTAGGAAAAGAAAATCGTTTCAAGGTCCCACCATAAATTGTCAATTGCAAATTGTCAACTGCTATCCGCTAACCGGTTGCCAAGGCCGTTTCGTCTGCTGCTTGACGTCTGTGTAAAACCTCGGCACTTATTTTGCGGTTCACCACCCGATAGTCCAAAACGCCGACAAGCTCATCACCAGCAGCACTGGCCACCACCGGTATACTTTCCAAATCATAACGCCTCATCCGAGCCATTGCCTCTTCCAGCGGCTGCTGAGGCGTCGTCTTGTCCAGTACAGGTTCAGCAACATCACAGGCCAATAGCCAACCAGCAACACCCCTGTTGGCGAACATCTCTTTGATATCGGCGATAGTGATTATTCCTATAATCCGAGATTGATTATCAATCACTGGATAATATACGCTGTCACTTGTGCTAAAGACCTCGAGTATCTGTTGCAATGGTAAATCCTGCACGATGCTTGTGGGGTTGGTATTCATAACATCGGCAACTTTATACGTCTTTATCAGGTCTTCTTCAGTAACATTCATTCCCACTTCGCCGGCTTTTTCAACACCTACCTTGACTAACATTGGTCCGAGTATCTCCATCAAAAATGTCGCTGTCATAACAACCATAATAATGATTTTGCCGAGGTTTGTGTCAAACTGCTGGCCGGCCAAAATAGCAAGCCCAATAGCCACACCGGCCTGCGGCAGCAGACAAATTCCCAGGTATTTTCGAACCACAGCCGATGCGCCCGAATGCCTGGCACCGAACCAGGAACCAGCCATCTTGCCTGCCGCCCTGGAGAGTGTATATACTGCTATCATAATAACCATCCAGAAACCTAATCTGCCAAACTCCATGTGTGCCCCGGCCAAGACAAAAAAAGAAATATAGATAGGTGGTGAAAATTTCTCGACAAGCCTAAACATACCTTGACTTTGGCGCGGCATCAAATTGGCAACTGTTATACCCAATATCATAGCAGGCAAAATCGGGTCAATTCCCGGTATCATTGAAATGCCGACAACAAGTAAAAGTGACGCCAGTGCAAATTCCAGGATTTTATCCTCAGCTCTTACAAACTTTAATAAATAATATAGTAATACCCCCGCCAAAAATCCTAATACTACAGCACCAACAATTTCCCCAAACAGCACCCCCATAGTGGTGAAAACTGAACTATGGCTTGTACCCATAAGTGCTTTCGCTCCTGTTGCAGCTCCCCGATAAAGCAGAAGCGCCAAAGCATCATCCAGCGCAACAATAGCAAGTACCGCAGCCGTAAGAGGCCCTCTTGCTTTATATTCCCATAACACATTTGCCGTCGCCGCCGGGGCGGTAGCTGAGGCAATAGCACCAAATACAAGTCCCATCGCAATCGAAACAGATAGATTGCCTGTAACAAACCACATCACCACCGAAGTGCCAATTGTCACCAACAAAAAAGCCCCTATGCCCTGGGAGAAGAGAATGATGAAAAATTGTTTCCCGTACTTTTTAAAGACATCGCCCCGAAGCTCGCTACCAATCATAAACCCAATAATACCCAACGCAAACATCGTAAAGGGTCTAAGTTTGTCAATTCTTTCAGGGGTTATCACTTCAAGAACATCACCCAGAATTATCCCGACTATAATACAGCCAACTACCTGCGGAATATGGAGCTTCTGAAAAAGACGTGCGCCAAACGCACCACCCAAAATAACCAGCCCGAACAGCAAGGCTAAATTCAAATAGCCGAAAGGTTCGGTTCCCATATTAGCAAACGGATAAATCATAATAGTTCCAGCTTCAGGACTTCAGCAAATTACGCTGTTTAGCCGCTTGCTATATTATCGGCTTTTTGCTGCCGCGACAATACCTCAGCAGTAAGTGACCGTCGAGCACTGCGACAGCTCAAAACGCCAACAAATCTGTCATCTTTGCTCGAAGTTGTAACAGGAATGTGCTCTACATCAAGCCGCCTTGATTTCTCAAACGCCTCGGACAACGCCACGTCCGGCGCCACCTTGACAACAACGGGCTCCATAATATCAAGCGCCACAAGCCAATCGTTTAATTCCTGTGTCGTAAAGGTGCTCCTGATGCCGTCCAGCGTGATAGCACCAATCAACTTTTTATCACTGTCAACAACGGGGTAATAAAAACTTTCGGTATTGCTAACTACTTTAATAACCTCACTCAAGGACGTACCTGCTGAAATAACCGGCACCTCCGCATCCATTACATCAGTAACTTTATAAGTTTTAATCAAGTCATCTTCCGTGATATTAAGACCCACTTCGCCAGCCTTCTTGATGCCCATCTTTACAAATAAAGGACCGATAAGCTGTAGTATAAATACCCCTATTATTATTACTGACAGCATTGTATCTCTAATTTGACCTTCGAATCGGCTGCTTGCCATAATTAACAATGCAATAGCGATAGTGCCCTGCTGATACAAACAAAAGCCCAGATACTTTCTGATTGTAGGCACAGCTTTAGAGTAAACAGAACCCCAGAACGACCCTACCGTTTTTCCAACGGTGGTTCCAATAACATAAGTGGCGGCTAATAACCAGATTTGACCAACCAGACTAATCCTCAGTCGGGTGCCAATTACAACAAAAAACAAAACGTAAATGGGAGGCGAAAACTTACGAACAAGCTCGAAACTCTTGAGACTGCGTCTGGGCGAAAAGTTCATCAAAGCAACTCCACACGCCATAGACGACAGAATCACATCTAACTTCCAACTTATCGCTAAACCGATAGTCAACACTATACTGCTAATTGTAAAAATCAAAGTTTTTTCATCGTCGTCAATCCACCCCGTAATCCACCGCAATAGTAATCCTGTTGCTACACCCAGCCCTAAAGAACCTATCACCTCATAAAGTGAGTAAAAAATCATCGGCAAGACGCCAATTTCCTTGTGGCCGGCAAGAAAACTCGCCAAGCTGACACCAGCAATGTATAACACCAAAGCAAGCGCATCATCTAAGGCAACAATGGCTGTCAGCATCGTTGTAAGTGGACCACGGGTCTTATATTCCCACAATACATTTACCGTCGAAGCAGGGTCTGTCGCTGAACAGATGGCACCGAATACCACCCCGACCGCCAATGCCGTTTGCCAATCATAGAAATAATTAAGGGCGAGAAAACTAATAACTACTACTAATAAAAACGCTACACCCCCCTCAAACAGCAAAATTGAAAAAACCTGTTTGCCAAATTTCAGGAAGATGTCACGTGTAAGCTCGCCACCAATTAAAAAACCAATAATTCCCAAGGCGAACAAATTAAACAGTTCGAGAGTCTGAACCGTCTGTGGAGAAATAATATTTAATAAAGGACCTAGAACTATTCCGATAGTAACGTAACCTATTATCTGCGGAATGCGAATTCTCTGAAATATTTTCGCCCCAACCGTACCGAAAAAAATTGCAATACCTATCAGTAAAATAAGATTAAGACTTTTGCCCTCGGCCAAAATGCTCTCTAACAACTCAGTCATCGTCGTTCTTTACAAAAAGTATCGAAAAACCCCAAACATTGCTCAGCAGAGGAAAAATATATAAATTTAAATCAGATGAATACCGCCACTGAACTAAAAGAACTTATGCTAATCTTAAAATCCATTTTGTCAAACGATTTTCGCTTGCCCCGTCAGGCCAAAAATTTGTCAATTTAGACTTTATGCAACAGCGCAATTAAAGTATAGTAGTCCAAGACCCTAACAGGGCTTGTTCGCTGGCAATTGCGGAAGAGGCACAAAATGCTCGATAAAAAAGAACGAATTATTATCATCCTAACAGTTTCTATTTCTGCAATTATACTCGTTGCGTTAGTAATCTGGAGAGCGGCATTGGGACCCCGCTTTGCGGGAACCCTCTTTACACCCGCCCCACAGTTCCAAACAGGGCATCTCCATCACGAACACCCGCCATCCACACCGCTCGCTGAAAACACAGATGAACTTGTAAAAACAGACACAGAACTCAACGCTAATTACAAATTGAGTCTAAACGATGTCATCAAAGCCGCAAGAACCTGGCAGCCGGCTTACACCTCCTGGTTTGGCCAAAAGGCACCGGACTTTGCCCTGACTGATATCAATGGCAAACAGCACAAACTAAGCGATTACAGAGGAAAAAACGTAATGATTATCTTCTGGGCAACCTGGTGTGGACCCTGTCTGATGGAAATTCCGCACCTAATCGCACTGCGAAACATCATCGGCGATGACAAATTGGCAATGCTGGCTACATCAAACGAGAACCCTGCTTTAGTGAAGCAGTTCGTCGCCGACAAAAAAATCAACTATACAGTATTTTCTGCTGATACATTCAGTCTGCCAACCCCATTTAATACGATAACTTCCATCCCGTGCAGTTTCTTTATCGACCCGAACGGCAAAATAAAGCTGGCTACCGAAGGTCTGTTGTCATTAGGCGAAATCAAAGCCATACTGCAGGCTGAATAATCGTAAAATACCCGCACCTACGCGAAAAAACCTTAAAATTTTTCTGGACAACGCCAAATAAGGTAGTTAGAATAGATACTTCAGTGAGCTAAGTATTTTGCGTTTCGTGTTAGAATTAAGGTAGTGACTTATGGCACATAAAAAAGGACAAGGTTCTTCCAGAAACGGCAGAGACAGCAATCCGCAATATAGGGGTGTGAAGCTGTTCGGAGGTCAGAAAGCCGTGGCTGGCTCAGTCCTCGTTCGACAGTGCGGGACGAAATTTTTCCCCGGCTTGAACGTGGATATGGGCAGGGATTACACATTGTTCGCTACGGCGGACGGACACGTGCGTTTCCAGGGCCGAAAAGTCCACGTCGTCTGACACTCAGAAAGAGCATTTAGACAAATAAAAAGGATGGTTGCACACCATCCTTTTTTTATAATAAGCACGCAATACGATATACACAATACGAATATTATGTTTATAGACGAGGCGCAAATCTGGGTCAAGGCAGGGGACGGCGGCAACGGCTGCATGAGCTTCCGCAGAGAAAAGTACGTCCCCAAAGGCGGCCCAGACGGCGGCGATGGCGGAAGAGGAGGCAACGTCTATTTCCAGGCGGTGGAAAATCTCGATACATTGATGGACTTCACCGGCAAACATCACTGGCACGCTCAGAGCGGCCAGCCCGGCTCAGGAAAAAACAAACAAGGCGCAAATGGCCAGGACTTAACAATCCCTGTCCCGCCAGGCACACTTATCTACGATATCGATTTGAATCTGCTCCTAAAAGACCTCCCCTTGGGGGGAATAAAGGTGTGTATCTGTCGCGGGGGAAGAGGCGGAAAAGGCAACAAGGCTTTTGCAACGTCAACCAATCAAGCCCCGAGAACGACCACCCCCGGCAAAAAAGGCCAGGAAAGAAATATTCGGCTCGAATTGAAACTCATCGCTGACGTCGGTCTGGTCGGTATGCCAAATGCTGGCAAAAGCACTTTTATCTCCCGCACCTCAGGTGTAAAACCAAAAATCGCCGATTATCCTTTTACCACAACTGAACCTGTCCTCGGTATTGTGGAGCTAACCAACTTTAGAAGATTCGTAATGGCTGACATCCCCGGCCTAATCGAAGGTGCTCACAATGGGGCAGGCCTTGGCTTCGAATTTCTGAAACACATAGAAAGAACTCGAATTATCGTACATATTATTGATATAATGCCAACAATTGGTTCTAACCCTGCAGGAAATTACAGAGCCATCCGTAGCGAATTGGAGCAATACAGCAAGGAACTGGCTAAAAAAGAAGAAGTAATCGTCGCCAACAAAATAGACCTCGACCCGGATGACAAAATTGTTAAGGATTTGAAGAAAAAACTAAAAAAGGAAATTTACCCAATCTCAGCAGTTACCGGCTCCGGAGTAAAAGAACTGACCGAACTATTATGGCAAAAGGTCAAAGAGACAAAAGCCACAGCTGAACAATAAATTATGAATATAATCGCGGTAGATATCGGCAATACAAATATCACAATCGGTCTTTACCTGAAGGACAAGGAGCAGTTTATTAAATCTATCCCCGGCCGATCGCGTAAAGAACTCACAAACTGTCTCAAGTCGGCCTGGCAAAAAATCCCTATTGCCAAAAGCTCTAAAGAAAAAAAACGCGATGGCGTTATTGTTATCAGCAGTGTAAAACCCGCCTGGACAAAACTCATCCAGCAAACAGTAAAAGGTAATCTCGGCGAAAAGGTGTACATTATCGGCAAAGACATCCCCCTGCCGATTTCTTTATGGGTGGATGAGCCGGACAAAGTCGGTACTGACAGAGTAGTCTCAGCAGCAGCGGCTTATGCTGTGGTCGAGGATGCGGTAGTAGTAGCGGATTTCGGCACCGCCATCACAATCGACCTTGTTGACGAAAAAGGTATCTTTCTCGGTGGCGTTATTTGCCCGGGTTTTGAAATCAGCGCACAGGCCCTAAAAGAAAATACCGCCCAACTGCCAAAGGTAAAAGTCACCAGGCCGAAAACACCTTTCGGCAAGACTACAAATCAGGCCATAAACTGCGGCCTGTATTATTCTGCTGTTGCGACACTACAGGAGGTAATCAGGCGTTATGCTGAAAAAATCGGCAAATGGCCTCAAACGGTCATAACCGGTGCAGCCGCCAAGACAATAAAGGACGACTGTGAGTTTATCGATTCCTACGTGCCAAACCTGGTCGTCAAAGGCATCGTTTTAGCATACCGCAAATATACTGAAGAAAAGGAGTAAACCGTTTGCCTTATGAGCGCATTCGCTGCAGTAACAACCGGCAAAGGAACCGGCGCAATAGCAATAGTCCAGCTCTTCGGCGATTCTGCCGAAGCCATTATCAAAAAGATATTCAAACCGGTTAAAACGAAACCGCCAGCTTTCAAAACCGGCAAAATCCTGCTCGGCACAATCAGCAACGGCTCCGAAACCACCGACCAGGTTACGATTGGCTGCGAGGGTCCATTCAATTTTGCCATAAACTGCCACGGCAATCCACTCATCGTTACCGATGTAATGCAACTGCTGCAGAGCAATGGTGCCACGCTACTAACCGCAGAAGAGCTTTTAACTAAAATCTACTCTATGGAAAAAACCGGCAATACAATCGTACTCGAAGCTAAACTGACCCAACCGCAGGCCAAAACCATCCAGGGAACCAAAATAATTGCTAATCAAGTAGATGCAGGCCTGACAAAAAAAACACAACAATGGCCACAAAACACAATCTCGCTTGAGAAAATCAAAGCCGACGCCGAGCAGATACTCAAAAACAACAAAGCAGCGAAATTGATTATCTTCGGCTGCACGATGGTATTGTCGGGCCCACAGAACACCGGCAAAAGCACACTTCTCAATTTTCTTGCCGGCAGGCAAAAAGCAATTGTTACCGACATCGAAGGCACAACTCGCGACTGGGTCAGTGCCCAATGCCGGATAGGCCCACTTTCCGCAGAACTGATTGACACTGCCGGATTAGATGAAAAATTCACACTTATTCCTGAAGAGACTGTTGAAAAAATATCTCAGCGGAAAAGTGTTGAGATTTTAGATAAGGCCGACATTGTCCTGCTCGTCCTGGATAACAACCGGCCAGCAGAACAGCTTGATGCAAAACTCCTCAAAAGAATTACCGGCAAAAAGATCCTGGCCGTCTTAAATAAATCTGATTTACCTGCCAGACTCGACCGCTGCAAACTACCACAAATTTTAGCCAATACGGTGCAAATAAGCGCGAAATTTGGCACCGGAATCGAAAATCTTCTCAAAGAAATCCAGCAGCTTTGTGGCGTCGTCAATTTTGATTTACATACTCCTGTTTGCTTCACCTCCCGACAGGAAAATCTCCTAAAACAACTAAAAAAAACCACATCCAAAGACGAAGCCGACCAAATCATAACAGAGTTGTTAAATGGCCAATTATAAGGCAGGCTGTGCCTACCAAAATAAAATGGCTGGTGAAAAATAAGTGGTGGGCAGACCTCATCCCACGTGTTAAAATTGTGGAATCTACTCAACATAAAATCGGTTGTGAATTTTAAAATAAAGCAAGGAGATTAATTATGGCCACGTTTATTTCTCTGGTGAACTTCACCCAACAGGGGATTCGAGATTTCAAGGTCTCTCCTGCCAGGGCCGCCAAATTCAAGTCTATGGCCCAGAAGGCGGGGGTAACCGTCAAAGAAATCTATTGGACAATGGGAGTTCATGATGTCGTGCTCGTCTTGGAGGCTCCGGATGACAAAGCGGCAACCGCAACTATGCTGAGTCTGGCTTCACTTGGCAATGTCAGAACGCAGACTTTGCGGGCCTTTAACTCGTCGGAGATGGAAGAAATTATCTCTAAGGCGCCAAGCACTGATTAAGTGATAAGCCGCCTGCGATGTGCCGGCTAAAATACCCCTCCACTTCCTGCCAACCGGGATTTTGACAGCTCAATTTGAGTTGTTAAATTGACCGGTCTGTGTATAATCTGCTCTATGACCTCGGAGACCGAAAAATTAACGCCTGCGATGAAGCAGTTTGCCCGGTTCAAGCAAAAATACCCCGATTGCATACTCTTTTTTAGAATGGGCGATTTCTACGAGACTTTTTACGAAGACGCAAAAACCTGCTCGCGCGTCTGCGGCCTCACCCTGACCAGCCGAAGCAAAGGCAGCAACCCTATCCCGCTGGCCGGCGTGCCGTATCACGCCGTCGAAGGATACTTGAAAAAAATGTTACGGGCCGGATACAAAGTCGCCGTCTGCGAGCAGGTCGAAGACCCCAAAACCGCAAAAGGCGTTGTCAAGCGTGACATCGTTCGAATTGTAACCCCTGGCACCCTCACCGACGATATCCTCCTGGATGCCAAGGAGGATAATTTCCTTTGCGCCGTTAATCTCGGGGCAAATGCAAAAGTGGCAATTAGCTGGGTCGATATCTCCACCGGCCATTTCTTTGCTCAGGACATACCCGAAAAAAATCTGCTCGATGAGCTACTGCGGCTGTCGCCAGCCGAGTGCCTTCTGCCCGACCGTCGGGGCGAGCTGTTCGAAGCCGAAACAAGGAAGTTGGCCGCAGACATCGCTCAGCTGACCGGCGCCATCGTAACCGAACGTCCCGCTTGGTATTTCGACCCATACCAGGCAGGGAAACGGCTCTTAAAACATTTCGGCACCGCCACCCTCGAAGGTTTCGGTATCACCGACGGAGACAATAGCCTGATACCTGCCGCCGGCGCCGTCATCGAGTATCTGAACGAAACACAAAAGACCACGCTCAGCCACATCCAGAGCCTGAAAAAAATCAATCGCAAAAGTTTCCTGCAAATCGACCAGGCTTCTCTGGCAAGTCTCGAAATCCTGCGAACCATTCGCACCGAAAGCAAAAAAGGCTCACTGCTGCACTGCCTCGATGAAACACTCACGCCGATGGGCGGTAGAATGCTAAAAAACTGGCTGTGTATGCCTCTCTGCGACCTCGGCGCAATAGAGCTGCGTCAGGACGCCATCGAAGAGATGATAAATTCCGACACCAAATTAGCTGACATCCGCAAATTGCTTGCCGATATTGCCGACACCGAAAGAATCGCCGCTCGCATCAGCACATTTCGCGCAATCCCCAGGGATTTCGTCGCCCTCGAAGCCACATTACGGCAGGTCCCGCTGCTGCGGGAGCTTCTGCAGCAATTCACCGCCGACTTAGGTCTGCAGTTAGCCAGGAAATGCGACAGTATGGATGAGCTCGCTGATTTGCTCGCCTCCGCTATTGAGCCGCAGTGCCCTTCGCACCTTCGCGACGGCGGCGTGATAAAAAAAGGGTTCAACGAAGAGCTTGACCGCTTACGCTCAATCTCGAAAGATGGACAAAGCTGGCTGCGAAACTATCAGAAAGAACAAGTCCAGCGAACCGGCATCGCAAATCTGAAAATCGGTTACAACAAGGTCTTCGGCTACTATATCGAAATAAGCCACTCAGCAGCAGATAAAGTCCCGCACAACTACGTTAGAAAGCAGACAATCAAAAATGCAGAACGCTACATTACCGATGAACTGAAAGAATACGAAACGCAGGCCTTAAGCGCCGAGGAAAAGGCTCTGTTGTTGGAGCTTAAACTCTTCGAGCAAATCCGCGCCCAGGCCGCTCAGTACATAACCCGGTTGCAAAACCTCGCAGAAACCATCGCACAGTGCGACTGCCTCTCAGCCCTTGCTTATCTGGCCGGACGGCGAAGTTACATCAGGCCGAAAATAACCACCGGCGGCGAGCTGCTCATAAACGAAGGAAAGCACCCCGTCCTCGCTGAAACCCTCGGCGCCGAATTCGTCCCTAACGATATCGAACTTGGCGGAAAAGCCGGTGACGTACTTGTCATCACAGGCCCGAATATGTCAGGAAAAAGCACATACATAAGACAAACCGCCTTGCTGGTCATTATGGCCCAAGCCGGCTCTTTTATCCCCGCCAAAGATGCCCAGCTCGGATTAGTCGATAGAATCTTCACACGCGTCGGCGCTTCCGATGAGCTGGTTCGAGGCCAATCGACCTTTATGGTCGAGATGACCGAGACCGCAAACATTATCAACAACGCCACCGATAAATCCCTCGTAATCCTCGACGAAGTCGGCCGAGGCACAAGCACCTACGACGGCCTCGCCCTCGCCTGGGCAATTACCGAGCATATCGCAAACAAAATAAAATGCAGAACCTTATTTGCTACGCACTATCACGAACTGACCGAATTAGCTGAACTGTTTACGAATGTGAAAAATTGCAACGTCGCCGTCCGCGAATGGGCCGACGAAGTCGTCTTTTTACACAAAATCCTGCCCGGCGGAACCGACAAATCCTATGGCATCCACGTAGCAAAATTAGCAGGCGTCCCTAAACCAATTCTTGAAAGGTCAAAAGAAATCCTCGAAGAATTGGAAAACGCCTTCGTCAAAGAAGCCACCAGCTCACATCTGGCAAAACACAAAACAAAAAAACCCCCGCAGGACATTCTCTTCGTCCAGAAACACAAATCCGTCCTCGACAAACTCTCATTGACGAACGTGGATAACTTAACTCCGATAGACGCTATTAACTTATTAAACCAGATAAAAGAAGAAATGGACAAAAAATGAAGGCCCACTAATGAATCACTTGCGCCGCGCTTCATAATTCGACAGTTGGCATCCCTCATTCGATACTCAAACCGCCACTTTCAGTTCTTGTAATCGGCACCTTTGACTATATAATAAGCCCAATCAATAATTATGGAGACAAGATATGGCTAAATTGGCTAAGCTTGACGACATCGTATCTCTGTGCAAACGGCGGGGTTTTATATTCCAGTCCAGCGAAATCTACGGCGGCTTGGCAAGCTGCTACGACTACGGCCCGTTAGGCGTCGAGCTGAAAAATAATGTCAAAAAAGCCTGGTGGAAGTCGGTCGTGCAGATGCGCGACGATGTGGTAGGGCTGGACTGCAGTATCCTGATGCACCCTTTGGTCTGGAAGGCATCCGGCCACGCCGACAAATTCGCCGACCTGATAGCCGAATGCAAAAAGTGCAATGTAAGAACCCGTGTCGACCACCTTAAAGAAAAAATTGCAGAGCAGGCCGAAGAGCATACCGAACATATCTCAATCGATGCAGCCTTGGCAAAAGTCGGCGATTTAAGCAACAAGGTATGTCCCAACTGCGGGGCAGTCGGGCAATTTACCGAGCCGATGCCGTTTAAGCTGATGTTCGAAACGCAAATGGGGGCAAACATTGACGATTCAATGACGATGCAACTTCGCCCTGAAACCGCTCAGGGAATCTTTGCCAATTTTAGAAACGTCCTCGATACGACCAGGGTCAAAATCCCCTTCGGAATCGCCCAAATCGGCAAAAGCTTCCGCAACGAAGTAACCACTAAGGCTTTTATCTTTCGCACACGCGAATTTGAGCAGGCCGAGCTTGAGTTTTTCTGCGAGCCCGGCACTGATGAAGACTGGTTCGAACACTGGAGGCAGGCCCGGTTCAATTGGTACATAAATTTAGGTCTAAAGAAAGAGAACCTGCAATTTCGCGAGCACGATGCTAATGAGCTTGCGCATTACGCAAAGGCCTGTGTTGATATCGAATATAAATTTCCGTTCGGCAGCGGAGACTGGCAGGAGCTCGAAGGCGTTGCGAACCGCACAGACTACGACCTGCGACAGCATCAACGAGGGATGAGAACACTCAATAAGTGGTTTGAAAACAACCAGGACATTAACAAAATAGAGCTGGCTGACGAGGCCGAGGATTACGAAAAAGGGCCACTTTCATACTTCGATGAAGAGCAGAAAAAACGCTATATTCCCTATGTAATTGAGCCAAGTGCCGGCATAGACAGAAGTGCGCTGGCCTTTTTAGTTGATGCCTATGACGAAGAGGAGGTTCGCGGTGAGAAAAGAAATCTTTTAAGATTCCACCCTGACATTGCACCTGTTAAGGTGGTAATCTTCCCCTTAGTCAAAAGAGATGGTATGCCGGCGATAGCTCGGAACATCTACAATGATTTGAAAAAATACTTCAACTGCTTTTATGACGAAAAAGGCGCAATTGGCAGACGCTACCGCAGACAGGATGAGGCCGGCACACCATTTTGTGTCACAATTGACGGCCAAACAACAGAAGATAACACTGTTACAGTTCGTGAACGTGATTCAATGGAGCAGGTAAGGGTTTCAACAGGCCAATTACTCAACCATTTGCGGGGTCAGTTAGAGACTTGATAAATTATCGTTTATGTAGCGGTCCTAGGGACTCCTTACGGAGGACCGACGAGAAAAAGCAGATGCTGAACAACAATAAGACTTACATCTCCAAATTAAAGAACAATGTTGGCGAGGAGGTTACATTAAACGGCTGGTTGTATAACAGCCGGGCGAGCGGTAAGATTCAGTTTTTAATTATCCGCGACGGGACCGGCCTATGTCAGTGCATCGCCGAAAAAGGCAAGGTTTCAGAGCAGCTCTTTGATGAGCTAAAACATCTTGGCCAGGAATCGTCTCTGATGGTAACAGGCGTCGTCCGGGCCGATGAAAGAAGCCTCGGCGGATTCGAACTGACAGTAACAGACGCACAAATAATTTCAGTTACGACGGACTATCCCATCACGCCGAAATCACACGGCATCGATTTTCTCCTTAAAAACCGGCATCTGCATCTGCGTTCGCAGAGACAGTGGTGTATTGGCAAAATCCGCCATACCGTCATCGACGCCATCCGCAGGTTTTTTAACGATAATGGCTTTACGCTAATCGACACACCCATCTTCACAGCGATGGCCGCCGAAGGCGAGCAGACGCTTTTCGAGGCAGACTATTTCGGAACACCAATGCACCTGACACAAACCGGCCAACTACATCTCGAAGCCGCTGCAATGAGTTTCGGCAGGGTTTATTGCTTCGGGCCGACATTCAGGGCAGAAAAGAGCAAAACCCGAAGGCATCTTACAGAGTTCTGGATGGTCGAGCCCGAAGTGGCCTTTATCGAACTCGACGGCCTGCTCGAACTGGCTGAGAATTTCGTCTCATTTATAGCTGCTCAAGTTCTGCAAAATAATAGGGGTGAACTTGAAACCTTAGATGCTGACATTGCAGCACTGGAAAAAATCAAACCTCCCTTCTACAGACTGTCTTACACCGAGGCAGTCGATATCCTGACCGGCCAAAAAACCAAAGATTTCCTCGACAAACAACTGGAGCAGGTGAAAACTGAAAAGAAGCAAATCGAAACCAAAATCAGCGAGCTTGAACATAAGTCCGCCTCCGGCGGATTAAAACAATGGCAGAAAGACAAAATCGCCGCCGAATTAATCGAATTGCGTTCAGAACTTGCTGAGGTAAATACAAAAATCGAAAACAATCCGAAACACGCAAAGCTGGCCGCCGAATTCCAATGGGGCAAAGACTTAGGCGGCTCGGACGAAACAATCATCTCGCAAATGCACGATAAGCCCGTTTTCGTTACGCACTATCCCAAACAGGCCAAGGCATTTTATATGAAGACCGACAGGGATAATGAAAAGGTCGTTTTGAATTTCGATTTGCTCGCCCCTGCCGGCTTCGGCGAAATCATCGGCGGCTCAGTCAGAGAGGACGATTACGATTTGCTTCTCGAAAGAATAAAAGAGCAGGGTCTGAATATAGAAAATTACAACTGGTATTTGGATTTGCGTAAATACGGCTCGGTGCCGCACGGCGGCTTCGGCCTCGGTGTCGAGAGAACCGTCGCCTGGCTTACCGGCGAGCCGCACATCCGCCAGTGCATCGCCTTCCCAAGATTAATGGATAAGGTATACATATAAACCCAGATTTTCCGGATGAAGTCGTGCAAAGGAAATAAAATCGGCAATCGTTAAAATGGTGAGGTGATGTTGAGAAGAAAACAATAGTTTTAAGGAGAATCAAGTGAAGTATTACCCTGCTCAAGTATGCCTGAATGGACATATCATTACCGAGAACGCAACCATATCGGAAAATTGCAAAGATTTATGTCCAACATGTAACGAGCAAACCATTACAAAATGTCCAGCTTGCAAAGCAGATATTTTAGGAATGGCAATCTCTGGCAACTCCCTCGGTGTCCATAATAAACCACCATCACACTGCCACGTGTGCAAACAGCCTTATCCATGGACAATAAAGGAGTAATCGATGGGAATACATGATCTTGATAGTTGGGAAGCATTTGAAGAGGTTGTAGGGCAGATCAAGAATGAAACTGAGGAACTCAAGAAAAGCACTGGTGCCTACACAACCCCAGTTCTTTTTCGAGGACAGAAAAATGCGAGTCCCAAATGGAAATTGGAAAGCACTTTAGAGCGAAAAGCCAAAAAAGAGATCACAGTAGATACTTATTTCAATCTGATGCTTGAAGTATGGGATAATCCAGCAATTAAAAACAAACAAAAATGGCCTGACTTGGAAAGGCAAATAAAAAATCTTGATGTTAACAACATATATTCATTTGAAACGGCAAAAGACAGCGATCAAATAATTTCTTTTATGGCCCATCTACGTCATCATGGCTTTCCATCGCCTTTATTAGACTGGACAGAGTGCTCACTAATAGCAGCTTTTTTTGCTTTTGGAGATATCGATAACGCTGAACGGGTCGCTATATATACCTTCAGGGAACACACAGGGAACGTAAAGTCAGAAGATTTGCATTGTGAGTCGAGCCCCACTGCCATCGAAGTAGGCGGCAATATTCTAGGAATAGAGAAACACCAAAAACAGAAATCTCACTATACCTTGTGTGTTCAGCAGGATAATTCTAACGATTTTAAAAATGCCACCTTTGTCAATATGGAAAAAGATATTAATAGGCCCTGTGTTTGTACTGATAGCAATGGCAATGATGTTGAACTTGATCCGGTAGAGAACGTGACAAATAAGTACACTATCCCTGTATCAGAAAGAAATAAAGTACTAAAGAAGTTACAAACAAAGGGTATTAACCGATGTTTTCTGTTTCAAGACGAAACAGAGGATAGTCAACTGTTTGATTATTGGAACAGTATATTAGCTAATGAGCAGGTATGATTATGGCAAGCATATCTAAAAGAAAATATAATCCAAAAACGACCAAAACAATAACTAAATCGGCAATCATTAAAATGGTGCGGTGATGTTGAGACGGCGTATAAAGTAAAAACTATTTTTATGCGTAGAAACATTTATGGCAAATGAAGAAGATTTCAAGATTGCTCGATTTATTGACCTTTCTACCTGTAAAAAGGTTTTTCCTGACAAGAGTTTTTTGGACTACGGCACCTTTGTCTTAAGAAGCCCGGAATATTATCGCAATATAGAAGATAAAAAGAAGCGGGATCGCGATGAGGATAGAATTCAGTATATAAATGAGTTTAATCAGCGATGTGAAGATGAAGGCGGCTGGCATCTCATAAGTTGCTGGACAGTACTTGAAGGTGATAAACCGTCCGACGATGAATGGAGCATTTTTGATGACAGTCACATTATGGCTTTGATTTCAACGCCGGAAAAAGTCGCGAAGTGTATAAAGAAAAAATTGATACTAGACAAGGGTAATTCATTGTGCTGGAAAGTTACGCATGAGAAGGTGGAGTATTACCCAAAATGGACACGTCGAAAATTGAATGATACATTCGACGGCCTTTACAAAAATGATTATTTTTTGAAAGAAAAAGAGTATCGTTTTGTGGTAAATGTTAGGAATCATGTCGACACACTTATGTTTTATGCTGACCCTGAGGAATATTGTGACACCGCGAGAATTAATACTAAAACAGTAAAGTGTTTAGATTTGTATAAAGCTTGGGAAGATGGGGAAATTGATCCGAATAGCCGGTCATTTATTGAGAATTTTATAGAACTTGTTAAGCTTGAAGGAAAAGAAAAAATGAAGCAAAAGTTTTGAGCCTGTTGCTTATTTTCCCTGTACTTCTCCCCGTTGAATCGCTTCGGCTTCTCTCCGGAATTTCCATCCACAGGATGCCCCACAACGGCATTACCGATACAAGTAACCATCCTACCGAAAATCGAGTATCGAGCATCGAGAATCTACCGTGGTTACAAAAATCAAATTTTTCAATATTTTTTTTACTCCTTCTCTCACATCGAATTTCGAGCATCAAGTGTCCAGCATCGATTTCTGTTGATTTTTCTTTTAAAATATGTTATAATTCCCACCAGTTTGCCAGAAGGCAAGCGCTCAACCGCCCAGCAGGGCAAGGTTTCAGGTCCCGCCGGCCCAAGTCAAAAATAATCGTTAGTCAATAATCATTTATCATTAATCAATAATCATTAAGAAGCGGAGCTTATCATGTCCACCCACGCCCAAATCCTCGCCAATCGCCGTAACGCACTAAATTCAACTGGCCCGCGCACCAGCGAAGGCAAGTCCGCCGTCTCTCAAAACGCCGTCAAGCACGGCCTGTTTGCCCGCCGCGACGTAATCTCCTCGGAATCCCAGGCCGAATTCGACCTCTACCGCGAAAAAATCCTCGACGAATTAGACCCCGTCAGCCCTATGGAATCTATGCTCGCAGATCGCATCGTTACTCTCTCCTGGCGCTTAAAACGAGTCTGTAGAATCCAGAATCAGGCCATCGACGCATTGAACGCAGATAATACCTCCTCCCCATTAGCCAAACTCGCCCAATCCCTGTCTTTCAATATCGCCGGCAAACCCCTAAGGGGTGCGGACAACTCTAACAGCGAACTGGCTCTTGGCCGTTTGGCTGTAAAGGATTTCTCGAACGCTCGTGTTCTCGACCGCCTCCTGATGTATGAGCGCCGGATAGAGCACAGTCTCTACAAAACCCTCCTCGAGTTTCAAAGGCTGCAGCTCGTCAAAAAATTCAAAGCTGGCTCTGAAATGCCCTTTTAACGACGAACAATCAACTACGAACAATGAACTTCGTTCAATCAAAATTGAACGATTATGCAAAACAAACCCAATTTGCTGAATACTCAAATGAACGCAAGCTCTGCTAAAACAACGAACTACGAACAAATAACTATGAACAAAGCCAAACAAAGCCAAACAAAGCCAATGTCTATCCAGGCTCCTTTTGGCTTTCACTTTTCTTTGCCACGGCTATAATCTTGCAATGCAGACTTGGACTATACAAAAACTCTTAAACTGGACTGCCGAGTACCTTACAAACAAAAACATTGATTCGCCCCGGCTAAGCGCGGAACTGCTGCTGTCCTGTGTGCTCGGATTAAAACGGCTCGAATTATATACGCGATTCGATAAATTCGTCACCAAAGAGCAGTTAGACAGATTACACAAACTGGTAGAAAAGGCCGGCCGGCACGAACCTATCGCCTATCTGGCCGGCAAAACCGAGTTCTATTCCCTCGAATTAGATATTACACCTGACTGTATGATTCCCCGGCCGGAAACAGAATTTCTCGTCGAACGTGCAATCGAATTTCTGCGAAGCCGCCCCGTTAGAAATTCTACAATACACAAAATAACACAAAAAGAAGAGATTTCTAACGGGGCCCGAACCGGCAGGCAATTTGTTTGCGATTTATGCACCGGCAGCGGCTGTATTGCTGCGGCAATTGCCCGAAACTATCCCGATTGCCGGATAATCGCAACAGACATCTCCGATGCCGCTTTAAGTGTGGCTGCCAAAAACATCGAAAAGCACCGGCTCGAAAAACGAATAAAGCTTTTATGCGGCGATTTATTCGAGCCGATTATACCACAACTGGGAGAGGGCAGATTCGACTTGATTGTTTGCAACCCACCTTATGTGAGCGCCTCCGAGTTTGAAAAGCTCGGCAAAAATGTGAAAGATTATGAGCCAAAGTTAGCGTTGTTCGCAGGAGATGACGGCCTGGATATTTATCGAAGGGTCGCCGAAAGGGCGGAACAGTTTCTTAAACCCGACGCAGCATTGATGCTGGAAATCGGCTACAGCCAGGGGCAGGCCGTCAGGCAATTGTTCGAACAAGCTAATTGTTTTAGCGAAATTAAAATCGAAAAAGATTTTAACAACACCGACCGAATCGCAATCGCAAAGAAATAAAAAGCAATCAATAGGATATGACAGTTTTAATTGTGTACCCACTCAGTTTGTCTCGGCCGGCTAATTCAGCCAGCTCGATAAGAAATGATATTCCTACAATTTGCCCGCCTATTTTTTCAATGAGCTCGCAGGCGGCAGCCATTGTCCCACCGGTCGCCAGTAAATCATCTACCATTAAGACTTTCGTGCCTTTGCCGACTGCGTCACGGTGTACCTCTAATGTATCGGTGCCATATTCCAAGTCGTAGGTAACACTTTCGGTCTTAAATGGCAGTTTGCCCTTTTTGCGTATTGGCACAAAGCCAACATTGAGTTTTCTCGCTACCGCTGCTCCGAATATAAAGCCTCTGGCCTCAACGGCGGCAACATACTCGATGTCCGCCGATTGTTTCCCGGCGCACAAAGCGTCTATCGCTGCTGCAAATGCCTTTGGGTCAGCTAATAATGGCGTGATATCGCGAAATAAAATCCCCTTCTTCGGCCAATCGGGTACGCTGCGGATGTATCTTTCCAGATTAATTCCCTCGGTCGCCATTTATCTCCCATCCCTGGTATTGTTACTCTTCATTCATATACTCATAAAGCTTGGTAAGAGCGCTGCGCTGAATCTGGCGAATTCTCTCTCGTGTCAGGTCTAACCTCTTGCCTATCTGCTTTAGTGTCATCGGCTTGCGTCCATCCAGCCCGTAATGCGACCTCAAAACATCGGCCTCCCTGGGTTCGATTTCATTGAGCAACCCCAAGACCTTTGTCTGTTCCTCGTCGGCAACCAATGTATCCTCCGGCTTACCAGCATTTTGGTCCTGCAAAGTTTCCTCGATTGTTTGATTGTCATCCATGCCGTTACTGTCGGAGGTATCCTTCACAGAGCTAAGGATTTTGACAACATGATGTATGATTTTTGCCTTCCGCAGCGGCAGGTGCATTATCTCTGCCATCTCTTCGACGTCCGGCGTCCTGCCAAGCCTGCTTTCCAGCTCCGCCATAGTATGCCGCCATTGATTCATCAGCGCAACCATATAAGTGGGGATATGCACCGGCTGAACGTTGGCCAATAACGCACGTTTGATGCTCTGTTTTATCCACCACGCCGCATAAGTGCTGAAGCGGGTTCCATGGTCAGGGTCAAAGTAATCAACAGCTTTTATAAGGCCGAGATTGCCCTCCTCAATCAAGTCACCAAGACTCATGCCTCGGCCTGCATATCTTTTTGCGATATTAACGACCAGCCGCAGATTGCTTCGCACCAACTGTTCTCTGGCCCTCGGATCATTTTCCTCAACGACTAATTTGCCTAACGAACGCTCCTGTTCCACTGTCAGCAGCGACGCCTCGTCGATCTCCTTCAGATATTCTTTTATAGTGATATCAAATGCTATAGTTCGCTCCCACCCAGCCCAAAAAAGTCTTTCGACTCCAGCTATAAGGTTAAATTTGGTTTTGACTCTACCAATCTTACAGGGTGATTGGTTCTAAATCTGTCTGAGGTATCGGCCAAATATACCCACAGGTTTAGCCGATTAAATGTGGCTGGCCGATACCGGCTGTCAAGCTTTAATTATCGGCCTTCTCCTCTGCACTACTGTCGCCACCGGCCTGATCATCCGCCAATTCGCTATTTTGCTCAGCCTCAGCCTGTTCAGTTACTTCTGTTTCCTTCGCCTGTCCAGCATCGCTGGCCTCAAGCTCAACTGTTTCAATGTTTTGCTTATTTGGTTGGCTCGGCCCAGAGATAACCTGTTCAGACTTACCTGTTTTCTCTTGTGGTTCTGCAGCCTGGCTTATATTAACATCAGAAAGAGTGGTCTGAACATCCACTGGGGTTGGCGTCTGGGCAGACTCGGACGCTTGTTCTTCAGCGGCCCACTGCACTCTTCGTAAACTCAAACCGATTTTACGCGCCTCAGTGTCAACTCTTAGAATCTTAACCTCAATCTCTTCGCCTAACTTAACAATATCCTGGGTTTTCTCGATTTTATGGTCGGCAAGTTCAGAAATGTGCAACAGCCCCTCCAAATCGGGTTCAAGTTCGACAAATGCACCAAAATTAGTAAGCTTCGTCACTATGCCTTTAATAATTTGACCCGGAATATACTTCTCAGGAATCGCACGAATCCAAGGATCTTCGGTCATCTGCTTTATTCCCAGAGATACTCGCCGCTTCTCCTCATCGACTTCCAGAACAACGCATTTTATTTCCTGACCCTTTTGTAAGGTCTCACTGGGATGGCTATATTTCTTTGTCCAACTCAGATCCGAAACGTGTATCATCCCATCAATACCCTTTTCTATCTCCACAAATGCTCCGAAATTAGTCAGACTGCGTACAACGGCAGTAACAATAGTTCCAGCAGGATATTTCTGCGAAGCAATCGTCCAGGGATTGGTTTCAGTCTGCTTCAGGCCCAACGAGATTTCCTGTTTCTGCTTGTTAACATTCAACACAACCACCTCGATTTCGTCACCCAAATTGAGCATCTCGCAGGGATGAGTCAGGCGTTTGGTCCAGCTCATCTCACTAATATGTACCAGCCCTTCAATTCCATCTTCAAGGCGGATAAAGGCGCCATAATTCATCACATTTACTACCTTTCCCTTTACCCTTGCTCCGACTGGATAACGTTCTTCAACATTTTCCCAGGGACTGGATGTTTTCTGTTTCAGACCTAAGGAAATCCTCTCATTTTCCTTATCAACACCAATAACAACAGATTCGATTTCCTGATCAAGCTGAACCACTTCTGACGGATGTGATATCCTGCCCCAGCTCAAATCAGAAATATGCAGCAGTCCATCCACGCCGCCCAAATCTACGAACACACCAAAGTCAGCTATGTTTTTCACCACACCTTTTCGCAACTGACCGACCTCTATCTCTGCCAGAACCTTTTCCTTGCTGCTCTTGCGTTCTTCTTCGATAAGTTTACGTCTTGATACAACAATGTTTCGGCCTTCAACATCAATCTTGAGAATTTTGCATTTCACCTCCTTGCCAATGAACCTACTGATATCACCAGGTTTTCTAATATCAACCTGCGAAGCCGGCAAGAACACTGGTACGCCAATATCAATAAGCAAGCCACCCTTGATGCGTCTTATAACCCTACCGCTAACAACATCCCCTTCTTTCTTTGTGTCGACAATTACCTCCCAGCCTCTGATGCGGTCGGCCTTGCGTTTGCTCAGCAGTATAAGCCCGCCTTCAGAGTCTGTATCTTCAAGCAGAACTTCAATCTCTTTGCCTGGCGATACCTCATCAGGACTCTCAAATTCACTCGCATCGACAACCCCTTCGCTTTTCAGGCCCACTTCGACAATAACATCATTTCCTATTTGCGATACGATTGTCCCTTTAAGAATAGTCCCTGGTAAACGTGAGTCCACCTTTGTCTGTAGCACTTCTTCCAAAAATTCATTTTCTTTATCACTGAACATCTTGCTGACCTGCTGGTCAATCACCTCTTGTGATAAACCTAATTTGTTAACTATATTTCTATCTACCATAAACTTAAGTTCCTCTGTTTAGTGTCCTTTTTTCTGTCTTCGACAGCTCGCCTCGGGGCGAAGCCACGGGAAGACAAGGAGCGCCAATTCACTCAATTTTTGCTAAACTCTCAACAAATTCTGCTATTATCCATTCAGGTGTTGAAGCTCCTGCTGTAACGCCCGCTACGTGCGGCAAAGCCCGTTTTTTGCCAGAAAATATATTCTTATCAAATTCGCTCCAATTTTGCAAGTGAAACGTTTGGCTATTATATTTTTTGCAAAGCTCCGCCAGCCTACGTGTATTTGCGCTTTCCAGGCCTCCGAGCACAAACATTATATCCACCCGCTTGCATAATTGCACAGCGGATTCCTGCCTTTTTATCACTTCCTTACACAAAGTATTGATTACTTTCAATTCACTAAAGCCGTGCCGTCCTATAGCGCCAAGCATCTTGCTAAAGTACTCGTGACTTTGCGTAGTCTGGCAAACAATCCCTAATTTGCCATTTAAGGGGAGCTTATGTAAATCCGATTCGTCAGCAATGACAACAACATCCGAAGCCGAGCCAACAACCGCCTGAACCTCAGGATGATTTTCGTCGCCAACCACCACCACTTTATAGCCATCATTCTCAAGCTCTTTTGCTATTTGCTGGACCCTTTTAACCAATACACAAGTGGCATCAACAATATTAACTCCCTTTTCTTTTAGCTTTGCTATCTGCTTAGGTGCAGCGCCGTGCGAGCGAATAATAACCGTCGGTGGCACGGCCATCTTGGCCGTGTTTTCACGGGCTGGAAGCCCGTGCCACATCTCCTCCACGCTGTTGACGGTTTTCAGACCTGCTTTTGCCAGCCGCTGGACCACATCTGAGTTGTGAATGATGGGGCCGAGACTATAAACCCGCGGCTTCGCCCCGAGGCGAGCGTTTTTTTTTCCATCCCCCAGGGACGTCAATACCTTTTCAGCCATACTGATGGCGTTCTTGACGCCCGGGCAGAACCCGCAATTTTCAGCGACTATAACTTTCATAAACTTGTAAGCCTATATCACCCGGTCTATTCATAATCATACGGTTTTTTACCTTGTTTCACTCGGCAGTCGTTTTGCATTCGTCTTAAGGTCTCGGTCAGGTGCTCTGCCAGTTTTCTATCGCTCATTTTTTTTACCTCGTCGGCCGATATGCATTTTCCGTAGCAGACATCGATACGGCCGCCCGGGCTAAACAATTTTTTATGCCTTGGCCAGCATTCGAAGGCACCGTCAATAACCACGGGGACGACAGCGGCCCCGCCTCTTCTGCACAAGAGGCCGAAACCGGGTTTGAACGGTGTAATCTTTCCATCGCTGGAGCGTGTGGCTTCCGGGAAAAGACAGACGCCCCAACCTTGTCTGAGCTTTTCGATAATAGTTTTCATAGCGGCCAAGTCTGCCGTTCCTCTTTTAACGGGTATGGTATTGACCGAAGCAATAAGCCGGCCGAAGAGCCCCCGTGGCTTCGCCCCGAGGCGAGCACGGAAGAGCGAATCGCGTGCAAGAAAATACAAAGGCCTTTTTACAAATATTCCGCAAAGCACAGGGTCGAGCAAGCTTTGGTGGTTGCTAATCAACACTAAAGGCCCTTCCTCCGGGACATTTTCACGGCCTGCGGGATGTAACCTGAAAACTGTCTCGCAGAAGACTTTGCAAAGCCATCTTGCAAATCGGAACCATATCATCTTTGGTAATTGGTGATTAGTAATTGGTAATTTACAATTTACCAGTTTCCATTTACCAATTACCATTTTACAAAGTTTCTCTACGACTTCTTCTGCACTTGAATCAGTAGTATCGATAACAACGGCATCGGTGGCGGGTGCCAATGGCCCAACGGCTCTGCTCCGGTCACTACCATCTCTTTCTTCGATAGCGCTTCTTATTTGCTCAAGACTTTCATCTCTTCCACAAGCTTTCAGTTCAGCCTGTCTTCTTCTTGCCCTCTCAATCTTCTCAGCAATAAGATAAAATTTTATATCAGCGTTTGGAAAAGCCACTGTGCCCTGGTCTCTTCCTTCGGTAACGATTTTATCCTCGCCGACCGCGAATTGCCTCTGCATTTCCACCAGCTTCTCTCGCACTTTCGGGGCACAGGCTGCGTATTTAGCATTGGTGGTTACTTCCGGCTGCCGTATCTGTTCGGTAACATCAACTCCATCGATTGATACCACCATTCTGCTTTTTTTGGCAGCAAATTGGAATTTTCTCTTATCTAAAACACCAAGCAACTCATCTTCATCACTCATATCAATGCCAGCCTGTATAGCCGCTAACGTGACGGCGCGATACATCGCACCGGTATCAAGAAAACTCGCGCCGAGTCTCTCGGCCAGCAGCCGAGCGACGGTGCTTTTGCCGCTTGCCGCAGGACCATCAATTGTAACAATCAAATTAGCCATATCAAATTTGGTAGCTGGTAATGGCAACTGGTAATTGCCAATTACCCATTGCCCATCTTAATAACAATGATACTCGTATCATCAACCTGCCTGGCAAGTCCCACAAACCGTCTTCTGTACGCAAGGATATTTTTAACCATCTGCTCCGCCGGGTCCGCAGTAAACTTCTTTGCAGTTTCCAGCATTTTTTCTCTTCCCCATAATTCGCCCTCGAAGTTAGTAGCATCAGTCAGCCCATCGGTATAGAACAGCAAGCAATCTCCATCTCTCAAGTCTAAAGTTTCAATCTCATACTCAGCCTGCGTCTCAACTCCGAGCACAAATCCACCCTTGTCGAGATAGGTGATTTGCCCATCTCTTATCAGCACAGCCGGCTCGTGTCCGCAATTGCAATAGGTTATAGTCTTTTCTTTAACGTCGAGGATAGCATAAAAGAGGGCGACAAACTCACCGTCTTTACATTCGCCGCAGGCCATTTTGTTGAGCCTGCCGATAATTTTTTCGATGGTGCCTTTGCCGTGTTCGGCATCGACGTAAGCACGGACAGCTCCTCGAAACAGGCTCATCATAATTGCGGCAGGAATTCCCTTACCCATTACGTCGGCTATTGCCACGGCGACACGATCGCTGCTTAACTGGAGAAAATCGTAAAAGTCGCCGCCGACATCAAAACAGGGTATATATGTAGCCGCTATATCCAGACCCGGCATCGAGGGCGCTTTTTCCGGAATCATTCTTCGCTGAACAACCCCAGCCAAACGTATCTGTTCAGCCATGTGCTGACCTTCAATCGCTTCTGTATAAAACCTGGCGTTCGTTATTGCCACTGCACACTGTGAAGCAACAGCTCTGGCGAGACTAATGTCATCTTCATCAAAGTGCCTCGGCTTAGGGCTATACAATCTAAGCACGCCAATTGCTTTACCTCTAAATCCCACAGGGACGGTAAGCTGGCTGACAAGTCCCTCATCCATCGTTGCCTGTTTATATTTTACACGGCCATCAACACGCATATCGTCCAACACCACCGCTTCACCCGCAAAAGCGGCCTTAATCACCGTGTCGTTTTTCGAAACCGTTCCTTTACTTCGGTACTCTTCGCTGAGGCCATATGTACTTCGCATCTTCAGGTCACCAGCTTCTTCGTCCAGCAGCCGAATGGAGCAAGCCTTGACCCCAACAATCTTAACTGCCGCTTCAGCAAGCTTATCCAGCACCTCTTGAAGCGAAAAGTCCCCTGCCACAAGCGTAGTGAGCTGATAAATCTGCTCATCTCTTCCCACTTGTTCCTCTGTTTTTTCTGCCATAATCGACCGTTACCACTACTCGTTATTACAAATCCACTGAATTATACTTAAATTACGTCTCTTAGTGAACCTTAATCTATTTCACTGTTGTCCACTTGCATTAAAAACCGTTTTAAGTTAACGTAAAAGCCGTAATGAGCCAAATTGCCAAGCATATAATTTTCATTGGCCGAGTCCAGGGTGTGGGCTTTCGCTTCACCGCTTTTAATGCAGCCAATCGCCGTCAACTAACTGGTTTCGTCCGCAACTTACCTGATGGTACCGTTGAGATGTTCGCCCAAGGCCCTGCTAAGACAATCGACGATTGCATCCGGGATATAAAAGAATGTTTTAGTGGCTATATTAGAGAAACCAAAATCGAAGAAATTCCCTCCGATCCTCGATGCAAAGATTTCAAAATCACTTTTTAAACCAAGAGCTATGCCTCACTAAACTATCACGGCCGTAAGGTAATAGTGGGTTTATAAGTCCATCTTAATTCAGATTAGTTTGTGGATTTTCGATTGAAAGCCATTTTTCCCTTGACATTTCTCGGTAAAAGTCTATCATAGATATTTGATTTACACGCCGTTCAACGGAGGAGCGGCCCTGCTTTACCAAAGCTTATGCGTAGGCGAGCATTTCTTAATGTTCACATGGATGCGGTGATGCGTGAGAAATTGTCATCCTGAACGAAGTGAAGGGTCTGGCCTGTGTCTGTTATATTTATTGCAATAGCCGGATGTTTCCTCTTCGCTTCGCTCAGAGTCGACATGACAAAGTAAAGTAGCAAACAAAGCAGTGCGTTTTTAGAAATCGAGGAGAAGAGTGATGAAAAGCAAATCCATCCTTGTAGCGGTAACTGTATTGTTTCTGTGTGCTTGTACCGCTTTTGGAACAATCTACTTCGATGACGGCCTGACACACGATATCGATTATACAATTAACGACAAGGTTATGGTGGACTATGGGGAACCGGCGATGCAGACCACAGTTTCCTTACTTGATAACGGTGAGTTAAATAACAGTACAGAAATATATGGCAACAGTCAATTTAATATGCTCGGTGGCTCAACACACTCATGGTTTTACACCTACGATGAAAGTAGAATGAGTATATACGAAGGGTGGATGTATCATTTTCAATCATACAATACCAGTCAAGTTAATATATTTGGCGGTACAGTACGGTGCTTTACTACCTATGGCAATAGTGAGGTAAATATGTCAAACGGAGTTATAGGAACGGGGCTAAGTATTTTTACAAACGAATACAGCCATCTCAGCATTTCAGGAGGTTCCATACAAACAGGCCGAATACTTTCTTATAATTACAGCCATGTAGATATCACAGGAGGATTGATAGAATCAAATTTGCAAACTACAAACCGCAGCCAGATAAATATTTTTGGGGGTTCAATAAGCGGTGATTTGTTGCCATATAGAAATAGTCAGATACAGATATTCGGTTCTAATTTTGCAATCGATGGCCAGCCATTCGGTTACGGAGAGCTCATCAGTATCTTTGGTGGAAGCTTCGTGGACGAACCCGTTAGGCACCTGACAGGCACGCTTCGAAACGGCGGACTGATTGATAGTAATTTTTTTATTGGCCACGATGCCAAAATTGTTCTCGTACCTGAACCCGCCACGGTTCTGCTGTTGGGGGTGGGGGGACTGCTGCTTAGAAGACGCAGAAAATAATGTTTGACATTTGCTTTTTTCAGGCGTCTCGAACCCTATGCGGAATTTATAGTTCAATGCTTTTTTGGGGCTATCAGTTCCATCACTATTTTATCTAAGGCCGTCTCCTCGCGTTATACAGGATCACTGCCAATATCAGGCAAAAGTTCATTTCAATCAAAAGTGCAGGTAGCTGGGGAGTAAAATCAGAAAATTTGAAAAGATTTTTACTGCTTTTGCTGTAATAACTTAGCCCAAAAGGCACAAATCAAATTAGCCTTTTTTTCGCATCAAACGCGCAAGTCGCTCCAACCGTGACAGCAGTGAAAATCGCAACTCAAGACTTTTGATACGAGAAGCGATAAACAATCAGCTATCAGCAAGAGACCCTATTGGGGGGACCTTGCAAAAAGTCGCAGAAACAGGAAGCTCAAAAGATGGGGGCTTGATATGGGATTTGACCTTCATATTTTTAAAGACCCACAGCTTGAAGCCGATTATGTCGAGTGGCTCGTTGATGAACAGTCGATAGATATTCAGTCGCACTTTGCAAAGTTGTGGGAATATTACACAAACCGGATGATAGAGAACACCGGTTCCGGCGCCTCCAATAGAAAAGTGAACGAATCGGGACGGTGCTATATTCAGGCACAGGAATATGGGCTGCCTCCAAGGATAACGGGGCTCACACACTCGGCAAATGCAGGGATTTTCGGCGCAAGGCCAATCAAAGATGTACAGCGGAAAGAGGTGGTGATAGAAAACGATATCGCGTGGCGAATAAATGCAGCAGTGGATTTTTTGTTTGGAAAACCAATAAGTTTTGTCAGCAGAGCACCGGATAGCCCAAAGCGTGCAGAAATCGAATCTATACTGAAGGCAGTGTTTAAGGCTAACGGTGCTATCGGCTTTTTTCAGGATATGGCGGTGCTCGGAAGTGTCTATGGTTTTGTCGATTGCCTTGCCAGGCCTGGCGATGAGATTTTAGAACAACTCATTTTCTCCTCCTCCCAAACTCTCTCGCTTAAAAATGTGCTGCAATTGGCACAAACAATCGGCTTAGAACTTATTGAGGCACCAAGAGCACTGCCTGTTCTGGAAGAAAACGACTATAAAAAAACCAGATATTACATCCAGCATTTTTGCCAGAAGAAAAACGCCGTCAGCAAGAAAAACTCTTTCCTTGCAAGGCTATTGTCGCAGGGTAAACGAAGCGGTGATAGCAGGCAAACGATTGCAGTGACGGAAATTATATCGGCGACAGCGTGGCAGAGGTATGAAAACAAGGAGCTTGTGGGAGAGGGCGAATTACCTTGGGGATTTTTGCCAGTGGTTCATATCCAGAATATTGCTCAGCCCTATTACTATGAGGGCCTGAGCGATGTTGAGCCGCTAATACCACTGCAGGACGAGCTTAATACGAGATTGAGTGACAGAGCAAACAGGATTACGTTCCAGTCGTTTAAGATGTACTTAGGCAAAGGGATAGAAGGCTTTGAGGACAGACCTGTTTCGCCGGGTAGGATGTGGCACACGGACAATTCGGAGGCGACTATTGAAGAATTCGGCGGAGATGCGGCGACGCCGAGCGAGGGTCTGCACATCGCTGAAATTAGAGAGGCAATGGACAAAGCCAGCGGGGTGACGCCGGTGGTGGCCGGGGTTTTGAAGAATAAGCTCGGCAACCTTACAAGTGCGGTGGCCCTTAGACTGACGCTTATGGGGATGCTCTCAAAGAACGAACGAAAGAGATTTACTTACAGCGAAGGACTTAAAAGAATCTGCAAGATGGTTCTGGCGATACTCGACAAGGCCAATATCTATAAGACCGGCGAGGCTGACAGAGAAATCGATATCGTTTTCCCCAGTCCCTTACCTGAAAATATGACAGAAAAGCTGAAGGAAGCAGAAATTAAAAAGGAATTAGGAGTACCAATTGAGCAGGTGCTCAGAGAGTTAGGTTATGAAACCGTAATACAGGAGTCAAAATCCAAATGAGTCAGATTGACACAGACGAAAATATTTTGTCAGAAGACATAGCGGGACACGATGACATCAATAATAACTTGAAACTCGTTCCGGTTGCTGAATCAATCCGCTATCGAAAGAGGGCACAGAGTGCTGAGAAGAAAATCGAAACTTTGGCTGAACAATTAGCCCAGGCAAAGTCACAAGCCTCCGAAATGGCTAAGGAATTGAGCGGTATCCGTGTAGAACAAAAGCTGACACACAAATTGGCTGCTGCGGGAGCTATTGACTTAGAAACAGCTGTGTTAACTGCCAAAGCTAAAATAGAAGCTGAGCCGGAAGCGGATTTGGACAGTGCAATCGAGCAGTTAAAAAAGGAAAAGCAATATTTGTTCTCCGGAACCGGTGCTACTGCGACGGCAAAAAAGACAGCAGGGGCTAAAGACCGAATGCAAAATAGCCAGACAATACTCGAAAGAGCAGCTAAAAAAGCAGCAACAACAGGTAACAGAACAGATTTGCACGAATATCTGAAATTGCGAAGAAATTTTGTTTGATTGTAATGAAGAACCGGCCCGCCACAGGTGGGCATAAATAAAAGGAGAAAAAAACAGATGGCTTTTACAGGGAAAGCAACTTATTCAGCAGGTACAACTCTGCCGGAATTAGCTGAGGATGTATCGGATTTGATTGGGATAGTTTCGCCCTATGAGACACCTTTACTGGATGCTTTAGGCGATCCGATGAGAGAAGCAACCAGTACGCATCATGAATGGCTTGAAGACGAACTTTTACCCAATAGGGACGCTATCAACGATGATACCTTCACCGACCCGGATGTTGACACCGATTTTGTGGTTGATCACGGCAGCAGATTCCGCGGTGGCGACCAAATTCAAGTAGAAGGATCAGAAGAATTGATGCTTGTAACTGATATTGACAACAATACGCTGACGGTAATTCGAGGCTATGCCAGCACTACCGCAGAAGATTTAGCCGACAATCAAGTAATCAATATTCTTGGGAATGCAGCTCTTGAAGGAGCAAATAAACCCAGTGCGAGATTTACCAATCGCGTTAGGTGTAGCAACTACACGCAGATATTTACTGCGGCAGTGGAAGTGAGCGGGACCGATATGGCCGCGAGCAAATTAGGTCTTGCTGACGAGATGGATTACCAAAAACAAGAGCGGCTGCGGGAACTGATTCGAGACCTGGAGAATACGGTGATCAATAGTGGCCAGCCAGTGAGCAGTCCTGAAGGTAGTGGTTCTATAAGAAGGTCGATGAAAGGCATTATTCAGCACCTTTCGACGAATGTTTTCCATACCAGCGATAGTGGGTTTCCAACAGGTAACGACCTTGACGAGGCCAAGATTAATTATGTGCTCAGGCAGATTTGGGAGAACAGCAACGGTAATGTGGACCTGATTGTCGTCGGTGGGTTCCAGAAGCGAAAGATAAATACTTTCTCCGCTGACAGCCGAACCTATGGAGCAAACGATACCACTTTCACTGATATGATTAGTATCTACGAAAGTGACTTTGGCGTTTGCAGAATTGTTACCACACGGTGGATGCCACAGGACGCGGTTCTGCTGCTGGATTCATCCCGCATTAGCGTACCGCCATTGGCAGGGCGCAGCTTCCACTTCAAGCCTTTGGCAAGTAGCGGTGACTATGAGTGCGGCGAGCTAATCGGTGAATATACACTGGAGATCAAAAACGAGGCGGCACACGGCCTTATTCGTGACTTGACTACCAGTTAATAGCAGGGGGCTATCCAAGACGCAACATTATGTGTCTCGACGGGGGTACCCAAAGACTTTACATAGCCTTTGGGTACCTAACCCTGCTAGTCACACGAAAAGGAGGCGAAAGAGAATGGTTAATTTTTCAAACGATGTGGATATTTTGAAGTACGAACCGGTACTGTTCGGAGAATTGCATCTGCCGTGGCAGATATTGGGAGCAGGGAGTGGCGGGACGCTCAGCGGGACGACATTTGCCGCAAGTGGTGCAGATTTTGTAAGCGTTTTGGTAACGACAGGCCAGGTTATATATCTACAATCTGCAGATGGTTCACTGGATGGTGTGTATGAGATAGTTTCGGTCGATTCGGCGACAGAGCTTACGGTCTCGGTAATCAGGACAGATCCAAACGATGAACCAATAGCCCCACCAGCGGCTACTGATATATCCTACCGCATCAGTACATTTGGGCCACAAGCCAGTGAAGTTGGTTTTCAACTGACTGAATACTTCGGTATTGGGCCTGGTAATCCTGCAAGTAACGTAGATGTAGAGGATATCCTAGATACCGATGTGTTAAAGAGAGCATCGGTCTTTGCGGTCATATCAAGCGTTTACGCGATGTTAGCCAGTAAAGCTAAGGACGATAATTTCTGGAAGAAAAGCCTACACTATCAAAGGCTTTTTGAGAAGTCAAGAGAGCAGTGTCGGCTCAGTATCGACGTTGGTGGCGATGGGGTAGCCGACATCACGAAAGTGGGAGCATCCAAAAGACTGATGCGCGATTAATTTGTGAGGGGAAAACAGATGAGAGCTACTTTGGACGGACAAAACCTGTTTGATGAGCAGAACCTAAGGATTGAACAGGGCAGTATCGGTCGGGATTCGATAGATAGAACAGTACCAGGACTGGATGGCATACTCAGTATTGATCTGGGGGGGCGCAGCAGGAGGATAAAACAGAGAGGCGTGTTGCGGGCGAAAAGCCGATCGCAAATGGATGACAAGATCAGCGCAATATCGGCTTATATAGACGGCGACACACACACGTTAATAATCAGCAACGGCGAAGAGTTTGATAATGTTCGAATGGATGCTTTTAAAGTGACGGAGGAAAAAACAAGTGGCAGCAGCCTTTGCTGTGATTATGAAATTGTCTATACGCAGTTGGTGGTTTAATAGATTATGGCACTTATCGGTAACAGCATAGAAAAGGTAAGGGCTTTCGAACTACCCGCTGGCATTTGGGCAGATGGCGGGTGTGTCGGATCACCACGGACAGCTTTGGTAAAATGGCACTCCTGCTGGCCCAATATGTTTTACCAAGTTTATGTCAACGGCCAGTATGCAGGGGCAACGGTGGACAGTCAACAGCGACAAATGATTGTTCCGATACCCACCTCCTTAGAGGCACCGGTTCGAATTGAAGTTTTTGCTGTCGAGGCTAAACAAGCAAATACTGATTTTAGCAAAGAGATTGATTCGTCGATTGGCCAGAGCGGCCGGGTAAAAATCAGTGTGCTACGTAGTCAGAATTTGCCAATTGGCGCAACCACTCAAATCTACTTTGACAACGGCACAGGTGAAATCGATTACGACAACCCACTCAATGACTCACCGATAAGGGTCTGGCCGGTCTGGCAGGATAAGGCAGGGTTAGGAATGAGCAGATTCGGCACAAGCGACTTCGGCTATGACTCTGCAGCAGCAGTTGGGTTTGGGAAAGGCAGCTTCGGCAACGGGCAGTTTGGCCTTGATGCCGATACATTCGAATGGATAAGCGCACCTATTCAAGCAGGTGTGTATAAATTCGCCCTCAAGATCACCGACGAGACAGGCAATGAAAGCTGCGGCAGCGAAACCATCCAAGTCACAGTGATACCAGCAGCAAGGCCCGCTGAACAGGTAAGTATTTCTTCATTCGATAAACAAACAAATCAATTGGTCTTAAGTATCTCATAGCAAAGAGTAACAAGGAGAGTATCATGGCTGAAGTGTATCCATCCGACAACACGTTGTTAAATATACAGTCTGACAACGAGACCGGCGTTGAGTATATACCAACCGGAACATCACCCTATTATCTGCACTTTAGGAAACTATTGTACCGATTGATTCTTGCTACAAAGCGGGCAAATGATTTGAGAGTCTACGACGAGGGGGGGCTGGATATCGGCGTAAAAGAGGGCAAGTTCTGGCTTGGGACAGAGCTGACAAGCTATAACGGTTCATCAGGCAATACGTTGGCTGACGATAAGCAAAATATTTATCTATATCTGGATTCTTCCGGCACCCTTATGACCAACGAATACAGCAGCTTCCCCAATATGGCGACTAAACCGCATATTCGGCTGGCGATTGTCACCACATCAGACGGAGACATAGACTCGATAACCGATTGCCGGGCAGGCCATAATGTTGTAATGCCATACGGGGCAGGTGGTCTAAAACGAAAAATCGAGGCACATACAGCCGATGATGCACTAACAGTTGCTGAGTCTGGTAGTGTTCACAGCAATCTCGGTGCCACAGGAACAGTTACACTTACACTGCCTGCGTCTGCACCGGAAGGAACGGTGTTTAGTTTTGCAGTCCAGGCAGCACAGGAATTGAGGGTCGATCCAGGCACGGCGACAATCAGAGACGACAGCGGCCAAACCGCTGATAAATGCAAGACAGCGGATGCTATAGGTGAATGTCTTACGGTTATCGCCGATTCAAACGGCGACTGGGCGACGATAGCCAAAAACGGAACATGGACGGAAGAAATATAACACGAATTGAGTAAATAGGATGATATAATGTTAGTTCAAAGCATTCCAAAGTTTGTTTCTGGCAATGCCACTTTTCTCGTAGCCGCATCCGATGCATCCCCTTCAGTTAAGGCCAGGGCCGATTATGTGTGCGATGGCACGGCGGATGATGTGCAGATTCAAGCGGCTATTGATGCCTTGCCTGCTTATGGTGATGGCGGCAGCGTGATACTTTCGGCAGGTAACTTTAACATTGCGGCATCTATAAATATCAGAGGCGCTTTGAGACTGAAAGGCCAGGGCGTTTACGCCACGAGGTTAAACCTTGCTGCGAACTGTGATATGCTCGTATATGACGGTGCAAACCCGCAGGGTTTCTTTTATCTCGAATATATGTTCCTTAATGGTGACTCAACCCATTACAGTGGTAACGGCCTTGTAGTGAACGACAATCTCTGGGATGTTTATCTTACCGAGGTTTTCTTTGGCAGTTTCAGTGGTGATGCGATTATTACGGATGAGTCTTGGGGTTGGGAGATAGTCGAGTCCGTCATTGAATGGTGTAGCGGAAATGCTTTTGTGCTAAACGGAGCTGGAACCGGCCCGAAAATAGCGAATTGCAAGTTTATAGATAACGAAAAACACGCAATTTTGCTTCGGGATGGCGGTGCTGGTCAATTCGTAAATTGCGAATTGCAAGGGTTGAGAACGGGGGTAAATGAAACGAAAGTCTATGCTAAATTGACCACAGGCAAAGATATAAGCGCCTGGGCAGAAGGTGATGTTGTTCGTAATGATACCGGCGATGGGGATGACTGGACGGGGACGGTATTCGATTTATACACCGGCGACCGAATGACAAACGCACAGGTTATTGTTCAGCTTACAACAGGGACTTATGCAACAATAGATATAGCGGACGGGATTGAAAATACCACTAAAGCCGACACAACAACTCTTTCGGCCAAAGCCGAGTATCGGTATGCAGCAATATGTTTTGAGGGTGATGGAGGCAATGCGACTGTCAATAATTGCCGTATGGGACTAAAAACTAATGGAGTTGGTGTCCGACTAGATTCACCCCGTAACGTGATAGTCGGAAATCACATGTACAACGGGCATACCGGAGTCGTTGCGACTGCTACTCACGGAGGTCGCAATGTTATTACAGATAATATGCTTTATAACCAAAGCTCGATGGCCTTTGAAGATGAAGAGGGAACTTCTGTAGTAAAGAACAATCAATACTACGTTACAGATTGCAGCGAAATTATTGACGTTACCGGCGATGGCAGCGCTACTACAATTACGTTAAACCACGACCTCGATGCTAACGGCCCCAAGTGGTGTGATAGAATTTTTCAGATTACACCAGCTTCGGCGAAAATGGCGGCGTCGACCTATTGGATTTCGAGCATAACATCCTCGCAGATAGTTATCACTTTTTCCGCTGCTTTAGAGCTTAACGAGCACTATATCTTTCATATCAATGGATTTTACCAAAACAGAGTCTGGAATTTATCTGTTCCGTAGTATTGAGGCAAAATTATGGCAAAGGAAATACAATTTTGTTACGAGGATGGCAATAACCTGTATGCTTTGATACGCCGGCCATCAGATGGTTATATCTGGGATGTCGGCGACAACCAATTTGAGCTGGTTGGAACCTGGAATGATGCGAGGGCGGGTCAGTGTGATATACCGTTGACTGCGCATAACGGTGAATTATATATGGCTGACTTTCCTATCGCTCCTGCCGGCCGTTACTTAATAAATATCTATTTGCGAGCGGGTGCTAATCCAGCGATTAATGACGAAATTCTTGGTTTTGGCCAGATAATTTGGATTGGAACAGGTGAATTAACTGCCGATAAGATGCTCAAGAATAAAGCTGTTCAAAATAAAGCTACCGGCACAATTGATTATTACGATGATGACGGCGAGGCGGTTATTCTAACTCACACTCCGACTGATAGTGAATTGACCATTACGAGGACACCGAGCTGATGGAGGCCAAGTGGTTGAAAGAAGCCCTGTTTGCCGGCATGACAGCCAATGCATTCAAACTTGGCACAGTGCTTTCTTTGGGCTGGTTTTGGCATCGAGTTGGTGGTTGTTCGATGCTATATCGCGGAGATAGTATGGAGACGATTGATTTTGATAATATATTGGCCGTAGGTGCGCCGGGCGCAGAGCAAATTCAGACACCCGAGTATCTGACTCACGCAAACAGTACGACCCATTTTTACGTCATCCGCCGGGCCAATAACTGCAGCGACCTGGAACATACCTTAGCCGCCGCTGTCAAAGTCTCAATAGATGCCGACGGCGATCTGGCACAACCGAGGCCGAATAGTATTTTCAAGGCAAGGACAGAGCAGTTGGCTGATAGCAGGGTAAAGCTACTATGGTACTACTGCCCTCTTGACCAGGATTCAGAACCTGCATGTTTTAAGGTTTATTACGATAACGACACAGGTCAAATCGCCTATGAAAACCCAATCGCCACAATCAGCTACACAGGCAGAAAGTTTTACAGCTATCAAAGCGACTCGCTCGAAGGGGACAAATACTTGTTTGCCATAAGGGCTAAGGATGCCAATGGGAGAGAAGACAGTTCTTTAGCTAAATTAGTAATACAGATTGCAATCAGCAATCCCGACCCAATCGACATTTTAAGTGCCAAAACCATCTAACAGACCTACGGTTTTTTGATGTCTAACAGAATCGATTTTTTTCAATCGGCCCAAACACAACTGACACTGTCAGCAACTGCTGCCTCAATTTCGCTCGATGGCGCATTATGTCCCTATCTTGAGCTGATAGAGATTGTGCGCAGCGACTGGCCGGAATTTAGCTGGGCCAGATTAGCTTATAATCCTGCTGCGTATCCCAACGTAAGTTCAACCGAGGCCGAAGAGATTGAGACCAAACTTGCGATTGGAAAACCCATCTGTATCCATCAGGTTTACAACGGTGCTGCACCCAGCGCAGCAGCTTTTAGTTTTCCTCTCTTCGCTGGCCAAATAGAAGGTATTGAGACAAAACTCGGCCCGGAGGGCGATAGGACGGAAATTATAGCCAAAGACTTTAGCGCAAATATAGAACGTGTCACCGTCTACGGCCAACGGGTGGGCAACTCAGACGGTTCGAGTTTGTTTTTAGTTGGTGCTGATACTGCTTTTAACGAAGACGGAAAGGCCAACGCTTCGACTGAGCTAATCGAGAACAACGGTAACAGTTTAACGGTATTCTGTGCCGAACCGTCGCAAGGTAAGTTCTGGAGCTATGCAGAAGTGATTAATTATCTACTCTGCGAATATTTACCGAACGGCCAATTGCAAATGCCGAGCATCGAACAACTGCAGACACTGACCGAAAACCAAACAGTTCGAGACCTCGACGTCACCGGCCTAAATCTGATAGAAGCGCTGCAGCGATGCTGCGAGAGGGTCGGTTTAAAGTTTAAGTTTGTCCCTCGGCCCATACCGACCGGCTCTAATCAGGCGATTGTGTTCTATAAAAGTGGTACAGGCAGGACAGTTGAGTTAAATTGCCAACGATGTGGAGAGCAGTTTAGTATCTCAAAGACAAATATCTCACGCCTACACAGCAGGAAAAATTTCTGGCCGGTAACGCACAAATATATTGGTCAGGGTGATTTCAAGGTTTACGAAGCAACCTTTGACCTGGTCAAAGCATGGGCCCCCGCCGGCGAGGACACTAATTATGATAAATTCTCGCCTTCGACAAACGCTGGTTTTTATCAGGTAAAGGATGTATACCGCAAATGGTGTCTTAATGAAGCAGGTGATTACGGCGGGGCACCATATAATCAGGGTGATGCATTTGACTTTTCAAAAATTTTCCGGGGCGGCAATTTTGTTCGTCGTCGCAGGCGTTTCTGGCCAGCCTTAACCACTGATAAACAGGGAAAGTCCCTGGGTTATTTTTTACAGGTTTCTTTCGATGACGGCTTGCATTGGTGGCAGTATCTTTACGCTTTTAATAACCTGCTCGACGAATGTGGAGTGTGGCTTAGCAGTGACCAACTTGACGTTGATACGTGGGTGGCAGCTTTGAAAGGAGTATTGAAGTTCAGGATAACTGCATCGGTAATCAGCGATGAGAGATTAACTTGTGAGGTTGCTGATGGGCCGGTAAATTCTACAGTACCTGCCGTTGAGCACATTATTACACTCCCCCGTCAGTTCAAATATCGCAAGGTTTCCAACCAAAGCATTTTTGCAAATTCATCTGATGACACGCTGGGTGTACCGGACGAGATTGACGACTCTACTGCCCTGTACGAATCTGTGCGTAAGAGAGCGTTGGTGGAATCCGAGATTATCGAGACCGTCGAAATTCAAACGCCGCACCTGGCCTTTGATTACCAGGTTGGTGATAAGGTCACTTCCAGTTCAGAAAGTAGAGACCTGCTTGGTATAAAAAGCGACAACCGAAGCGTAAGTCGGATAAAGCGAGTGCAGATGGATTTTAGAAATCAATGCACTAATTTGAAAATCGTTCGCAAAAGGAACGGACAGTTATGAATAAAGGCATAAATGTTGTAGATACCCAGCAACTGCTGGAGCGGCTCGCCCGAACCGGCTCACAGGAGATAGGCGAGGTATCGGTTGTTACCTCACCAGGCGCCAGAGCAGCTGCCTGGGCTGTTAAAGTCAAGAGCCTGTCATCCTACAATGTTTATAACGTGCGAGCCGTGGAAATAGGTGACGCAGGGTCGCTACCTGTGGAGATTGGTGGGCAGATGCAGGCAGTTAACTTGGCTGAATCGTTTCTTGAGACCGGACAACTGCCAGCCGGAACCTTCGCGGTAATGTCCAGAGTGGGCAGCAAAAATGTTTTCCATGTCCCGGTGTAAAAATGGCTGAAGAGAACTCTAAAAATTGGCAGTTTAACCGCAGAGTAAACCTTTCCATACTGATTCAATTGGTGTTCTTAGCCTCTCTGATTGTGGGCAGTTGGGTCAATCTGCAGAGTCAGCTCGATTTACTGCAGCACGATGTAACTACACTGTTACAGAGCCAAAAGAATTTTGAGCAAAAGCTCGAATTACTTCAAGCAAAAAGCATTTCATATGAATATCGCATTCAAGCAATCGAACAGACTTTAACAAAATCAGAAGTACTCGAAAAGGCACTCCAACAGAGTAATATTCGTTCCAATTAGGTACCAGCTTAGCGAGTTTACTTTTCTGCGTGTTATTATGAACCACAAGTTGCGCGACTTTATTCAAAATGAACTTTGTCCGAACGGCGAATGGAAATTGTCCGATTATATTAGAGCCACATTGGAACGGCAGATTTCCCGGCTGCCAAAGGCTATAATTTCAGAAGAGGAGACTCGTTATCCTACCACCATGGCAGGTATGCGAGCATTTCTGGATGTTTTTTTCACCAGACATTATTTTCAAGTTCAGGCCAGCTTGCTGGAGTATATGATTTCGGACGAATTCATGGATTCATTGGCAACTAACAAGTTACAGATTCTTGATGTTGGGTGCGGTCCAGCTGTTGCTTCTTTAGCAATTACCGATATGCTTGGCTATATCTTGGAGCACTTCAGATATGCAGTTAGCCTACCAAGAAGTTGGTTCTTAAATATAACATACGTGTTAAATGATACGTCAGGTATATGTCTTGGGACAGGCCAACGTATGTTAACTGACTACTTCCGCATTCGCAGAGCATATAATAAAAGCACAAGGCCTCAGGCATTTTGTATAAAGGCCCCTTTTCCTTCTAATATGAAGCAACTTAGGCGCATAAGGAACAACTTTGGTGCGTACAACATTGCTGTATTTTCTTACGTCGTTGTGCCGATAAGCGAGGAGGAGGGGTTTGGTAACTTTGTTAATGGGCTGTGGAGCACCGAAGAACTCTGCAGTACCAACGGGCAAACTCTCATCCTGCAAGATAAATTTCAAACAGCTTTGGTACGAAAAATAGGCAGAGCTATAGGAGTATCGGCACACAAAATAAAATTAACCCAAGCCATTTATCCGAGAAGAAATGCCAATGAAAGTTACACTTATTCATACTATCAGTATTTGTACGCCCCCAGAGATAGAGTGGTAGTTGAGAATAGTTATGTAGCGTAATTGTTACCAGATTACGCAGTTGCATTTCTTGGGTTCGCAATGCTCTTTAAAAATGTTCCAAATTTCAGGTGTCTCTCGGCAAAGACCGATAGAGACATTTTTGTCAAAGCTGCGAATGGCATCAATAAGAAAAGAGTAAAATTCGACGCGTTGGTTCGTTGGGTAACGGAGCTTGCTATCTGAAGCACCTCTAATAAAGTCATGATGCAAAAGTTCTCGAGCGCGATTACCATAAGCTTGGGTAGCCAGGCGCAGATGCCCGGACAGCATCCTTAGCATACCGAGCGTGATGTTTTCCGGTGCGGTAACGGTCAGTGCTGTGCGGATTAAATCGTAATAGTCGGCTTGCCAGTCCGACTTCAGAATTCCTGGATCTATACGGAAGCGAATTCGCCAGCCGTGTTCCTGACATAGTTTGGCTGCCTTGATGCGCTCGTCAATATCGGCTGTGCCCAATTCATATTGCTCGATTATACATTGAGGATTGAGACTCCAGGATACGATTGTATGTTCGTTCGGTTCGACAGATAGCAGATTGTCAATGTTGCTGCTTTTGGTCAGCAGCATTAAGTAGGCTTTGGAAAAACCGGAGAAAAATGGGACTAACATTGTTGTGAGGTTGGTTATGTGGTCGAGGGCAAGGCTGTCGAGCATTTCGCCCATATTGAAGCTGATTATGCGCTGAGTGCTGGCTAATGCCTTTCGTATCTGTTTGAACATGGTATCGTAATTGATGTTAATCTTGATGAACGGGGCAAACTTGCGATAAACATACGCCAGATAGCAATATGTGCAGTAATAGGGACAGCCGTTCGACACAGGAACCAATTTATAATAAGAACAACAACGAACATTCGGCCCGAGTTGACCATCGAAATGTCCTACAAAAGACGAAGTTTCGCCTATCATTAAGATTCTTTTTCCTGCCAAAAGGGCTTTAGCTGGAGACATATCTAATAAGGAGGGTCTACGTTGATGTTTTATTACTTGAACATTTGCCGCCGGAAACATTTTCATGATTCGCCGGGCTTCAGGATGTTCTGACACCTTTTGCCACAGCAATATAGTTTTTGGTTTGAACTTTTTTGCGGTATCCACAGGTCAATTTCCGTTACTGGCAACGAAGCAATATTATAACAGAAAAACGTTCGAAACATTATATAGTTAAGGAGAAAAACAATGAAAAAAATAAAAAAGAGCACATACTTTTGCACTTACGCACTTATTGCTTGTGCACTTACATGTGCCGGTTGTGAGAGTTTGCGTTTTGCACCGACCGAGGTACAGAAACAAAATGCCTGGCTGCACAATCGAACGGCGATAATAACCACCGAAACCGCCAAAAGTGAAAACGCCTCAGAAAGGCTGCAGACCTTAACGAAGCTTTCTGAGCTGCAGAGCAGGGCATTTGTATCTTACAATGGCCTGCCGAAAGAGTTTCCACAGGCAGAAACTGCGGAAGATATCCTTGCTCACTCGAACCGGCAGCTTGCCCAGACGGCCTTGGCCGAATCAGCCGAAAGGCCTGATGCTTGGCAGGTGGCCGATTCCGTGATTGAACTGGCTATCGGCATCAGCGCATTATTAGGCGGCGTGTACGGGACGAGGGCGGTGAGATTCTTAAGGGATGCCCAAACCAAATCGAAGGCCTTAAAGGAGATTGTCGAAGGCAATGAGATATTTAAAAAACAGAACGAGTCTTCCGTAACTGCCTTCAAACAGGCCCAACAGAACCAGTCACCCCAGACCCGCCAAATCGTCGCAGAAATGAAATCGTGACTCGACTCCGGGCAACTTTTGCAGCGATAACCTTTGATTTTATAAGAACTTACCTCGCAGGGCTTGATTTTGAGACTAAGAAGGTTGGTAAAAAAATATTTGTAAAAAAGCAAATTTTTTGTTGAACTTGGTCGAAACAGATTGTATACTTACTAATGAGATTACGATGAGAGGTTAGCCAAAGGGTTTTGTCCCGCGGCAATGCCTCTCTTTTTTTATAGTTTCTTGTATTCCAGCTTACCTTTCAATTGATTCAGAAAAACGATATTCGGAGCGAATTTTCTCAGTAATGACGAATATTTGTATTGGTTAGGAATTATAAGCCTCAATAGTTTGTCCTTTTTCTTAAGATACTCTACCAAACAATAGTAGTCCCCATCGCCCGCCACAATAACAGCCTTTTCATAGTTTGGATATTCAATCATAGTGTGAAGTACCAGTTCAGTATCGACATTACCCTTTTTCCTGCCATCAGGTAAATGTAAGGTGGGCCTGAAAACCAGTATATATCCCTGCTTTTGTAATGCTATGTACAGACTTTCATTTGTGTCGATATAACCTATAAATATAAAGGCGTTAGTTACACCATATTGGTCATCTAAAAACTTCCTGAATCGCCTATAATCAAGCACCCATTCCTGTTCCTTTATGGAACGGTATAAATTATTGCCGTCTATGAACGCATAGTTGTTTTTGTATTTTCGCATATCAGTTGCTTTTTAGAAAAAGCCAAAGCTGGCTTATATTGTATTCTTGATAGTCAATTTAGCAATGATAAACGCGCCCAAATACAATTATTGACTGTAATGCACCGCCGCAACCATCTTCTGTATATTCTCAAAGTTAATATCAACTTTATTGCTCAATATCAAATATTTTTTGCGTCGATATATTGCCCTCTGCAAGAGATAAGAGCAGTCATGAGTTTTTGTTGGAATACATAGACAAACTTTTGGCAAGATGATAGATTGTCGGATTAAGTAGCGACGGGTATGTTTCTTTCGACAATTAAATCTTCGCTTCATATGACGAATTGTCGAAAATCGAGAGCGAGAGAATGATAGTCGGTGTATTGACAGCTCAACTGCGTTTGCACGGGATAACCTCGCTGAAACAAAAGCGAAGTATCATCAAAAGCGTAACCGGCCGACTCAAAAGCAGATTCAATATCTCCATTTCCGAAGTTGACCATCAGGACAATAAAACCTGCGCCGTTATTGCGATGGCACTTGTCTCAAATGATACCGGCTTTGTAAATCAGCAATTTGATAAAATTATAAACTTTATGCAAAATGACGGCCGATTCTACCTCGGGAAAATCGAGCGGGAAACCTTTTAGCCGTCTATGGTTTATTGCTCGTTCGGGTCATGAGGTATAGGCCACAAACCGCAGGCCAAGATTCAGAAAATCTTATCGACAATAAATCTTGCGCCGAGAAAGATGTCGAGTGCCATCGCCGAGCCAAGAACGACCCACCGCAGCCAATGGGCACGCAACTTCGCACGTGCCATAAAGTAGATAATAGCAACCGCAATCGCACCAAGTATGTACATCTTAGCGGTTTCGGCCAGCACTCTTGCGTACTTTGAACCAAACCCCGCGAATATACTGTAGTACTTTGTTGCCAGCAGCAGCGTCACAAGGGAAAGCACTGCCGCAATAGTCGCGGCCATTAGGACCCATCTTCTGTCGGCAAAGCCAGCCAAGGTAAGTCCCTGCATTCCTGCGCCTATAAGTACCGAGCAGCACAAGACGGGAATCGCCAGCCACATAATCGGGCTGATATTAAGAAAGGAATCACAAAAGGCCAACATAGCGCCGAGGCAGAAGATTATCATTATGCCGAACCGCCGAGCCGCCAAGAGCATCGAAAAACCCATAACAAAAGCTGCTATTGGGATATGATAAAAACCAACTACAGTTATGCCTTCGCTTACCGTAACCAGGGGAGCCAAAAGGCCGCTCAAATCGGCTAAACGCAACTTTACCTGCGTTGGAATTGCAAATAAACGGCAGTAAGCCGATACTTGAAAAAACAGCAATATCACCAAAAACGGCAGAGCCGAAAGCGGCGCCCTCAGCCACCGCCACTTGGCCTTGGGCCCAAACGCAGCCGGGCAAAACAACCATGGTATACCTGCTGCCAGCAAACCAGCCGCAGGATGGAATTTAGCCAGCCCGAGTAGAAATGGCCCAAAGCCATAGACGGCTCCCGCAAAAAAAGAGCCACCAAATCCAATTACCCACCGCCGACTTAGCACAAAACATCCCAAAGAGGCCAAACAAACGTTTACAATGATAAGGTATTGTAGTCTGTTGAAGTTATTGAAATACGGCTGATACAAATAGACAGCGAAACCGGCATATATCACCGTCGCAGCAACGAACTCACCTGTGCTCTTACTCATTGAATTCTCTATTTGAGGGTTCCTAAACGCCACTTATTGCGTTTAGGGTCTCTGAGAACTAATTAAAGTGCAACCTTTGTTTCTGTTGCCTTCTTAATGGACGGTTTCTTTATATCCACTACATCTATTGTTGGTTTTGGAAACGCTGATTCCGGATATTCACCCGTCCAGCAGGACAAACAGAGCTTCTCCTTTGGCCGACCGATAGCCTTAACCATATCATCCACAGTCTGATATCTAAGTGTTGTGACATCCAAATCCTTAGCAATCCATTCCACCATTTTTTTGTATTTTTCAGATTTATGGTCTACATATTCTGAGACATCCTCTAGGTCATGACCTTCTATACTGCGAATGGCTTTACGGGCGGCAAGCTCATGAATGGAGCGCGTGGAAAGATTGAACCTGCACGGAAACATCAGAGGCGGACAAGCAGGCCTTATATGTATCTGTTTGGCGCCGCAATCCCAGAGTTTTTTTATAGTGAAGTTCTTAAGCTGGGTCCCCCTGACGATAGAATCCTCACACACAACAATGCTGTTACCCTCAATTACCTCTTTAATTGGGATAAGTTTCATCTTTGCGATGAGGTCGCGCCTCTGCTGTGAAGGTGGCGTATAGCTTCTGCCGTATCCGGGCGTATATTTGACAAGAGGTCGTCTGAATGGTTTGCCCGATTCCATCGCATATCCTAATCCGTGAGCACACCCGGAGTCAGGAACCCCTGAGACCACGTCAACCTCGATATCCTTATCGCGTTTTGCAAGGCATCGGCCGCACCTTTCCCTGACCGTCTCTACATTTATCCCCTCATAGCTTGATGCAGGAAAACCGGCATATATCCAGAAAAACGCACATATCTGATTGGTATCCCCGCCGGGTCTTCTTTGCACTATGCCGTCCTCGCTTATGAGGATTATCTCTGCCGGCTCAATGTTTTTTACAACCTCGAAATCTGTATTCGGAAAAGCGCTTGTCTCAGCGGTTACCGCCCAGGCATCTTCTCGCTTGCCGATAACAAGGGGAGTATAGCCCAATCTGTCCCTCGCTGCGTATACCCCATCTTTATGTAGCACCAGGAGCGAGCAGGAACCATCTATAACGTCAAACACCTTCTCGATGCCATCTACCAAACTTTCCCCTTGATTGATTATCTTTGCTATCAGCTCCGGTGTATTAACTGCTCTTTTGCTTACCTCACTGAAAGATACTCCTTTGCTTAACAGCTCTTCTGCTAACTGTTCGGCGTTTTCGACAAATCCGCTGGTTACGACACAAAACGGCCCAAATCTCGATTTTAGATAGATTGGTTGTTCATCATAATCACTGATAACCCCAACCCCTTTGTTGCCGTTCATATATTTCAAATCATCATAGAATTTTGCCTTAAACTGGCTCTGTTCCAGGTTATGTATTTGGCGGGTGAAATCTTCCCCAAGCACCGCCATACCGCCGTATTCCGTTCCCAGATGCGAATGATAATCAGTACCATAGAAAAGCGTTTCCACACAATTTTTCTTCGAGACCACTCCGAAAATGCCGCTCATCCTTTATCTCCTTATCCCCCTTTGCTATTTAAGTATTACATTTCCAGTGCCGGTTGTTATTCTTCCTATCTTATAGACCTTTTCACCGTACCTTGTTAATTTCGTTTTTATCGAATTGGCAAAATCCTCAGCCACTATCATCACGAATCCAATCCCCATATTAAAGACTTTGAACATCTCATCCTCTTCAACAGGCCCTGCCTTTTGCAAAAATGTAAATATCTTATGCCTCGGCCAGCTCGATTTTTTAATAACTGCATTGCAGTCTTTCGGTAATACTCGCGGAATATTTCCCACCAGACCTCCGCCGGTAATGTGCGCCATCCCGTGTACGACTTTTTTGACCTTGTACTGCGATAGCAGTTTCACTATCGGTCGAACGTAAATTCGTGTCGGCTCCAGCAAAACACTGCCCAGCCCAGCACCGTCGAGTTCGTCAAGCTTATCGGTCATTTTCAAACTGGCCTTCTTAAAACAGATATTGCGAACAAGCGTGTAGCCGTTACTATGCAACCCGCTTGAGGCCAGGCCGAGAATATAGTCACCGGACCTTATGTTCTTTCCGGTAACGATTTTTTTTCGCTCGACCACTCCGACGGCGAACCCTGCCATATCAAAATCACCCTCGCGGTAGGTATCAGGCATCTCAGCAGTTTCCCCTCCAATTAGTGCGCAGTCAGCCAGTCGGCAGCCGGTCGCAACGCCTTTTACCAGCTCAGCTATTATTTCCGGTTCAAGTTTGTGAACCGCCAGATAGTCGAGAAAAAATAATGGCTCAGCACCTTGCACCAGCATATCATTGACGCTCATCGCCACCAAATCAATCCCCACGGTATCGAACCTTTTTATCTCACTGGCCAGTTGAACCTTGCTGCCCACTCCATCGGTGCAGGCCACGAGGACAGGGTTTTTATAATTTCTCTTGAAAAGTCTCTCGTCGTAGTCGAGCCGAAACATCCCTGCAAAGGCCCTTTTGGAACCCATTACCCGTGGGCCGAAGGTGCTCGAAACGTACTCATGGATTTTCTCGACCATCTCCTCGTTAGCATCGATGCTTACGCCGGATTGTTCATAGCTGATGTATTTACTCATCTGTCTGGGGCCAATCATCAAACATATGCATTTGATAATGCTCCAAAGCGAATTTGTTCACCGCAGTATCTACCGGTATCGGGTATTTGCCGCTCCAGCAAGCGGTGCAGTAGTTCTCTGCCGGCAAAGTCACACAAGACAGCAGCCCTTCCAGTGACATATAACCGATACTGTCCACTTCGAGAAATTCTTTAATTTGTTTCAGGTCGCGATTGTTTGCCAGCAGCTCTTTTCTGGTTGGAAAGTCCACGCCGTAAAAACAGGGGTGTCTGATTGGCGGACAACTAACTCGCATATGGATTTGCTTTGCACCTGCTTGGCGCAACGTTCTAATCTTACCTCTTGTGGTTGTGCCGCGAACTATCGAATCATCTACCACTACAATGTTTTTCCCAGCGACAGTTTCTTTTACCACTGCCAGCTTAAGCTTGACCTGCAACTCACGCATTTTCTGCTCAGGCGAGATAAATGTCCTGCCTACATAGTGACTTCTAACAAGTCCCATATCGAAAGGTATCTTGCTTTGCTCCGAGTATCCTATTGCCGCTGATGTCCCCGAATCCGGCACAGGTATTACAACATCCGCATCGGCAGGGTGTTCTATTGCCAGTCGTCTTCCGAGTTTTTTTCTAAACTCATGCACATTTTCACCAAAAATAGTGCTGTTTTGTTTGGCGAAATAAATATGCTCGAAGATACAGTGAGCCGGTGTGACAGTGCCCGGCTTGACGAAAAATCTGCCTGATAGGCCTCTTTTATCCAATCGAACAATTTCGCCTGGGGCGACCTCACGAAGAAACTTCGCTCCGACCATATCGAAAGCGCAGCTCTCGCTGGCGACAACATAGCTGCCATTCTTTGTTTGACCGATGCACAAAGGCCTAATACCATAAGGGTCTCTGGCCGCTTCAATCCGGTCAGCGTACAAAAACAGCAGACAATATGCCCCCTGCAGATGATTTAACACATGAGCCAAGGAATCGGGTTTGCTAATGTGGGTCGGCTTAGCGAGTAAATGGATAATTATTTCAGTATCGGAAGTAGACTTGAAAATACTGCCGTATGCTTCATATTCATCCCGCAATAGTGCCGCATTTATAAGATTACCGTTATGTGCCACCGCCACTTGCCCATGAGAGTATTCACTTAAAAGCGGCTGGCTGTTCATCGACTTACTGGAACCCGTGGTCGAATAACGAACGTGGCCGATAGCTATCGGATTAGCAAGTGCCTCCAAAAGGCCTGTACCGCTGCGGAAAACCCTGCTTACCGTCCCCATTCCTTTGTAACACTGGATGAATTCACCGTTACTGCTGGCAATCCCTGCCGACTCCTGACCGCGATGCTGAAGACTGTATAAGCCGAAATAGCTCTTTTGAACCGCTTCTGGGTCCCCAAAAATACCGAAAAGACCGCAGCTTTCTTTCACTTCCGCCATAAGGCGTCCCCAAGGGAGAACACGATCCGGAGCCTCCCAGTTTTTGAAATCACTAAATTGTGGCACGGCCATCTTGGCCGTGTTTTTCACGGGCTGGAAGCCCGTGCCACTTGCGTATTTCATAGAATGTACTGCATTTGGCGCACAAATGCACGACGAAAACGTAGTTTAGTGAATTGGCCAAATCAAGTCAAACAATTGTTTCTGTGGTACGGGCTTCCAGCCCGTTACGAATGTCATAAACGAATGTCAAGTCTTTTGAACCGCCTGTTTAATACGAATGTCATTATTTATTTGGAAAACCGCAAAATGGAGTCTCAATCCGCCTCGGCGAGCCGAAGGCGAGACGGGTAAGGGGTATATTTGGAAATCCCAAGATTTAGCGGCAAAAAACTTGCCCTTGCGAGGTAAATCCCGCCCCTGCGGCAGGGGTCGGGATAAAAGTGTTGACTTATCCCCTAAGGGGTAGGATGATAACTTGTTTACTTTTAGCTAAGAAGGATTTTTAACGTTTTTACCACGCTCCTGCCGCAGGGGCGGGGTTAGTCCACGAAAGGATAAATACTTATGAAAACTCATATTTCTTACCCCACACCTTTGGTGTGGTACGGCCATCTTGGCCGTGTTTTTCACGGGCTGGAAGCCCGTGCCACGGCCACAGCTTGTCTTGTAATACTTCTTGCCGCCTGTAGCTTGGCTGAAGTCTCTGGGCCAAACACTGTTTCAACTGAACCGAATACACCTGCCGAAACGGCCGTTGACAGTCTTGCCGTTACCGTCAATGGTGTCGATATTAACGAAAGCCGGATAGAAGCCCAGCTCAAACCGCAGCTTGAGAAAATGGGCGCACAACTGCCACCCGCCTTCGCTGAGCAATACAAAAAACAACTCAGACAAAAGATTTTGGAGAAAATGATTGTTGAACAGCTGCTGGATGAAGAAGTAAAAGCAGCCAAAATAGTAATCACTGACGAAGAAACAACTGAACAAATCAAAGAAATGGCTTCGCAGCAGCAGCCACCATTATCAATGGAAGATTTCAAGACCCTGATAGAGGCCTATGGTCAAAGTTTCGACGAGGTAAAACTCCGAATCAAAAGAGGGCTGGCCTATCAGAAACTTATGGAAGCCCAATGGGCCGGAAAGATAAACGTTACAGAAGACGATGCCAAAAAGTATTATTCTGAAAATGCAAAACAGATAGAACGGGTAAGAGCAAGTCATATTCTCATAAAACCTGATACCACTGACCCCAACGCCGACCCAAACGAGGCAAAAGCAACAGCCAGGGCAAAAGCCCAGGACCTGCTTAAACAAATCAAAGATGGTGCCGATTTTGCCGAATTAGCTAAAACCAATTCGAGTTGTCCATCGAGTGCGAAAGGCGGCGATTTGAATTTCTTCAGTAGGGGCCAGTTAGTGCCGCCTTTTGAGAAGGCGGCTTTTGCGCTAAAAGTCGGACAGGTAAGTGATATTGTGGAAACCCAATTCGGATATCACATAATAAAGGTAACAGACCGTAAAGACGACACTTTTGAGAAGGCAAAAGACGATGTATTGAAGCTGTTGACACAAACCAGACAGGCCGAACTTGCTAAAAAGTATATCGAATCGCTCAAAGATAAGGCGAATATCGTCTATCCCGCCGGTAAAGAGCCGACGGCACCAGCCAGCCCGGCAATAATGGCTCCGCCCGGCCCTAAAACGGCTTCTGAACCGGAAGATAAAACTGAAGTTGAATAACAGCGTTTAGTGTATATGCTATATGTTGTTTTAAGGGTCTCGCCGGGTCGAGAGTGGTCGGTCCTATGTCTTTGAAATAGTTTGCCGTACCGGCTTTCAGCCTAATCGTAGCTTCTTCATCTTCATCGACAATAATGCCTTTCAGCTATGTTTGCAGGGCATCGGAAAGCACCAATCCGGCTCTCTGTTCTTCGGCCTCAAAATACCGGGCTATGTCCGCATCGCTGGAACATGCTGCGAGCCCCAAACACAAAAAGGGTAAATTAAAAATTTTTGGCAAAATTTGGAGTAATTTGTTGGCAGACGCCGATATTCATTATATATATAAGTAATTATGCTTTCTTCAGACAATCATCTGCGGATTTTTTAAGGACCCCAAGCGCCCTTCAGGGATGAAAATATGTCAAATCAGCCAAGGGTAGCAAAAGTATTAGCAGCACTGCTGATTTCAATGACCGTCGGGGCAGTAGTTTTAATGGTGTTGGGCAACGACCCCCCCTCTGCTGGACCATTTTGCCTCTCCAGCTATTATCGTCTTGACCCCATCGAAAAAGCTGTTTCTTCCCAGTCTGCCCAATCTCCACATCGTTGGAATTGCATCGAAATCTACTATAGTGCCACCAAAGCCGGAAACATTGAACAGTTGGCCTCTCTCAGTGGCCTGTCCAGCCCGGAGGACCTTAACTGTCACTTTGTTATCTGCAATGGCCTCGGTGCCGATGACGGCCAAATACAACCAACTGAAAAATGGCAAAGGCAGTGGTCTATCATACCGGACCGAACCTGGTACGGCAGCAGTCAGACTATCCGAATCTGCGTTATAGCCAACGACAAAACCGTCCGCCCAACAAACTTTCAAATAAAAAGGATAGGGGCGCTCGTAGAAGAGCTGTCCAGAAAGTTTAGCATTCAACCTGAACATATCTACTACCCCAGTAATTGGAAGTAGCAACAAAGCCCTATAAAAAACCAGGCAAAACAGCTCTATTGTCCGTAAGGACTCCCAGGTGAGGGCTTTTTTATCGCCGCACATATCTGCTGCGGACATCGGTCAACCAGTATAAGAACACGCCGGTCGATAGAACCGCCAATAGGAGAATTAGACTTCCTTGCTTTTCTTTCCATGCATACGAAACAGCACTGTAAATCAGAAAAGTGCACACGGCACAAAAGACCAGTGTCGTAACGGGATAGCCAGTTACCCGATAGGGACGTTCGGTTTTTGGCTCCTTATAGCGCAAAACGATGACCGACACGCTGGTTGCAAGGTAAAACAAGTAAACCGCTGTTGCGGTATAAAGGATAGTATCCACGAATGAGCCAAAAATTAAAATAATAGCTACCGCTATTGCCCCTTGCACAGATAGTGCCCAGATGGGCGTTCCCGTGCGGCCGTGCCACCTGCCTAAAATACCAAAGGCCCGATGTTCTGCACCAAGCGCATAGGAAATCCGTGCGCCGGTGAAAATCAAGCCATTGACAGCCCCCAATGCGGAGATGCAAATCAAAGCACTAATTAGTTGGCCTCCTATTTCAGGAAAGACCATTGAGACACAATCGGTTGCTACTGCTTTGGAGGTTGCCAGACCTCTGTAACCCAGCGTATAGAGAAATGCGCCATTAACCAATAAGTACAGCACAGTAACGGCAGCCGAGCCGAGCACCAATGAGCGGACAATGTTGCGACGCGGGTTTTTTACTTCGGCTGCCACGTAAGCCATTTCGTTCCACCCCCCGAAGGTAAATAGCACAAATATCAGAGCCAGGCTAATCGGGAATGGTTCAAAAGTCTCTGGTATAGGCGAACCTTGGGGCCCGACGACCGCCACGCCAACGATAGCTAATAGTCCTAACGCCTTGACTGTTGTAAGAATATTCTGCGTCCACTTGCCCTCTTTGACGCCCAGAACATTTATGGCGGTCAAAATCACGGTAGCTATAGCTGCATAAATACGTTGGCTGTATGAGAAGTGATAGTTAACCAGCGGGTCGTAGATTGTGCGTGCATACATCGCAAATGCAAATGCCATTATGGCAATATCGCCGGGCCGGACAATTGCAAGCTGAATCCAGCCGAACAAATAGCCTGCCCATCGGCCGTACGCCCGGCTAAGATACACATAATCGCCCCCTTCTTGAGGATACGCTGTGGCAAGTTCGGCATAACCCAGAGCGCCGAAAAGCGAGATTAGTCCTCCCGCCAGCCAAATGACTAAGACGCCCCACCAGCAATATGCTCCTTTGGCAACATCCGGTGTCATCTGGTAGATGCCGACACCGATAATGATGCCAACGATAATGCAGGTGGAGTCAAAAAGCGACAGTTCTTTCCGAGGCGCTAATTGCATAATACGTTTTGCAGTTTAATCCCTTTTTGCACAAATTATGTTCAACTATTTGCTCTGGCTCTGTGTCTTTTTTTGAGCAGGCCGAAGTTTTCTCTCCCTGTCAGCACCACCCACGCCCGCCAGTCTTTTTTGTTAATTCGCACCGGCTCGATTGATTTTACGTCCTCCAGCCAGACCAAAAAGCCAAACCTGCAGTCGCTTTTGCTGCGCCAGTATTCATCACTGCCGACGATATACCGGTTATATTGCTGCTTCATTTCGATTATTCGCCTTGGTGTGAGGTTTTCGAAATTCTTGACCGCTTTAACCATTGCTGTTGCACAGACCGGCCCACTGCTTTCTTTCAAGAATAACTTGTCACAGGGCAGAACCCGTCCGAAGGCATATCGTTTTGCTCTGGTAAAACGTGATTCGATTTTCTTTCGACCGGCTAAAATCGCATCTAAATACGGCTTTTTCAGGATTACCAGATGATTAGCCATAAAAATCAGCAATTTATCTTAAAAACTGAGTCGGTAAATAGCAACTACTTTGACGAATGGTTTAATAATTCCTATAATCAAACCGGTTTTTTGAGGACAAAAGGATGGAACCAATTCTAATCACTGTAATTATCGTCCTGATTATATCCGTCTTGGGCCTTTTAGTCTGGCTAATCATCGCCAACTTTGCCGGCAGAAAAGAAATCGCCGGCCAGGCCACCGGTATTGGCCTTCTGCAACAGCAGCTTGAAGCACTAAAGCAAGCTCAGGATAAAACCTCGGAAAATTTACAAAAATCACTGCAGGCCGGCCAAACCAATCTCACCCAGAGCTTGCAATCCAGCCAGCAGGTCTTAAGCCGGCTAAACACTCAAATTGGAGAATTGCAGGGAACCAACAAGCAAATGCTCCAGGTTGGCACCGAAGTCAGGCGGCTTCAGGATATTTTAAGCAGCCCCAAGCTCCGAGGCCAGATGGGTGAATGGTCGCTCGAAAATCTTCTTGCTCAAATCCTGCCTAAGGATAGTTACAGGCTCCAATACACCTTCAAAGACGGAAAAATGGTAGATGCACTAATACAACTGGCCGATTTTTCCGTGTCCATCGATGCGAAGTTCCCGCTACCGGGCTTTGAAAAGGTAGCAACAGCAGAAACCGACGAGGAAAAAACAAAACTCCGCAGACAATTCCTCAAAGACGTAACTGCTCACATCGACAAAATTGCTGATAATTATATCAGGCCTGCCGAGGGCACGCTTGATTTTGCCATAATGTATATACCCGCCGAGAACATCTATTATGAAACGATTGTCAAATACGCGGGTGAAACGCAGGATATTTTACAATGCTCGCTTGATAAAAAGGTAATACCGGTATCTCCGAATTTGTTGTATGCATATCTGATGACGGTTGTAATGGGTCTGCACGGCCTGCAGATTGAAAAGCAGGCAGCGGAAATCCGCCAGAATTTGAACCGACTAAACGCTTCTTTCGTAGATTTTCTCTCAAACTGGGACACACTCGGCACACATCTTCGCAATGCTTACAGTAAATACGACGAAGGCCAGAAAAAACTCGACCGCTTCGGCCTGCAACTTAACCAAATACAAGAAGATAATGAAAATGCTAAATAGAGTTTAATATTTAGTCTGCAGTTTTACCGCAGGTTCTGATACGGAATGAACAAAACATGATTTACGAAGATTTGAAGGGCAAAAAGGTTTTAGTTGCCGGCTCCAGCAGCGGTATCGGCCAGGCAACGGCTATTATGTTCAGTAAGCAGGGTTGTTTCGTCGGTGTCCATTACTTCCAAACAAAAAAAGGCGGCGAAAAAACACTCGAACAGGTCAAAAAAAATAGCGTCGGCATCCTGCTTTGTGCAGATATACGTGACGAAAAACAGGTAAACCGGATGGTCGAGCAGTTTGCCAAAACCGCCGGTGGCATCGATATCCTTGTCAATAATGCCGGCTCGCTCATTGACCGTCAGCCCTTCGAAACCGCAACGCTGGATTATCACGAAGACGTATATGCCACCAATGTCCGCAGTATCTTTCTGGCGACAAGGGCCGCACTGCCGTACCTGAAAAAGTCCAAAGGCAACATAGTCAATATCGGCTCAATCGCCGGCCATACTGGCGGAGCTGGCGGCTCTGGAATCTACGCAGGCGCAAAGGCGGCCGTCGCCACCGAGACTATCGCTATGGCGAGAGAATTCGCCACCTATGGCATACGAGTAAATAGCGTCCTGCCCGGCCTAATTGAAACAAGGTTCCACGAAAGGTTCAGCAGCCCTGAACGCAAAAAAGCAGTTGCCGAGCAGACCCCGCTCGGAAGAAATGGCACCGCTGAGGACGTCTCTTATGCGGTGTTGTTCCTCGCAAGCGAGGCCGCTGCCTTTATCACCGGAGAATATATCGCAGTCAACGGCGGCTTGTATATGAGAGCCTGAAAAAACAATCCTTGCGTTTAGCGGTTTTTTTGCTATAAATGTATTCGGCAACACAACAAATCAAAAAATAAAAATAAGATGGACCCCAAATGCAACGTCACGCACGGATGCAAATAGAGCAAAGCCGCATTTGCAAAACACCGCAAACAGTCTCTCCCCTCAAAAGCGATAAAAAACGCCTGGGGACCTTGAAAAAACAGTGGGCAATCCAGCCGCCGCACCCCAAAGCCGGCGAACTGGCCGGGTCGTTGAAAGTCTCACCTCTTTTGGCACAGGTTTTAATCAATCGTGGAATAACAGACGCGCGAACCGGCGCCGTCTTTCTAAGGCCGAAACTGAACGAGCTTATCAGCCCGGAGCTGATGCCGGGTGTCGAACCAGCAGTCAGCCGAATAAAGCAGGCCGTCAAAGGAAGAGAAAAAATCACCATTTATGGCGACTATGATGTAGATGGGATTACCGGTGCTGCTATTCTCTGGCAGATTCTGACGCTGCTCGGTGCCGACGTAAATTACTACATCCCCCACCGCATCGACGAAGGTTACGGCCTAAACGAAGAAGCCATCCATACACTGGTGCAGGACGGCACCAAACTCTTAATCACCGTTGATTGTGGTATCAACGCAGCTAAATCGGCAGAGCTTGCAGGGCAATTAGGCCTCGACCTGATAATAACCGACCATCATCCACCCGGCCCCGAATTGCCGAAAGCCGTTGCCGTAGTCCATCCCGCACTGGACAAATCTTATCCTAACCAGGATTCATCCGGCTCAATGGTAGCCTTTAAGTTGGCCTGGGCGATAGCCAATGAATTAACTGCCACCTCTCGAAGCAGCGGGGGAAAACTCGAACCGAAACTGCGCGAATTTATGCTCAATGCAACCTCTCTGGCGGCTATGGGCACCATCGCCGATATCGTAGACCTGCGGGGTGAAAACAGGATTCTAACAAGCTACGGACTCAAATCTTTACCGCAGTGCGGGCTCGCCGGCGTTCAGGCCCTCATTGAGTCAGCCGGCCTGACGGGGCAGGGTCTCGATAGTTTTCGCATTGGCTTTCACCTCGCGCCGATGCTCAATGCCGCCGGGCGGATGGGGCACGCACGATTGGCAGTGGAGCTCTTAACAGGCGACAGTCCAATTCACTCGGCGGAAATAGCCCAATATCTCAAAGAGCAAAACGACCGGCGTCGCCAATGCGAGCGAAAGATATTTAAGCAGGTCTGTGAAACAATAGTTGAGAAAGGCCTGGACCGCCCCGGCCAAATGAGTTTTGTCCTCGCCAGCCAAACCTGGCACACCGGCGTAATAGGCATAGTGGCCTCGAGAATAGTCGACATTTACCATCGTCCTACGGTCATTATCAATCTCGGAGACACCGAAAACAGCATCGCCAAAGGTTCCGCACGCTCGATAGACGGCTTCTGTTTGCTCAGCGCAATCAGGGCCTGCTCACAGCATTTGGTTAATTTTGGTGGCCACAAAATGGCTGCCGGAATAACCATCGAAACAAAAAAAATAAACCGGTTCACAGCCGATTTCGAGGCCTACGCAAAAAAGCACCTGAACGAAAACGATTGTGTCGCCAAACTCCACATCGATGCAACGGCCACGCTGAGCGAATTTGGAAAAGAAACCGTCGCTGAGCTCCAAATGCTTGGCCCGTTTGGGCAGGGCAATCCCAGACCCGTCTTTGCAACGAAAGGCGTCCGTCTTGCCTCTCCGCCGAGAATTTGCGGCGCAAGGGGTAACCACCTGCAGCTTGCGATAACAGACAATACGAATGCTGTCCGCTGCATAGGTTTCGGTATGGGAAAATTAGAGAAAAAATTACTTGAATACGAGTTCTTCGATGTCGCCTATCAGCCGCAGATAAATAACTATAACGGCCTTAGTAACGTTGAGTTTGTCCTGGCCGACATCCGGTTCGAATAGTGGTTTTGCCTTTTGCCGCTGAGAACTCCTGAACCGCAAATTGCAGCTACTTTTCTACGACAACCTTTTCGATATTAAAGTACCCTAACGTGGAGACCATCCCAAAGAAATCAGCCGGCTCACCGTTACCTATAGCCAGGGCGATATAACCTGCGCCAAAGCCGTTCGGTGCTCTCGTTGCATCGAGCCCAATCCACCTGTCACCTACATAAGCCTCTACCCACGCGTGACTGCCGAACATATTTTCTCGGCCGGGATAGTCCTCCACGTAAACCAGGCCGCAAACCATCCGCGCCGGTATCCCAACTGCACGACACATCGATGCCGTCAGCACGGCAAACTCGCTGCAGTCACCGACCCTGCTGGCCGCAACCTCTGCCGCTGACGCATAACCTACCGACAAGCTCCTGTTCTCGATGTATTCAGACACAAACGATTCAATCCTTTTGACAGCTTCAGCCGCATCTTTAGTATCACCCACCGCACGATTAGCAAGCTCGATTATCTCGCTGTGGTCGCTCTGCACAAATCTTGTGGGCTTCATCGCCTCCAGAATACTACTTTCTCTGCCTTCGTAAGGAAACTTCGCACCCCCCTGTGGGGCAACAGGCCTGACTGTAACGATTACTCCGCCTTCCCTGAGCCGCTGCACGCTTTGGTTGTCACTGGACGGTATTGTCAGCGTGGATGCCTGACCGGTAGGCCTCAGGTGATAGATGGCCGATTTAGCCGATTCAATACTATCTAACGGCTCCGGACTGGATAAAAACATCTTATCAATCAATTCCAGCACATCGTTCTCACTCATCGCAAACTCTTTAGCGCAGGCGACCATTTCAACCTGCATCCCCGCCATAGGCACAATGTTCTTTTGAACACGAAGGTCCCTGTCAACATAACTGGTGCCGACAACCTCGCCGGCATTTGGTAACTTAAAGACAGTCTCAACCTCCGTCAAAGCCACGATGCGCCCCAGTAAATCAACATTTCGTTTCGGCCCGATATGTATTTTAGCCTCAATAGCCTGTATGTTGCCCGGGTCGAACAGCTTGGCGCCGTACTCCAAACCCTCCTTAAGACCTTTCTCAAGCTGCTGCAAACGCAAGCCTTCAGCCATTACTGCGCCGCTCGGCCATTTGAATGTCCTCTTTTGCTCTCCTCCCATTGTCGAAGTAATCGTCATATTCACCATCCCCTGCTTATTCACTGCCCCTGAGATATTCATCACCATCAGGCCTAAATTCTGTACAGCCTCAAAACCCAGTGGCTTACCGTCGGCCGTCTCAATGCTGGTGGCCGTAGTGCTTATGCTCACCGGAACGCCGTCTCGACTCACTTGTATGTTTACCTCTTCGGAAGTGGTCACTTTTCCATCAGCCGCAACACGGCTTTGTATTGCATAGCCTATCTTCTTGCCTTCCATAAACACGGCAAAATATTCTGTTTGCGTTGATGCAATCGCCGGCAGGCAAGGCAATAACAGAACCAAACACATCACGATAAGATACTTGATTGTCATAATTCGACCCCTTTCGCCTATTTATTTTATTAAAGGCCACCTGCCGGCTGATTATAAACACAAAACCTCAAATTTTCATCGCAATCTTTTTTTTTCGAGCTAAAATAAGCAAAAAACTTCTTTTTTGCGATATCACGAGATGGTTTTTGACCAACTTCTGAACTTGGTTTCTTCGGGCAAAGTGAGGGGGGTTTGCATTGATTCGCGACTCGTCAAAGCTGGCGATATTTTTGTGGCCATCGAAGGCACAGTTTATAACGGCCACGACTTTATTGACCAGGCTGTGGAAAACGGTGCTAAATACATCGTTTGTCGGGAAAATGAATCGAGCATCAAGTATCGAGCATCGAGCGCCGAGATTATTTTCGTTGACGATTCCGCAAAAGCAGCAGCTATTCTCGCACAGGCAAGCAGGGGCAATCCAGCTTCGCAACTGACCAACCTGGCTATAACCGGAACAAACGGCAAAACCACTGTCGCTTTTCTTGTTCGCTCTTGCATACGAAATGCTGGCCAAAAGTGCGGCCTTATCAGTACAATCATTTATGACACAGGCGTGGCAAGCTATGAAGCAGACCTGACAACCCCCGATTGCCTGACCATCGCCGAAAAACAATCGCAAATGCTAAAGGCTGGCTCAAAATATATGGTCATCGAGGCCAGCAGCCACGCACTTGCTCAAAATCGACTGGCGGCCATAGGTTTCAAAGCTGCCGCTTTTACGAACCTTGCCGGCGACCACCTTGACTACCATAAAACAAAAGAACAATATCTCGCAGCCAAAACCAGACTTTTCCAGGCATTATCACCTGATGCTACAGCTGTCCTGAACAAGCAATCTCCTGAAGCCGAGCTTATAGCTAAGCACACCAAAGCAAGAATCTTGTGGTACGCGATTGAAGAGCAAGCCGATATTACCGCCCACATCGAGTCAATGGACATAAATGGAACTCGATTCTTGATTCTGGATAATAGATGTTCATCGAGCATCGAGCATCGAGTATCGAGTATCGAGGTAGAGACTCCTTTGCTCGGCCGATATAATGTCAGCAACCACCTGGCAGCGGCGGGATTATGCCTCGCAGCAGCATTTGATTTGGAAACGATAGCAGCCGGATTATCAGCTCTAAAGACAATACCGGGCCGATTAGAAAAAGTTTGTAGGGTGGGCTTTAGCCCACCTTCACGAACCAAAGAAAATGGTGGGGCAAGCCCCACCCTATTTATTGATTACGCCCACACGGATGACGCTTTGAAAAATGTCCTCTCAACACTAAAACCCCTGTGCAAAGGCAAACTGTGGGTCGTCTTCGGCTGTGGCGGGGACAGAGACAGAACTAAACGCCCGCGTATGGCCAGGGTGGCCGAACAATTGGCCGATTTTGTAATTGTTACCTCCGACAATCCCCGAACCGAACGGCCTGAAACTATCATAGACGAAATTATCGCAGGTTTTGAAAACCCCGGCTCACCGAAGATTACAGTTGAACAAGACAGAAAAAAGGCCGTCGAATTGGCGGTTAAAACCGCTGCCAAAGACGATATTGTGCTCATAGCGGGCAAGGGACACGAAACATACCAAATAATAGGAAAACAAAAATTCAATTTCAGCGACAAAATAATTGCCAGTGAATGTTTAGCAAAAAGAAAATGAAAAAATTCCTGATAGCAGACTTGACCAGAATAATAAAAGCTCTTCCGATGAATCGAGTATCGAGCATTGAGTATCGAGTATCGAATTTCACCGGCGTAAGCACTGATTCACGAACTACCGAAGCCGGCGACTGTTTCTTTGCCATCACCGGCGATAATTTCAACGGTCACAACTACGTGCCTGATGCTTTCGCCAAAGGCGCTGTTTGTGCTGTAGTCAGCAGGGAAATCAAAGACAGTAGATTTGCCAATAAAGCCATACTCACGGTTGATGATACTATAAAAGCCCTCGGTGATTTTGCCGGAGAGTATCGCAGGCAGAACAACTTCAAGGTTATCGCAATAACCGGCTCGGTTGGCAAGACAACCGTAAGGCAAATCATCTATCACGTCTTAAGTCGGCGCTATCGTGTCTTTCAGGCGCCGAAGAATTTTAATAATAATATAGGCCTGCCCCTTACACTGCTCGGTGCCGACCCCCAGGATAAAATCGTTATCACCGAGCTTGGCAGTAATCACCCGGGAGAGATTGCCTGCTTAACCCGAATCGCTCTGCCGAACATCGCAGTCGTAACCAATGTTCACCCCGCTCATTTAGAGGGCTTCGGTGGCGTAGATGCTATTGCAAAGGAAAAGCTCTCCATTTCAGAAGGACTCCCAGGCGATGGCACTTTGATAATCAACGCTGATGTGGTTAAATGGTTAAATGGTAACTGGTTAAATTACCAATTACCGATTACCAATCACCAGGTCATAACTTTCGGAATATCGAGTAATGCCGATATACAGGTGCAGAACATTGCTTACAAGACTATCGGTAGCCGGTTCACTATCAATGGTGCCCGGGTGTTTTTGCCGTTACCCGGAGCGGGCAACGTTGAAAGTGCTCTGGCCGCCTGGGCCGTCTGCAGCCAATTTGGAATAACCATCGATGACTTTGCTAACGCCGTAAAGACTTTACCGGCTGTTCCTATGCGGGCTGAATTGTTGCAAATTGGAACGCTGATTGTATTAAATGACTGTTATAACGCAAATCCTGCATCGATGAAAAATGCACTGGACATATTGGCCAACCTCGCCTCAAAAGAAAAACGCCGCTCGGTTTTTATCTGTGGAGATATGGCCGAACTCGGCCAATATACACAGGCTTTGCACGCCGAGTTGGGGGCTGCCGTTGCTCAGGCCAAAGTTCAGCTTCTGTTGACCGTTGGTAAGTCCGCAAAAATCATCGCAGAGACCGCAAAAGACACTGCAAAATACGAGTTGCGAACAAAATCTTTCACGGACACCCTTTCAGCTTGTAATAATCTCGAAAAATTCATAAAAGATTACGATATAGTATTAGTCAAAGGCTCCAGGGTCAACAAACTGGAAATGGCCACCGAGAAACTAAGAGGGCTTTTTGCGTAGCTCGATGCAGGATGCTGTTTGAGTCCGGCCATAACGGACGGTCAAGCGGGCATCGAGTATCGAGTATCGAGACACGATATGATATACCATTTGTTATGGCATCTCCGTGACGTCTTTACTCACAGGCTGGGTTTTTATGCCTATCAGGACGTAATGTTTCGTTCTGTAGCAGCCGTCTTGACCAGCTTTCTTATCGCAATTTTGCTCGGTCCTGTCATTATTCGTTTCTTGATGCGCAAAAAAATCGGCGACCGCCCGGAGTTTCATCATGCCGCACTCAACGAATTAACCAGGGAAAAAGCCAACACACCCACAATGGGGGGCCTGATTATCATCCTTGCCGGCTTAGCGACAACCTTGCTGTGGGCAAAGCTGAACAATCCCTTTGTTCAAAAGGCAATTATTTTAGTTATATGGTTTGGCGCCCTCGGCGGCGTCGACGACTGGCTCAAGCTTACCGCTGTTTCCAGACACCGCAGCAGAAACGGACTAAAACCCTGGGAAAAGCTCATCTTTCAGGTCGGAGGAGCCGTTTTAATAGCATCGTTTTTATATGCCGATTTTGCCAACATAACCGACGGCAAATTATTCTGGGTGCCGTTCTATAAGTATGGCCTACCATTGGCCAATTGGATGTTTGTGTTGATAGCGATTTTTTACATATCCGCCACCAGCAATGCCGTCAACCTGACCGATGGGATGGACGGATTGGCAGCCGGCTGCGTGGGAATGGTTTCTTTGGTGCTGGCGGTGCTCTGCTATGTCGCATCCGAGACAATGACACGTACCAGCCCAATCACATGGTCCAGTTATCTCCTGCTCCCTGCTATTCCCCACGCTGGCGAGTTGAGCATCTTTTATTCGGCAATCTTAGGCGCCGTGCTCGGCTTCTTGTGGTACAACTGCCATCCTGCCCAGACCTTTATGGGCGATGTTGGCTCGCTGCCGTTGGGTGCGGCGATGGGCTACGGCGCGCTCGTAACGAGAAATGAAATCCTGCTTTTAATTATTGGCGGCGTATTTATACTCGAGCTTGTTAGCGTGATTCTCCAAGTCGGTTATTTCAAATACACTGGCGGAAAACGACTCTTCAGATGCGCCCCCATCCATCATCATTTTCACCTGATTGGTTGGTCTGAGCCGCAGGTGGTTGTCCGTTTTTGGCTTTTGGCCGCCGCCTTCGCTGCTATCGCCCTCGCCACACTAAAAATCCGCTGACGCCGAAGTGCGGGGCCGGGACGAAAAATTTTAGTTCTTATGCATCGTAATCTTCTTCGATGTGGATTTGGACGTTCTCTCTGTAGCCCTGCGAATCATCGGAATTGATTTTGTTTAGTTGCCTCTGTGCCAAAAAGATTTTGATAGCGGTAGCCCCGCAACCGGCTCCCACAATAAAAAACACCGCCGCCGCAAGCATCGCAAAAAGTGCCGGCAGTGCAAGGATTAAAATCCCAAAGCCGATTAACAACAGCCCAACGGTAAAAATCCCCGCTGCAAGACTCCTCGATGCTTGAGAGATTGCATTTGTGTAAAAGCGAAACATTTCTTTTTCCTTTAATTAAGAAAAGCGGGCTCCTCTGTGGAGCCCGCTTACGTTTGCTCACTTTTAATACATTCCGCCGCCGGGCGGCATCGCCGGCGCCGCTTCTTTTTTCTCGGGAATCTCGCTTACTATCGCATCGGTTGTCAACAGCAGTGAAGCAATGGATGCACCATTTTGCAGTGCAGCTCTCTCGACCTTTGTCGGCACAATCACACCGAACTTAATCATATCACCGTATTCTTTGCGCAATGCATCGTAGCCGAAGTTTCTTTCCTTGCTTTCCATAACCTTCTGCGCAACAATCGAGCCGTCCAGCCCTGCGTTCGCAGCGATTTGCTTAATTGGTGCTACCATCGCTCTGCGAACGATATCAATGCCGATTTTCTCATCGCCGGTGGTCTTGATTTTATCCAGCGCTGATAGAGTTCGCAGCATTGCCACTCCGCCCCCGGGCAGGATGCCTTCCTCAACTGCCGCCCGGCAGGCATGCAATGCGTCTTCTACGCGGGCCTTTTTTTCCTTCATTTCCGCCTCGGTGGCCGACCCAACATTTATTTGAGCCACGCCGCCTGCCAGCTTCGCCAATCTCTCCTGCAGCTTTTCGATATCGTAATCGCTGGTGGACTTGTCAATCTCGGTTTTAAGCTGCTCGATTCTGCCCTTAATCTCCGCAGAGCTGCCGGCCCCTTCGATAATAGTTGTAGTGTCCTTGTCGATAGTAACTCGCTTCGCTCTGCCAAGTTGTGTCAATTCGATATTTTCCAACTGCAGCCCGAGGTCCTCAAAAATAGCTTGTCCGCCAGTCAGGATAGCAATATCACTGAGCATCGCTTTCCGTCTGTCGCCAAAGCCGGGGGCCTTCACAGCAGCTGCTTGCAGCACGCCCCGAAGTTTATTAACAACCAGAGTAGCCAGTGCCTCACCCTCAACATCCTCCGCAATCATCAAGAGCGGCTTGCCCTGTTTAGCTACCTTCTCAAGCAGCGGAACAAGCGATTTTACTGAACTTATTTTCTTTTCATGAACCAATATATATGGCTTCTCCAGCACAACAGTCATACTCTCCATATTATTGATAAAGTGCGGGCTCAGGTACCCTTTGTCGAACTGCATACCCTCAACCAGCTCGACCGTTGTCTCCAGCGATTGCCCCTCTTCGACGGTAATGACACCGTCTTTACCGACCTTATCCATCGCTTCAGCCAGCTTTTTGCCAATCTCGGTATCCTGATTTGCTGAGCAGGTTGCCACCTGTTCGATTTGCTTGCTCGACTCAACGGGTATGCTCATTTTTTGCAGTTCTTCTACTATTCTTTCGATACCTTTGTCGATACCACGTTTCACCTGCATCGGGTTGGCCCCTGCTGTGATGTTTTTCAGGCCTTCGTTGAAGATGCTCTCAGCCAAAATTGTTGCGGTTGTTGTCCCGTCGCCGGCTACGCTCGATGTCTTCGAAGCCACTTCCTTTACCATTTGAGCGCCCAGGTTCTCGTATGAATCTTCCAGCTCTATCTCTTTCGCCACCGTGACGCCGTCTTTGGTAACGGTGGGTGAGCCGAACGATTTTTCCAAAACCACGTTTCTGCCGCAAGGCCCTAACGTTATCTTTACCGCCTTTGCAAGTTTCTCTACGCCTTCACGGATTGCCGAGCGTGCATCGGTGCCGAAAGCTATCTTTTTAGCTGCCATATCTTTATTTCTCCTTCTTTAATTTTTAGCTCAATAATCAATTACTTTTCAATCACCGCCATAATATCCGACTCACTCATAATCAGATACTCTTTGCCGTCTATTTTTACCTCCGTCCCGGCATAGCTTGTAAAAAGCACCGTATCACCTTTTTTCACCTGCATTTTTTGCAGCGTTCCGTCATCGAGCACTTTACCTTTGCCGACGCTCGCGACTTTACCTCTTTGTGGTTTTTCCTTGGCGCTGTCCGGCAGAACTATCCCGCCGGCTGTTTTGGCGTCTGCTTTGAGACGCTCTACAAGCACCTTATCTGCTAATGGCCGAATCTTCATTGTGACCTTACTCCTTTCAAAAAATCCCTGAATCTTGCCCAAATACACTTTAAATGGGGGCTACACTATACACTTATTCCGCGAAAATGCCACTATTATATTTCTTTATGAATAACCTGTTCAACTGCTCCCGCAGGATGCTCATATCGACCAGCTTGTCAATAACGCTGAAAACGTCCAGCCCCAGCACCTTACTGAGCACTGCTTCTCCCGGCCTGTTCGACAGCAGAATGCACGGCAGCAGCGGATAATCTATTCGAATAATCTTTACCGTCGCCGGCCCGCCCCGCTGGCTAACACATTAACCTCGTCTAATTTTGACAACCTTGAAACCATATCTTGTTTTTCTTGTGCCTTATGTTCCTGTGTACTTTCAATTACGCGCAAATATCGTGCCAAATGCCTTATTACAGGACCTCATTTGCGCAATTGTTTACTGCAAATACAGTTACACCCCAAAGACCCGCTTCACTCCCACATGCTAAATCACCTTGCTCTGCCAATTCGACAGAATCTGCGCCGTTTTGATTAGCCCTGCCGCTCGCAGCAGGGGGGTTCCTTACCGTTTAACCGTGGCTCGAATTAGGCGGGAATAAAGCCGGGATAATCTGTCCTTTTCACGTAATCTTTAGACCCATTATATGAGATTACCTCACCGGGAACACCTGCGACTACTGCGTTATCAGGAACATCCCTTGTAACGACGCAGTTTGCCCCTATAGCAACGTTATTACCGACTCTTACTTTGCCCACAATTTTAGCCCCAGGCCCAATATACACATTGTCCCCTATCGTAGGGTACCCTTTATTCTTTCCGCGGTTTGCCTTGCCGACAGTCACGCCATGCGCAATAGTGCAGTTCTTTCCGACAACTGCCCGATCGCTCACAACAATTCCACCGAAATGCCCTATAACGAACCCGCTGCCTATTTTGGTGCTGTAGGGGATAGAAATACCATATTTATAAGCATAACGTAGAAAAAAAATGTTTCTTGCTATGATAACAAATACACCGTGACTCCACATCTCGCTTTGTTCAAAAAATGCACATGTCCTCAGCCAGAAAGAATACCTAAAGCACGGATTTGTCCAAATAAGCTTCAAAAATGGCACAGCTCCAACCTTGCCTGTGTATCTGTATAAATCGGACCTTACAAGAAATCTATATTCATTAAAATGCATCGATAATTGGCCCCGTTTGTATTTTCTCTTCACGCCTAAAACGCACCTGTTTTTGGTTTGCACAAACAATTATACAAAATTACAGACAAACCCCAAGAATATTATGCCGTCCTTGCCGGACTCAACTAACTTACGACTAACAACTAACTCTCCCCTCCTCACTTTTGCCTCAAAATTCCGTGCAACCTGTGAAATCTATGGTTAAAATTGATTCTATGGAATCTCGTTTCCAACATTCAAAATTGTTAATTCTTTTCCTCGCTTCGTGGCCAAAGTTCCTCTTGGCAAGTGCTACTCCGGTTCTTGTCGGCTCCGCCCTCGGTTTCGCAACCGCCGGCAATCGCCGATTGTCCTGTCAGTATGACAGTGTTTAACGTTGAGGGTCGTTCTTTCTCGTTTAACGCATCATAACCCGAAGCCTGCGCCACGGACTATTGAAACATAAACCCCGTTGTGCTATAATCTCTCCCGCTGATGAAAATCAATTTTCCTGTTATGAACACTAAACACCAAAACCTGTTGTCCTTCTTTGTCATTTTCCTGCTTGCAAGCACCGCTTTTGCTTCGGATATTCACGTATGGCAAATGAAACAAGTCTCGCTCGAAGCTGAAAAGAGCTATGGAAACTATTATGCGGATGTAACGTGTTGGGTGGAACTAAAAGGCCCGAATTTCTCAAAACGGATTTTCGGTTTCTGGGATGGCGGCAATGTCTTTGTTGTCCGTATGGTGGCGACAGAGCCGGGAAAATGGCAATGGACAAGCGGCTCGAATCAACCCGATGATAAAGGTCTTAACGGCCATACCGGCCAATTTAATGCCGTTGACTGGACGGAAGAGGAAAAGTTGCAAAACCCTAACCGCCGTGGTTTCGTTCGTCCGTCACCTAACGGGCACGCATTACAATATGCCGACGGCACACCGTTCTTTATGGTCGGCGATACCTGGCTCGCAGGAACCACCTGGCGGCTGCCTTTCAGGGGCGTCGCCCCTGCAAAGAATTATGTGCCTTCGCCCGGCATTGGGTTTGAAGATGCCGTCACTTACCGCAAAACGCAGGGCTATAATTCCGTTAGTATGATTGCCTGTTTTCCAAACTGGGAATCGGATTGCCGCCCCGCTACTTATGCAGATTCCAATGGTATATATCTGAGGAATGCCTGGGAAAAATTCGACTACCTCGTTGATAAAGGCGGGATGACCGCAAAAAATATGCGAGACGAATACGGCAACAGGCCGTTTAAGATGTCAGCCGAACACAGTGGCGTGGCCGATTTTAATCATATCGATCCCGAGTATTTTCAAAGCCTCGACAAAAAAATGCAGTATCTTTCCGACCAGGGTTTTGTTCCTTTATTAGAGACTGTAAGAAGGGACAACTGCCCCGCGTGGAAGGCTTATTTCGACTTTAATGATTCTTTCGCACGATACGTTCAATACCTTATCTCAAGATACGGTGCGTATAATATAATCTTCAGCGGGATTCATCTCGACTGGATTCCAAAAGAATACAGCCTGAGCGCCGACGAATTCAACGTAGCTCTTACCTATCACTTAAAAAAATATGGCCCGCTGCCTTTCGGCCAGCCTCACACGACACTAATTAACAATTCCACATATACACAATTCGGCCACGACCAGAATTGTCCCTGGCTGACTATGCACAGTGTAGGCAATAAGCCGCGCGACCACAGTGTTTCCGCAGCTCTGGAAATCCTTTTCAATCTCGTTCCTCCGTATCCTGCCATAAATTTTGAGCCGTATTGTACCGGCTGGAACCACGAGATAAATATGCCGAATGGTGAACGTCCGCCCGCCGATTCGCCGCGCGATAACTATTTCTCACGCGCACAGATGTATGGCTCCGTCCTCTCAGGCGGACTCTCCGGTCATGTGCACGGCACCTCTGCCTATGATATTACCACAACCGGCGAGCCTGCTGGGATGCGTCCGCATTTCTGGGATGCGTTAAAATTCCAGTCCGGCCAATATATGCAGCATCTTGCGGTATTTGTATTATCCGAAGGCGATAAGTATCAGCAGTTACAGCCCAGCTCGCAAAATATACACCCAAGAAAGGCCCCGAACAGTCCCGAAAGAGGTCTGGACGGCTGGTCCTTTATGATGTGTACCCCGGAAAAAGACCTTGCTTTGCTTTACTTTGAGAATGATGCCGTTTTGCCCGCGTTAAGCAGCTTCAAACCTGACTCATCATATAGTTTCCAGTGGTTTAATCCCCGCAATGGCCGATGGAAAGAAAGTATTGTCGTTAAATCAGATGAAAAAGGAATACTGACACCGCCGCCATTCCCCGATGGACAAAACCCCTCTGTCACTGATTGGGCCGCCAAAATCCGCTTCTCTCCGTAAGCATTGCGAACCACGAGCGACGAGTCACGAATATATCCCGCATCATTCTAACAATCGCCCCCGCAATCTCAAACCACGACTCTGTCGTTCCTGCGAAACTTGTCCCCAAGGGAGCAGGAATCTACTTGATGTCATTTCGAGGCCGAAAGCCGCGGCACGGGTCTTCAAATTCATCCTCTAAAAAGACTTTCCGTTAAGCTGTGGTTTAGAGGTTAAAATGAGACGGGCTCCGTTTTAAAACGGAGCCCGTTGGTTTTTTCGGAATTTTGCTCTGAATTAACCGGGGATTACGTTGGTCGCACAAGGGCCTTTTTTGCCCTGTCCGACCTCAAACTGAACCTTCTGCCCTTCATCAAGATTGGCGTAGCCGCTCGTCTTGATTTCCGAGTGATGAACGAACAAATCTTCACCGCCACCATCGGGGCTTATAAATCCAAAACCTTTTTTCCCATTAAACCATTTTACTGTACCTGCACTCACTAAAGTCTCCTTTGGCCTTCTAATTGGCCATAAAATCTGCCTCTCGTATTTTTTTAAGAGAATATTCCTGAGAGACGTGAGAATATACCCAACTGATAACCATTATACCAAGATGTCGGCGGGAATACAATAAGAATAAATTAAAATAATTATATCGGCTCTTCGACCAGGTTAGGTGCGAGGGCGAGGGGGGTTATTTGTGGGCGGTTTTCAGGTGGTGCTGTGCGGTTTCGAGTTTTTGAATGAAGTTGTTTTTTTTGAACGCGATGGTCCATTTGCGGAACGTCACCCAGCCGGCAAAACGAATCAGGTAGTTGCGCCAGTTGCGGTACCACTTTCTCCACCCGAGCCGGATGTTGTGGAAAAAGAAAATCAAAGTGGGAAAAGAGAATATATTCAGCACCACAAGGAACATATACTTGAACTGATAAAAGCGCCCCATGATTTTCTTGGCGCAGCGCTGTATCTGCTTCGCGGTCAGCGGCTCATCCGGCTCGAAGATGGGAAAATTACCGTCGTAGTACTCCCATCCTATGTCCGCAACTGGGTAAATTCTGTTTTGCTCTTGCAGGCGGCGCCTTAACTCGGTGCCGGGTAGAGGAACGGGCAGAAGTACCTGAACTGTGTCGATTTTGGCCTTGCGGATAAAACGTCTGTAGCGCTTGGCACGCTCGCCGGCGGACATTTCAAAGCTCTGCCCTGCCTTTAGCGGATACCCGAAGATGAACATCCCGTGAACGAGGAATCCGAATTCGTGAAAGGTCCTCGCCAGCGATACCATTTCCTCGCACCGAACGTGCTTGTTCATAGCGATGAGTTCTTCCTCGATGGGTGATTCGAAGCCGATAGCGACCGTCTCAATATCGGCTCGCTGCATCGCGGAAAGCAGCTCGGAATCTTTGGCCTTGTCTAATCTTATCTGAACGGTAATGTCCAGGCTCCTCCGGATGCTCTTTTCGTAGTAGCTGAGCATATTGCAGAACCTTATCGTTTCCTCTCGCTGTTGACCGAAAAGGTCATCCACTATGAAAAATTGCTTCGCATTTCTGCTCTCGACCAGTGAGCTGATATGTTCGAGCAGTCGTTCAGGACTGGCTGGCCGGGGCCTGCCTTTGACTGTGCAGAACTCACAATCCATCCCGCACCCTCGAATCCTTTCCACGGGATATATCTTGATTTTGGCATAGCGCACGAGAGAAAAATCGGGCAACGGCAGCTTGTCAAAGTCCGTCGTCGGCGACCTTTTTTCCGTAACAAAGACCTCGCCGTCCTTCAGATAAGCTATGCCCCTGACCTCGCTTGGCTCTTTTTCACCTTCTATCACACCAAGAAGTTCCGTGATTGTCTCTTCCGCTTCGCCGATAACGACATAGTCGATGCCGCTGGACAATGCCTCAGCGATGCTCTCTTCAATGAAGTGCTGGCCGCCGGCGACGGTTACGATGCCGAGATTCTTGTAGAAGCGGGCTATTTGGTAAACTCTGGGTATGGTGCTGGTTAGCCCCCCGTAAAAACCGACAACGTCCGCAGGTCTTTTTCTCTGCAGGAATTCGTGGTCGGCCCCACCTGAGCTTCCCTTGGGGCCGAATCGGCGAAGGTTATTTTCGTCGATAACCTCAACGTCCCATTTTCCCATTTTATTGATGGCCGTAGCAACGCACACAGGCCCAAGGGCTGTAGTCTTCTTGGCGATATGAGAGTAGATATTGAATGCCGGGTAAGCGGGAATTACAACTCTGAATCTGTGTCTTTTCTTCGTTAAGTCAAGCATGCCGCAGGCCGAAAAATTGTTTCCATAACAGATTACACCCTTGTGAAGCAAAAATCAAGCTTCTCCTGTTTAATTCCGGAAATACGCCCTTTCGCCCTTATGCTCTTTTACCTGCGCGAGGGGGCCGGTTTAGTGCGAAATGGTGCTGCATAATATATCGATATTATTTGGTTCCTACAAAATGATGATATGCAGTCTTGATTTTTTGCCTCTCCGCCATCTGGTCGCGATGTATATGGCAGTATATTTCATGGTTATAGATGCTCAGGGTATGTGTGCAGCCCGGAAACATACATTTCCTGTCATCAGCCGAGGTCTTTAGTTTTTTTCTCATAGTTACACTCCTGTAAATAGAGCGCCAAACAAAAAAACTGTAAAGGTTAGTTATCTTCCTTTGCAGCTTAAAGAGTTTCTAATCTTTTGCGTCTTTATCATTTTACCACATTATTGCGCCTCGTCAAACATTTTAATTACTTGCTTATCTTGAGCAGGCTGGATAGTATCACAGTCCGAAGCAAGTACTTAAAGCAGGTTGATATTTAGAAAATATCCGCACCGTGATGGATATTGATTGAAAGCCGGCAATACCGGCAAACTTTTCTCAAAAGAAAGGCAGTAAAATAATGAACCTTTATGTAGGAAATTTATTGTTTGACGTCACCGAAAACGATTTAAAAGAGCTTTTTGAGCCGTTCGGTCAGGTCACTGAGGTCCGGCTGATTATGGATAAGTTCACAGGCAAATCCAAGGGTTTCGGATTTATTGAAATGCCCTCTAAAGAGGAAGCTCAAAAAGCCATCGCAGAGCTGAACGGCAAAGATATGAAGGGACGCGATATGACTGTCAACGAGGCTAAGCCCAAAACCGACCGTGGCGGTAGAGGCGGACGAGGCGGCTTTGGTGGCGGCGGCGGTCACGGACGAGGTGGCAGTCGTGGCGGCGGCTTCGGCGGAAGAGACCGCTACTGACAATCGGCTTTGCCGAAACACTAAACCAGAATATCCTAAACCGAAAGCCCGCCGGTTTATCCGGCGGGTTATTAACTTGACTTCGGGGGTTACTTGCTTTCTCTAATTCTCTAATTCCCCAATTCGCTTGTGCTCTTATGCTCTTCTCGCATCGAGTATCCAGCATCTAATTCTCTAATTCTAACTTGACCTTCGCTCATCTTTAAGATACTTTATCTTCCAAAAGTGGAAAGCTGGAAAAAGGAGACTTAATATGCTTTTAATGAGCACTATGGGTTGGATAGTTATTATTGCGGCTGTTGTCATTTTAGCTGTGTTTATTGGGATCAAAATAAAAGATAAATATCATTAGAAAGGTGGGGGTTACTCCCACGCGAGGATTTCTTTATATTTAGCCCCCTGCATTGCAGGGGGTTACTCTGCTCAATCCGAAAGCCCGCCGGTTTATCCGGCGGGTTACTTTTCCTATCGACTATCGACTAGCGACTAACGACTAATAGCTACCCCATCGGGGTCATTGCGAGCGCAGCGTGGCAATCTTGCCTGTCATTCCTGCGAAGGCAGGAATCCATTTTATCATCCTAAGCTTGTCGAGGAGTTACGAAATTTCCACAGGACTCAGTTTTTCCCAAGCTCGAAAAAACCGAAGCAATTGGCGAAAGGCGGAGCCTGCCCTCGAATGTCGTAGTCGGGGGCCAATTGCAAGTGCCTCGCCAGCATGCGTTTGGTGACGCTCCCTTGGCCGTAGCTTAATGCGAGAGAGTTACAGTTAAAAATGATGTTGACTTGCTCGTGCCGCCTTCTGCTCAGATGCTGTTTTACTCGTATGCCTCTGACGGATTTACTCCGTTATTTTCCCTTTTATTTTTTCTTCTGTCTTCTGTCTACTGTATCCTAACTTCTGTTTTATGTTTCCTCGTTGCCCGCCCTGCGGGCGGCCTCCGGCAGCACTACGCAATGGAATTTTACTATTTCATTTTACCCGCAAAATTAAAATCTATCGCTGTTGCTCCACCAATTTTACCCTTTTTTCAACCTCCGTCAATATCAAAAATCCCTGCCTGCCCGGCGAAGTTCCTTAACGTAGTCGGGTGTTAATTTAGGCAACTTTTTCGTTGACTTTTGCCCGAAATTTGGTATAATACCCGCCAGTCCATTAGGGACGCACCGCCCAGTAGGGCACGTCTTCAGGGTTAGCAAACCCAATCAATTAACATATTTAATATTCGTTACTTCTTTTGGAGAAACGGAAGCAATGACTGTCTGCGCTGGCAGGAAAAATCAATCAAAATGTACACAAATTATGCAAAACAAACCCAATTTTCAAAATGCCAAATTGTTTATAACCGCAGTATATACAATGACTAACAACAAAAAACAACGAACAATGAACTATCAAAAACAAACCCAATCAAACCCAATCGAACCCAATTTCAACAGGTGGGGCTGAATTATTTAGGGCGTGTTTTCTGTGTGCCAATCGGCCTGGGTGTCTTTGTGGTTCAGGATGATTTCAAAATCCTTCTTGTCAATTACACCGTCGGCGTTGATGTCGCCGAGCAGATAACTCCCTTGGGGACAGGCTCCAGGCGATTTTATGCTGGTCAGCAGGTTATTGACAAGAATAGTAATGTCCGAATCGTTGACAATGCCATCGGCGTTTAGGTCATACCAGAGGATATTGTCGCTTCCGTCTTCGCTTCCGCTTCGCCGGACAAGGTCCTGTTTGTTGCCGACGTTCCAGGCAAGGCCGTAGCTTTCGGCTGTGGGTATTTGGTTCGGGTCATCGATATCACTGAAAGAAACGACGAGCTCGTAGTTGGTGTAGTTCGCATCACCTTGGGTGTAAATATGCTCGACGTTATCAACTTTGCTGTCGCTGTAATCGAGCAGATAATCGTTGTTGGGGTCTTCGGGGTCAACGGCCCAAAGCTCCAGCCGGAGGTTAGAGTCCTCTTCGGGCGTTTGTGCAAAGGGATAGACGCTGTTGTAATGCTTGTTCCAGACGAGCGTAGCGGTAACAGATTCCTTTGCCGGTTCTGCGAGGGTGATTTTATAAACGTTTTGCAGGTTTTCGCTTTTCTCAAGCTGGTTATTGTCCCAGCCGGCAGTTGGGACATCGTCCGACTTCGCCGAGGCTACGCCGGACAGGCCGGGTTTCGCCTGACCTGCGATTAGCTGTTTGTAGGCGCCAGCGGCGTTTACCATTCCCGCACCCTGGATGTAATCCAGCGGCACCTCGTGGTCATCATCTTTTTGGAGCTTGCCCTTGTGCCAGTAGGGTAGTTTCTTTGCTGAATTTAGTAAAATAGCTTTCATTACGTCCGGTTCAACAGCCGGACTCAAATTCGGGTCCTCTTTGGCCTTTTGAACAAGCAGGCCGATTGTCCCTGCAACGAGCGGTGTCGAGAAGCTCGACCAGTTGCCGGTCGGCTCATAACGGTTAGGGTCGTTTGCATCGGCGGCCAGGCAGTTACCGGGGGCGACGATATCGGGTTTGCACCGCCCGTCTGCAGTCGGGCCGAGACTCGAATGCTCCGGATAGGCAAGCGAGAAATGTGCCAGACTGGCGGCGAGATTTTCAGCCTTTACAGAATTGACAACTCCGACACCAATAACGTTGGCTCCGGCACCGGGATAAAGCAAAGGGTCATAAACTTTCGAGCCATTTCCTATGCCGGCCACGACAATGAGGCCGTGTTGCTCGGCCATCGATTCGATTCCTCTTGTCCACCAGTCTTCAAATTGGTTGCCGAAACTGGCGGTTACAATATCTGCATCAGGTGGTGAGTAGGGGAATATATTGTTAGTTAAAAAATGCCAGAATTCATAGCTATCGGCTTGGGCCTGCGGCGCAGCCCCCTGATAGTGGAATCGGCCAAGTTGAGGATTGTAGGCGTTGGGGTCCTCGCCGAGCAATATGGAACAGACGGCTGTTGAGTGAGGCGAGATGCCGGCTGGCGGTTCGGCCTGGTCACTGAAATTTAGTTGTTTGTCTTTGAAGCAGTTATGCTCGATGTTCGGCTGGTAATCGTTTTGGGGTTCGCCGTCAATGTAAGTAATACTTCGGCAGATGACAGCGAATTTGACGCCGGAACCTGTCAAATTGGGGTCTAACTGCCTTAACGCATAAATCCCGGCGTAATTTAGTCCTTGCGGCTGCAGCGTCTTGTCAGTCTGCGGCCCTTCGGCTCCGGCGACAGCGCTCACGGGTGTCAGCATTGCTGCCACACAGGCTATCAGGCACGAAACGAGTATTTTTTTGCCGCTCTGAGCCATTCCGCTCCTCCGGAAATATTGGTAAAATCTAAAAGGCAGAAAATTGATTCGCTGGCTGATGCCTGTAGTTCTGCCCCTAAATTCCTGGTAATATGATACCATAAACCGGTTTTCTTTTCAAGTAAATTACCGGTTAGCTCCTGCGATATATAGCGTTTTCAGTATTGAAAAGCTGGTTTGGGAAAACTTGATTTAGAGGCCTTGCCTTTATCGGGCGTGGATGCTATACTCAACCCGATATTCAGGCTGTTTCCGGCTAAGGGATTGCCGTAATTATGAAGGTAATTTTGAATTCCGAACAAATCGAGCAAACTCTCAAAGATTTGACAAGTCGTATTATTTCCGAAACCTCGCCTCCATTGGACGTTGCCGTAATCGGTATTCGCAGCAGAGGAGAGGTTCTCGCCCAGAGATTATCGAGCCGATTGTCGAAAGAGCTGGGCAGGGATGTTCCGCGTGGAACCCTCGATATAACACTTTACAGGGACGACTTGAATTCGCCGCAGAGTAGCGCCCAGCCGCAGGTGCGAACTACTGAGATTGGCTTCGATATAAATGATAAAATCATTATTTTATTCGATGATGTTTTATATACCGGCCGTTCGGCGCGCGCAGCGATGGATGCCCTTATAGATTTGGGCAGACCAAAGGCGATTAAATTGGCAGTGCTTGTTGATAGAGCGGGAAGGGAATTTCCGATACAGGCTGATTACGCCGGTTGCAAAACCGATGTTGCACCCGGCAAATTAGTCCAGGTTTTTCTTTCCGAATCGGACGGAAAGGAAGAGGTCGTTATTGAATAAAGCGAAAAACTTAAAACTAAAAATGTAAAACCAAAACGTAAAATTCAAAGATGGTGGAGTAAGATTGAGAAAATTGGGAATAGTAATTCTTTCTTCAAGGCTGTAGCTTTGAATTTTGAATTATAGTTTTTCGCTTTCAGCTTTAAGTTTTTAGTTTTTAATATTATGGCGCTAATAAGAAAAGGTAAACAATTTCG
>Ga0315543_1000107_pt1 | contig 103430 bp, 102 predicted proteins | sample SalMarSW160210MG_2_FD_203098 | JGI IMG/M metagenome (GOLD analysis project Ga0315543, IMG submission 203098) | Salt marsh sediment microbial communities from the Plum Island Ecosystem LTER, Massachusetts, United States - Salt Marsh Sediment SW1601-210 ... | reverse complement strand
TTTTATGGCTTCATCAACATACTGGGAATTGAGCAAGGCACAAAGGTAATGAGCTTCTCTTAATTCCTTCGTCTGATAAAAGAAAATTCCGGTGTCGTTAAAGAAGCCGTTTGTGGAACGGCTTTCAACCTCTAAGCTGCCACTAGTCGCATCCACTACACAAGAAGCAATATGAGTTCCACACTTACCAGAAAGCACGTTGTAATAGCCAGAGGAGTGCTGAGAGAGCAGTTTGCGGCGATAATCAACCCACTGGTAGACATTCTCTCTAACGGTTCTCTTTTTCCGTGCTTGCCAAAGGTTTTCAACTTGGCTGAGCCAGTTGTGAAGGCCGGAATAGCCGTCGCGCAGGGCGGTTTGCTTATTCAACATGCGCACGCCTATTTCTGAAGTCTCAAGGGGCAAGACTACCAAGTCCAGCCTCGTATAGCCAAAAGGCAGAAGATGCTTCCCAAGGAGAGTCGCGTAAAGAAAGTCAGCTTCAACTTCGCCAGATATTTCTATGCCTTTCCACGTCTCTTTGGCACTTTTCTCGATATCCGGATGGGTTTTTAAGTAAGGCTTGGCGCGGTCTATTACCGTCAACCCCTTACCGGTTGCTGGCTGGACAAACCAGAAACAGCGGGGATACATATTAGCTCCTGCTCTGAAGTGCTCAAAGTAATAGCTCCCTTTGGTAGCGGGTGGGAACAGAACCTCGGGGCTGATGCGAGAACGCCGGATGGCGAGGTGAGTTTGGGCTTCCTGCCAGCTAAGGTTTTTCTTGGATAGGGTGCCTTTTATATCAAGCCTCTGGACAGGACGGTCTTCTTTTTGACCTTGGCGGGCGATGAGGACACAGGCGGGGACATTGAAGATACCCTTGGTAGCGGTCTCGGACACAATAACCTTCTCCAAGTCTATAAGTTTGCGCAGTTTGGGCTGCCAGAAAGCGACGTCTTTGCCAGTAATAAAGTTTCTGAAGTTGGCATGCTGTTTGGCACCGGTGATGATACTGCGGGGCATAACAAAAGCGATGGTCTCCCCGCTCCTGACATACATATAGATACTGAAGGCAAAGAAGAGGGTTGAAGTGTCCATTTGAGTAAAGAGTTTAACGTCTTTGGGGGCGAGCAGTTTATAGCTCATGGTGAGTTTCTTTATCTGACTCTGGTAATTGGGGTCACGAATATATCTATAAGCTAGCCAAGGAGGGTTTCCAGCCACCAAGCTAAAGCTCTTCTGGCAAAAGAAAATAGGACGGTAATAGTTCTTGAGAATGAACGCCCAGATGGTATCTCTGCCTTCCTGGACTAACTTCATCATCAGTCGGAGATTCTGTGACCATAGCCAAAGCCACCTATCATAGCCTTGCCTCTTGAGATAAGCTTCAAAGCCAGCTATCGCCTCTTCAGTAGACTTCCCAGCGTAGAATCTCATCTCATCAATAACTCTATCTAAAGTGTCAGGGTTCACCGTCATATCGGCGGGAATACCAAATTTTTCTTTGCCAGTCACAGTAACGGAGAATGACTCCTCTCCAAAAGAAAGCTTTTCTCTCATTACTAAAGAGTCAGCCATATATATGGGGATGGTAAGTTTTTCCTCGTAGCCTGTTAGCTCGGGCGCCAGGGCTAGCAAGTAATTTATCTTGGCAATGGTCACAGCTAGTGGATGGACATCCACGCCAACGATATCCTCTGTTGCCTTTTCTACTAGAGCGGTTCCATGGAGCCCATGCTCGCGCAATAAACGGATAGCGATAAATAAGAAGGTTCCGGAGCCGCAGGCTGGGTCAAGAAGACTTTTCCCCTTACCCCAGAAAGCTTGCCTAAGAATCAAGTCAGCTAGCCAATCTGGGGTATAAAACTCACCTAGGTCATGGCGAGTTTCAGGGTCAACAAGTTGCTGGTAGAGTTCTTTGAGCAAATCTTCATTTATTTTGGACAAATCATAAACTGAGATATGCTGAGCTAGCCCCCTAAGAAGACCATGCGCGTCATTTAGCAAAGGAGCAGACAAAACCCAGGTAAAGAAGTCACTCTCAGCTAAATTCTGAAAGCCTCTTTGCCTGAATGCCTCACCTTCTAGTATGGAGAAAAATTCATCCTTCTGTTTTGGTTTTTCTCTAAATAGGGCAAGATAAGCTATAAGCTTGACCAGGATAGATAGATAAGTATGGCGAAGGAAAAGCTCATCGCTGGCGACGCTACTGCCGTACACTTTAGCAAGGAGTTTATCCCATTCTTCAAACTTAACCTTCACTGAAGGGTTATCCTTAGACTGGTTAAACATATTCTTAAGCTTTTGAAAAGAAGAAAGGAAAACCGGGCTCCGTGGTCCAAACCTCTTTACTACGTCTTGAGAAGATGGGACAAGCTCCTTAACCGAAAAAAGAAAACGATCAAACCAAGAAAAAGCGTCCTCAGATGAGAAGGTTTTTAAGGAGATGCTATCTATCTTCTCCAGTCTATTTTCTCTTAGGATGTAAACTTCAAAAAGCAAGCCATCGGTGAGAACGCCAAAATAGGTTCCGTCCCTAATAGACTCGAGATAATCGGTCAGTTCTCTCTTCCCCGCCTCTCTCTCTGTGTCTATGTCCCGTTTGAATTCGAAAACGATATCCTGAAACAGGGCATCTATAAATCCCCTGACCTTGGCAGCCTTGACGCCCTTTTCAAGCTCAAACTCCTCATAGTCAACACCGAAGGTTCGGCTTAGGAAACCAATAAAGATGCTCCTGAGCTGGTCATGGTGAGCCTTTGCCAGCTTAGCTTCCTCGATACGGTTGAGGTATTGCTGAAACTGTGATGCAAACTCAGTAAGATTCATTAGCTTCTTAGGGTTAATATACTGGTATACCCAATCTGTGTCAATTGGAATGTAGACAACAGGGAAACGAAGCATTAGTCAAGGGCTGTTTATGTTAGAAACGCCGAATCTATGGTATTCGCCGTAGAGAGTCATGCTAAATAAGCCATCAAATTGTCTGGAAAAGACAAGACGTGAGCAAAATTCGGCTTGACTGGTGCAACATGGTCAAAGCTTGGCTCATTTTGCTGGGCGGCGATTGACCAGTCAAATTCCTTGCTTCAGGGCGCAAGGGATTATTCAGGGGACTTTGACCCGGTATTTGGCTTTGCCTTCTTCGTAGAGGTCTCATTGATTACCGTGGCTACTATCTGTTCTAGGCTTCTCTCCAGTTGCCTCTGTTGGATGTTAAGTTCGGCTAGAAAGCGAGCGATTTCCTCACGCTTAAATCTCCGGTCACCCCGGGGGCTAATGCGGTATGCTCTTATTCTTCCTTTATTGCTCCACCGCCTCAGGGTGTTAGGATTGACATGGAGGAGCCGGGCTACTTCCCTCACCGTCAGCATGTCATCCATTTGTTCGCTTGCCATATCTTTTCCCATCTCCTCTTTAATTAACCTATCTTAAGGGTAACTCACTTCAGCTAACCGCACAATCACCCAAAAGTATCAATTTGATTAGAAAATGGTCATGGGAAAAAAGTCCTCGATTGGTAAGAAAGGTTAAGTTAAGTATATTGACTTCCTCTTGAAGAGGTGTTACTCTTATATTGAAGAAGCGTTATTCTTATATAAATTATTCTGGCATGTTTTATTATTATGAATAATCTATGCAGAGGACCACTAAGGTAGCGATTGCGTAAGTTCCCAGGAGTGCGAGTTGGGCGGTCGGAGAAAGCTGATGGTGGGCAAATATGTTTAAGGAAGAATAGGCCGAAAGTTCTGTTGTCGTTTTGTGTGTAAGGAGACAGTGAAGTTGAACCTGTAAATGGTCGCTTGGGTTCAGCAGAGTCAATAGCGAAACCCACCTTAAAGGTTAGTTTCGCTTTTGTGTTTTGTGAAAGTGATGAAAGTTCTGGTTGTTAGCCACTCTCAAGACTTATCGCAAGCTATTTCCCCTATCCTGAAAGTAAGGTGGCCGAACTTACGTTTAGTTCATGTTAATGAAGCCAGGGAAAGCCTGGAGCTAATACATAGAGAACAACCAGACATCGTTATGTTTCACCTTCCTGAGCGAAGTGAAGGAGCACCACCCCTGGACTACTTTGACCTTATAAGCCAGATTCGCAGCTTCTCCGATGTGCCACTCATTGTTATTAGCCAGAGCAATGATGTCATGGACAAGGTAAAAGCTCTGGAGATGGGTGCTGATGACTGGGTGTCACCGTCTTTCGTCCCCATGGAATTTATTGCTAAGGTCAATGCTATTCTCCGCCGCCGCTCCCCCAATAATCACGGGGTTTTCTTTTTCCTGAATGACAAGATGTCTATAAATTATGCCACTCGCCAGGTACGCATCTCGGGAAAGCCAGTGAAGCTAACCCCTATTCAATATAAACTCCTTTGTCATTTAGTCGAGAACCAGGGAAGGGTGTGCAGCAGCACCGAGCTACTCCAGCACGTCTGGGGGCCAAACTATAGTGATGAAAGAGAACTCCTTAAGCTGAGTGTTTACCGCTTGAGGTCTAAAATCGAGGAAGACCCCTCGAACCCGGAAATCATCTTCAATGAAAGAGGCATAGGCTACGTTATTAGAGCCTCCGGTTCGAGGGGCTAGAGACACTTCCCCCTGTCATTGCGAGGAGCGAAGCGACGAAGCAATCCCCGGGCCCCTGCAGAAATGTTGCTGCCAGACGTTCCCCTTTGTCATTGCGCCGAGATTGCTTCACTTCGTTCGCAATGACATAGAGAGTGTGTTGCAACCAAAAAGAAACCTTTTGTAACCAAAAAGAAACCCCTGGTAACCGAGTAGCTACTGACTTCTCTGACATTCCCCATTACACTAGACTTAAGTACTGGTACTTAAGTACTGGTACTTAAGTTATGACAACTCTCAGGTCGGTACTTGCCGATGTAGATTTAACCGAAGCCGTTCTGCTTTGCGTTGCTTTCATCGGGCTGAATATGCTGGATGCGCGGTTGACGGAGGTCGCTGTGAGGCTCGGGAGTTATGAACTTAACCCCTTGTTTGGGGCGAGATTGGCCAGCAGCATAGCATTTAAAGGATTGATTTCCGCTGCACTAGTCTTGACGTTGGTGATATTTAAGCGAGGCGCATTGTTGAAGCCGCTGAACGTGGGGATGTTGCTTGTTTGTGCTTGGAATGGACTGGCTATTTGGTCCTGGTACGTAGGATCGAGTTAAACGTGGAGAAGATTTTGCTTGTTTGTCGAGACTTAGCGATGACAGATAACTTAGCATTTGTATTACAGCATTCCGGTTTTCAAATTGTAAACGCTGCCGGGAGCAAGCAAGCTTTGGCCGAGATAGGTAGAAGCTCTCCTGACCTCATAGTGATGCGTGAGAACAGCCGCAGCCTGAATGGAGATGAGCTTTGTATCCGCATTCGGGAGCTATCTGATGTTCCCATCATTGTTCTCGGGCAGGAGCAGGAAGAGGCGGCGGGAGTGGAGTTTCTGGAAATGGGCGCTGATGCCTACCTGCCCTCTCCCTTGAGCTTAAGGGAATTGCTTGCCAGGGTTCACTCCTTGCTGCGCCGCACCCGGCCCTCTCAAAAAACATGAAAGAGAATAGTAAATTTAAAAATGCAAAATAGTCTGTATCCAAGAACCTTTTTGACAACTACCCCTACCGAGATGCCCTTGGGCTCTCTCGGGATTGTCATTGCGGGCCCCGACTTGTCAGGGCGTGGCAATCTCAGAGAAGCCGGTCGGTCTTGGGCGATTGGGCTCCCTCTTCAACTCTCCTCTCCCTTGATGGGAGAGGATGATGGCGAGCGTGAGCCCAGTAAGGCACGCCTCAAATCAAAGATGAGGTGGAATTAGCATATGCCCAATGAGACAAAGCAATGACCAGGCTCCACAGCATTGTCATTCTGAGCCCTTTGTCTGCTGTCATTCTGAGCCGCAGGCAAAGAATCTCTCAGATTCTTCATCTCGCTTCGCTCCATTCAGAATGACAAAAAGAATGCGGCGTGGTCGATCTGGGCGAAAAGCGAAATCTCAAATCGGGCGTGAGAGAAAAAGCGTTCAGTTATCAGTTGTCAGCAATCTCTGAAAGCTGTTGGCTGAAGGCTGAAAGCTTATAAAATAGGAGGAACAAAACATGAAAAATGTGATTTTAGCTGTGGTGGCTATCGCGGCTCTGACTCTTGCCGGAATGGGTGGCGTCTTTGCTAACTGGCAAGACATCGAGACCAGCGAGGACAACTACTTTGGGACCGGGGCGCTGGACCTCAAGGTGAGCGATACCGAGGGGATTGAATACGATGACCCCAACGTCCCGGTGTTCTTAGAATTGTTAGATGCCTGGCCAGAGTGCATCTCCAAGGACATGAGGTTTGACCTGCACAATGCAGGTCAAGGGACGCAAGATGTGCCGTGGTTGTACCTACACTTCAAGAACTACGAGTGTGGCTGGGTCGTGCCCAAGGCCGTGTTTCACTGGATCAATTGTAACAATATTACCGGCGAGTGCGAAGTGGTTCCCGCACCCCCCAAACCCGGCGGAGGGGATTGGACACACAACGACCGGGGGACCGGTCTACCCAAGCCGGTGAACGAGCCTGAATATGTCGCTGAGTGCGGCGGCATTGCCGGCGAGTTAGTGGACGGGACTCTGCAGGAAGTCCCTGGCATCGGCTGTTGCTACGGTGACAACTGTCAACTGTCCAGGCACATAGACGTGGCGATTTTCACCAGTACAACTGGGTTCGGCGGTCCGTGGGTTGCAGTAAACCTGTCTAAATATAATGATGACCCGGTGGATGGATTCATCAAGCTGAACGAGATCGAGTGCGAGGAGATCGAGCTTGGGCAGCTACCGAACTGCAACACGGTATATGTGATGATCAGCTTACGCTTGCAGGACATCCCAGAGGAGTACTTCGGCATGGATTTCTTCGACGAGATCTACCCCGAAGCAAAGTGGAATGACTGGCCGACCAATGCCCTGCAGAAGGACGTATTAAACTTCGACATATCCTTCGAGCTGCTGCAGAACCGGGTGCCATAATGGCGCGACTTATACAGGGATGCCCTTCGGGGCATCCCTGTAGGCTCTGTCGGGGTATCCTCTGAACGAAGTAGGGGTTGTCAGTTTTTCTATTGTTAAGAACTCTGTTGTTATGATAGTATAGATTTGGTTGGCGAATAATGAAAGTCATAGCGCTTTGGCTAGTGATAATGCTTGTAGGTACGGCTGAGGTAGGGTCGCTGCCAACTGGAGACAAGGGCAGACCCTTCGATGGGTATATTTTAACCAATAACACAGCTATTGAAATTGAGTCTGATCCACCGCCAGACCTGGTGGTGAACGATGAGACCCCCAAGTGGACTTCTAAGGTGTTCGAGGTTGAGGAGGTCTGGCCTGGTGACTCGGGAAATGCTAGTCTCAACTTGACGAATATAGGCGATCCCGGAACACTCTCTATGAATGTAACGAATTTGAAGGACTTTGAGATGGGCTGCAATGAGCCTGAAAGCCTCGCTGATTCCACCTGTGGTGATCCCGGCGAGGGTGAAGGCGAGCTCAGCAAGAAGCTGGATATGCAAATATGGTGGGATGACAACCATAATACCGTATGGGATTCTGGCGAGACAATCATCGCCGAGGGTACGCTGTATAATATCGCCGGCGTTACATACAACCTGGGCTCCCTGAATAACACCGAGATAAAATATCTCGGTATCGCCTGGTCGGTTGATAGTACTGTAGGGAATGAGATCATGGGCGATGAATGTAGTTTCGACATCCAGTTCGCACTTGATTAGGATGATACGATGAAGAAACTTGTACTGACCTTGATGATGCTCCTCATAGCCATTGGCCTGGCGGCGCCGATGGTGGGCGGCACCTTTGCCAGCTTCAGCGATATTGAGATCAGCGAGGGCAACTACTTTGGGACGGCAGGCCTGGACCTCAAGGTAGCCAAGTGCGGCTGCGACTTTAACGACGACCCCTATGTGGAGCCTTGCTTTGAAATTCACAATTGTGGGTGTCAGCCGTCATACTTTTGTTGCCAATTGAAGCTATGGAATGCTGCCCAATGCGAAGGCGACCAGTGTGAACATGGGATTGCCTACTTGCACATAAAGAACGTAGAAGGTTGTCTATCAGACGACCTTAAGATGAAGGTGGAGCGCTGGGATTGCCGCGACAGGTGTTGGGGTTGCGGCGACAAGTGTTGGGTTGTAGTTAAAGACTGGACGAAGATCGGTTGTCTGGAATGCAAACAAATCGAGCTGTTCCACCTCTACGCCAGTGAAACTGGAAAGGTCAGGATCAGGATATATTTGCCGCCGTGCTCCCAGGGTGATAGTGTAGAGTGGGACATGGCTTTCGAGCTTTTGGGCGACGGTTTGAGCGATATCGAGACGAGCCACAACTACTTGACGAAGGGTTAGAAGGGGGAAAGCTGCTCACACCGCTTCTGGAAGAACCACGAAGATGAGTGGCCGGACGACTATGAGCCTGATGACTACTTCGATGCCACATTTGAGTGCGATGCTTTCGATCCCGACATAACCCTCATGCAGGCTCTGTGGCTTAAGGGTGGTGGACTGAACGCTTTAGGGCGTTTAGCGCGCGAGGCTGTGGCTGCCCTGCTGAATGCGGCACACCCCGGTGTGGACTATTCCTTGACAGTCGCAGAGGTGATGGACAAAGTGCAGGAGGCCATTGGGAGAGGAGACTACGGAACTGCCAAAGATGAGCTCGAGGCGTACAACAACCTCGGCAGCCCGCTGTGCAGGTGAAGGGCATCTACGATGCTTTCAACCTGAGTCGACCAGACATCCTTATTATGAAGGACGTTGGCGATGCATTAAGCAAGCTTGAGATTTAGCTCTGACTTCGAAGGGTGGCCCCGCAAAGCAAGTCTGGGAGATATTTCTTGACTTGCTTTCTAGTTGGAGGCCGGATAGAATTTCGACTCTGCGCCATAATGCATGTCGGAGAAGATAGTATGAAAAAAGTAGCCAAGTGGTTGAGTTACATTCTTCTGGGGCTGGTGCTTGGTTTGGCTGTCTTCGTTATGCTTTTGCCTTCGGTGTTCTCCGGGAGCCTGGCTATCATTCGCAGTAGGAGTATGGAGCCGGTAATGCCAGTGGGGGCTTTGTGCCTGATGTTCCCCATAGCTCCTGAGGATGTGAAGGTGGGGGACATCATTGTCTTCCAGCCGCCGCGGCACCCTACTATTTTGAACCCCGGTGTTACCGTGAGCCATCGTGTAGTTGAGGTGCAAGGTGATGGGGAGCTTTATTTCATTACCAAAGGCGATGCTTCTGAGGACCCTGACATCTTCCCCATACCCGCGGCTAATGTTCAGGGCAAGGTGGTTTTCAATATTCCCTACCTGGGGTATGTGGCGTATTCGGTTATGCGTTATGCCCGAACTTGGCTGGGCTTCGTTTTTTTTGTCTGTATACCCATTGTGGTCCTCGTTGCCAGTGCCATCAGGGATGTAAACCTGTCACGCAATGTGAGGTTGAGAAGGCTGAACAGGCGGCGAGAGCGGCAGCGGAGGTGGAAGAGACGGCGGGTTTTCGGTCTAGCTTGACATCCATAGCTGCAACAGTTATAGTAAGCTATCATGAGGCTGAGCAGTAAGTCTACGCAGGAAGCTTTTGTCAGGTCACCATGGTTGAGGGTTGGCTCTTTGGCTGGGGTGTCCCTTTTGATTGTCGTCTCCTTGCTCGGGGTATGGAAGGCTTTTTCCCTGCCGGCAAAGACTGAACAGCCGACTACCTTGGCGAACTACGCACACACAGGGGAATTTGATTACCTGGTGTATCTCAAGCCTAACAGCCTCTATGGGCCTATGCTGCCAGAAGAGGAAAAAGAAACCGAACAGGAGGCACCTCCAGTTTTCTTTCGCAATATCATTGACAAGGCTGAACTAGCCTTTAGCTATAGGTTTGAGTCAAGTGAGCCTATGTCCAGTGTTACCAACGAAGTGGTAGTCACCGCAATTGCGGAAAACCCAGGTATGTGGCAGAAGGAAATAACCATCTTGGAAGAGACCTATAAAGGGCGGCGGGAGTTCAGGGTGGACTTTCCCTTACTCCCCTTGCTCGACTCCCTTGAAAGGGTGGTGGACGATATTAAGGAAGAGATAGGAATCAGCGGGAGTAGCACAAACTTCGTCATAAAAGCCGCCGTTAATACTACGGCTCACACTGCAACGGGAATCACTATTGAGGAGTACTTCAACCACTCAATTACCGCCGTTGTTGCTGCCTATACCCTCAAGTTGGAGGGTAGTCTGGGACGCAGCGATACAGGCTCGAAGGAAGGGGTGGGCTATACTGAACAAGGTTGGTTTGATTACGAAGTTTATCTCATGCCCAATGAGCTTTATGGAGCGGTTGTGCTTCGGTCAGAGGGGCTTCCAGTAGCGGAGCCTGCGCCGAGTTCCCCTCCACCAACCCAGCCTGTGGGTCCAGGGCTGGTATATTTCCGCAGCATTATTGACCACATTACGGCAAGTTTTTCTTATCAATTCGACTGTGATGAACCGGTGAGAAATCTTGTTGAAGAGGTGGAGGTTATGGCAATACTGGAAGATTCCACCAAGACATGGAGCAAAACTCTTACCATAGTGCCCGAGACGAGGAAATCGGGGGCATTTGTGGTTGATTTCCCCGTGGATCTCAGCCAGTTCACAGAGGTGGCGGGCGCCTTGGGAAACGAACTAAACATTAACACTTTACCTTGTCCCCTGACTATCAAAGCCGAGGTTCATACCACGGCTGACACCGATTCTGCACACATAGACGAGGTCTTTACCCACAGCCTGACAACGACACTGGGGGGGCCCACTCTTAGCTTCACGGGTGGCCTGAGCAGTAGGCAACCAGGCACTATCGTGGAAAGCAGGATGGCGCCTGTCGCCAACGCATTGATGTTTAGAGTATTGTCTCTGGTAGGACTGGCCCTGGCAGTGTTCGCTTTCTTGTTCGTGCTACGAAATAGCCGTCAGGCGCAGGCACTGATAATATCTGGGATGGAAGAGGAAGCATTGCAGGCGAAGAGGAAACATAAGGGTGTGATTGTGGATGTAAGTGAACTGCCGGCAACCGGAGCTAAGGAAGTGGTTATACGTATCGGCTCGGTAGATGAACTGGTCAGGACAGCTGATGCCCTGCTCAAGCCAGTGCTGCATCAAGCTGAAGCTGATAAGCACACTTACTGCGTCATTGATGGTGCCATAAGGTACCAGTACCTCAGTCAGCCCGAAGATAGCGGAACCTGAACATCAGTGTCCCGGACTGCAAAGTTAAAGGACTTCGCTTGAGGCATCAGGTTGTATCTGCTCCCACCGAATACTCAATATGGAGCTTGGGGGCAGAGGAATGGTCGCCATAGTCCCAGGAATAAGCACACCTGGCACTTCCTCCCTGAGGTATGCTCACTGTCTTAATGGTCAAAGCATTGTCAGCCTGCCAGCCATCCTGACCTACGATTTCTTGAATCACATCCTTTATATCTTGGGGGTCATTCGTCCAGCCATACCACGTACCCGGGGTCCACTTGTCATTCCCATAAAAAGCACGGAATATCCAATCTATGCGTGTCTCAGTTACAGGTCTAGCATCGGCATCAGCCTGGGTTGAGAAGGTATTGGTATTAGCCTCCTTTATGCCATAAATTCTAATATCTGACATGCCACCATAGTATCCATCGGAGCACAGGTCAATATAGGCATGCTCAATGGTAGCCCCCTGAGGGACATCGACATCTGTGAACCTCATATAGGCGTTCATGGGGTTGCTGCATTCGACAATGAAAAGGCAATACCTGGTCAGCCGCATTGTAGTCTGGAAGGTATAGCAATCATCAGAGCTTGCTTCCACCTGCTTATCCACCGTAATAACTCCTCCTGGCTTAACAGTGAGTGTTACGGGCATGGTCTGTGGTGAATTAGCAGCACCTGGAGCTGTAATAGTTATTGTGGCGGTATATGTGTTGGCTGATAGACCCGCCGTATCAACTGATAAAGCTATGTTATCTGTCTCGCCTGTGGAGGAACCACTTGTTGGGTTCAGTGATAGCCAGTCAGCATCATCACTTATGCTCCAGTTCAATGTTCCATCACCAGAATTGTAGATTCCCAGGGTCTGGTCTGCTGGATTAGAGCCTCCTTCAGTAGCAGCGAAGTTGAATTTCTCAGGTGAGAGGGCTATGGCGGAAAGAGGTGACAAGATGGTTACTAGTTTCTCAACCTCTTCTGACCAGGCACCATCATTATCTTCGACCTTGAACGAGATGGTGTGGATTCCCGCAGACAGGGTTGAGGTGCGGAATGAACTGGAATTGCTGAGAGATCCATCTACGCTTGAGCTCCAATCATAAGCAGCTATTGAGCCGTCGCTATCCTCTCCATGTCCAGAGAACGAGACAAGCTCGCCTTCTATCGCTTTAGGATTAGGCTTGATGGAGTCTATTACTGCAGCAGGAATCAGATTCACATTATTAACAGCAATGGTAATATCTTCTGAATCAGTTAGTTCCCCATCGGAGACTTCGAAATGAACATCTTTGTAAACTCCTGCTTGGTGGTAATCTGGAGTCCAGGAAAAAGTTTGGCCGGCAAAGTTTGCTCCTTCCGGGAGATTGGAGGCGGAATAAGTTAATGGGTCTCCATCAGGGTCTGAGGCAGAGATGGCAAACTGCAATAGCTTTCCTTCGTCCGTGGATTTAGCGCCAATAGGCTCCAGGACTGGCGCTCTATTGAGGTCACTGGAATACTCAATGTGGAGCCTGGGGGCCAAGGAATGGTCGCCATAGTTCCAGGAATAAGCGCACCTGGCACTTCCTCCCTGAGGTATGCTCACTGTCTTAATGGTCAAAGCATTGTCAGCCTGCCAGCCATCCTGGTCTACGATTTCTTGAATCACATCCTTAATATCATGGGGGTCATTTGTCCAGCCGTACCATGTATTCGGGACCCATCTTTGATTTTGGTACAGCCCGTTCATTATCCATTCCACATAGGCATCGGTTACAGGTCTAGCATCAGCATCAGCCTGGGTTGAGAAGGTATTGGTATTAGCCTCCTTTATGCCATAAATTCTAATATCCGACATGACACCATAGTATCCATCGGAGCACAGGTCAATATAGGCATGCTCAATGGTAGCCCCCTGAGGGACATCGACATCTGTGAACCTCATATAGGCGTTCATGGGGTTGCTGCATTCGACAATGAAAAGGCAATACCTGGTCAGCCGCATTGTAGTCTGGAAGGTATAGCAATCATCAGAGCTTGCTTCCACCTGCTTATCCACCGTAATAACTCCTCCTGGCTTAACAGTGAGTGTTACGGGCATGGTCTGTGGTGAATTAGCAGCACCTGGAGCTGTAATAGTTATTGTGGCGGTATATGTGTTGGCTGATAGACCCGCCGTATCAACTGATAAAGCTATGTTATCTGTCTCGCCTGTGGAGGAACCACTTGTTGGGTTCAGTGATAGCCAGTCAGCATCATCACTTATGCTCCAGTTCAATGTTCCATCACCAGAATTGTAGATTCCCAGGGTCTGGTCTGCTGGATTAGAGCCTCCTTCAGTAGCAGCGAAGTTGAATTTCTCAGGTGAGAGGGCTATGGCGGAAAGAGGTGACAAGATGGTTACTAGTTTCTCAACCTCTTCTGACCAGGCACCATCATTATCTTCGACCTTGAACGAGATGGTGTGGATTCCCGCAGACAGGGTTGAGGTGCGGAATGAACTGGAATTGCTGAGAGATCCATCTACGCTTGAGCTCCAATCATAAGCAGCTATTGAGCCGTCGCTATCCTCTCCATGTCCAGAGAACGAGACAAGCTCGCCTTCTATCGCTTTAGGATTAGGCTTGATGGAGTCTATTACTGCGGTAGGAATCAGATTCACATTATTAACAACAATGGTAATATCTTCTGAATCAGTTAGTTCCCCATCGGAGACTTCGAAATGAACACCTTCGTAAACTCCTGCCTGGTGGTAATCTGGAGTCCAGGAAAAGGTTTGGCCGGCAAATTCTGCTCCTTCTGGTAGATTGGAGGCGGAATAAGTTAATGGGTCTCCATCAGGTTCTGAGGCAAAGACGGCGAACTGCAATAGGTTTCCTTCGTCCGTGGATTTAGCGCCGATAGGCTCCAGGACTGGCGCTCTATTGAGGTCACTGGAATACTCAATATGGAGCTTGGGGGCCAAGGAGTGGTCGCCATAGTTCCAGGAATAAACAGTCCTTGAATTTGATTCATGTACTGTGTTAACTATCTTAATCGCCAGAGCGTTGTCGGCCTCCCAGCCATCCTGACCTACGATTTCTTCAATCACATCCTTTATATCATGGGGGTCATTTGTCCACCCATACCACGTACCAGGGAGCCATGTTTGATTTTGGTGCAGCCCGTTCATTGTCCATTTCACATAGGCATCGGTTACGGGCCTACCATCGGCATCAACTTGCGTTGAGAAGGTATTGGTATTAGCTTCCTTTATACCATAAATTCTAAGATATGAGCGACTACCATGGTGTGCGTCGGAGCACAAGTCAATATAGGCGTGCTCAATAGTCGCCCCTCGAGGGACGTTAACATCTGTGAATCTCAGATAGGTATGCATGTAGTAACTACCGTTATCAATGAAAAGGCATGTCCTGCTCAGCCGTATTGTATTGCTGAAGGTATAGCAATCATCAGAGCTTGCCTCCACCTGTTTATCCACTGTGACTACTCCTGGCTCAGCAGTAAGTGTTACAGGCACAGTCTGTGGTGAATCAGTGGCACTCGAGGCGGTAACAGTTGAGAATGCCGACGAGGCAAAGCCTGCCAGACTGAGCAGTAAACTGAGGACAAGGATAATGGGTAATACCCTGGGCATATTCTTCATTCCTATCTCTCCCTTCATTTAATTTGGTTCGATGTAGTGCTAGCTGGTTATTTCTTGGTTACTTATAACTTATATTGTAAGACCATTTAGCCGTTTGTAAATCACCCAAAAGTCCTGTTTGGGATAAGAAATTAGTCCTATGGCAGCTTAATTGTTACCTCTTGGAATAGCGGCACAAAGCTGATGAAAGTCTGGAAAGCATTTGCTAAGTCAAGAGGGCTAAGAATAACTTGCTTCGCCCTGGCTGTCGCCCTGATGAAAATAAGGAAAAGATTAATTGCTTACTTGATGAGAGAGAATTTAATTTTCATAGCCATGATTTTATAGGGAGTGAAGCTGAGGGGATTTGTCGGCTAGGTCAACTGGTGGAAATGCTGGCACAAAATTACCTTAAAACAGCAGAGGTTTGCTGACCTCCGTTGCCAAGTGGAATCGTTTCATTGGCTGATGCTCAACGTTGTATAGAAATCCATACCCTGCCATTAAAGTCTTATCATGGTGCCATATGGCGTCTGAACGATGGATGGGTAGTACAACTTAAGGATGGTGATACGTCTGCCGAAAAGAGATTTACTCTGTTCCACGAGACTTTCCATATTTTAGCCTATTGTGGTGGCACCCCTGTGTTTAAGAAAAGAGGACTTGAACAGGGTTCTTTTAACGAGTTGTTGGCTGACTACTTCGCTAGCTGCATCCTGATGCCAAGAGAATGGGTAAAGGAGAAGTGGGCAGTAATTAAGGACTTGGACGGGATGGCAGAAATCTTTGCTGTGCCAAAGTCAGCCATGTGCATGAGCCTTAGACAGATGGGCTTAATTTAGTGGTTTAGCCACCCCGCCTTGGTCTTCCTATAGCCCGAGCGGTGCTACTTCAGCAAGAAGGCGTTTTTTGTAACCTGCCTCTAGATTGCACAAAACGTCAGGTTGTTCACAAGAAACGAGGCATGACTAAAATTCGCCTTTGCTGAGTGGGAAAATTTTGAAGGGAGATTAGAACCTGTCCTGAGCCCTTCGGCTTAGCACCCTCACCTTAATCCTCTCCGTCAAGGGAGAGGAAATCGGCTTTTTGTTCAATCATTGTTGTGCTAGAATAATAATATGCGGAGACGGCAAATTTGGTGGGAACTCATATCCCAAGGATGGTGGAAATATATGATGTTAGGGCTTACCATCCTTGGGATTATTGATACCGTTTTACCTCGTATTGACCCAAATTACAGACCAGCAATAGTAAGTGAAATACTGCCCGATTGGTGGACATGGCAAGTATGGGTGATAGCTATTCTCATTGTAGCATTGTTCGCTACTTTAGAGACAGCATATCGCAAGATACGTGACCTTACACCACGAGATATAGCCATAAATCTTGCATTCAACCCAGACAGGCCAGACTACAAGGAAATTGACGAAGATTATGAGACATACACAATCGGTGCTGCTGGAAGGGGGGCGACGATAGAAAACCCAGAGGTATATGTTCATAGCTTGTTCAAGCGGACACCACGGTACACAAGCATCAATGTGTCTCATGTGCGTTTAAGACCTACGCCTAGCTCATTAACCGTAATCAACGTTGGAATTGCCACAACGTACTTTGTGAGTGTATTCATACATAAGGCAGGGGAGAAGGAAATAACGTTTTGTCACATTGACCATAGCGGTAAGTCAATACCACTAGAAGTGGGAGAATGGCAATTGGTAATAGTAGCTAGAGGGAGTAATTCTACGAAAGAAGGGGTAATACGATTACTGCTTAACCTTGATGAGCAGGGTAATTTGGGTGTAGCGAGGAAAATAGGGGGATAGTATGAACAATCCACCTTGTAAATACTGTGGTTCGCCAAACGTAATCAAGTTCGGCAAATACCAGAATACCCAATACTACTGGTGTAAGGACTGCAAGCGGAAATTCTCTGGAATTGAAGCTATCCCCAAGATGCACACGCCTACTCACCAGATAGCCGATGCTTTGAATATGTATTATGAGGGCTTATCCTTGAGCGAGATAAGGCGTAACCTTATTCAGCAACACAGGAATTACATATCTCGCATATCAGCTTATAACTGGATGGTACGCTTTACCAAACTAGCTATCGAGGAAGCTCAAAAATACAAGCCCAGTGTAGGCGGGATTTGGGTTGCCGATGAAACCGTAATTGAATTGGATGGCAAGAATATGTGGTTCTGGGACATCATAGACACCAAGACACGCTTCCTTCTAGCTTCCCATATGTCCTACTCTCGCACCAGCAAGGACGCCCAAACACTCATGGAGAAGGCTTTTAAGAAGGCTGGGAGGTATCCCAGAATAATCTACACAGACAAACTGAGGGCTTATCTTGAAGGCATTGAGCTAGTATTTGGCGGTGAAACCCGTCACAGACAAGGCAGTCCATTTGATATAGAAAGCCATCACAATTACATAGAACGCTTCCATTCAACGCTAAAGGAACGTACTAAGGTTATGCGGGGGCTAAAGACTATGAAGACAGCCAAGCTATTTCTGGATGGATGGCTGGTTCATTACAACTTCTTTAGACCTCATATGTCGCTAAAGGATAAGACACCCGCAGAAGTAGCAGGGATTAAATGCCCACTCCATAACTGGCGGGATGTGGTAGAACAGCCCTTTGAAATTACAGCCAGAATACCTATACGACTAGCATCAAGCAGACGCAAGCCTAAAAGGAAAACTACTAGACACAAGACAACTGAGCGCAGAACTGTAACGCCATCGGTATCAACTATAAGGATGCAATGATTCGGTATAGTCGTGATTGGTGTATAATCTCTCCGAAAGCTTCTTGGAAAAGGTTAGTCGGGTGGGTAAAAGATAACGTGATGTTCCCCTTGACACACGGAGTCTTTAATGCTATACTGAATATATAAAGATAGGAAAAGAGGTAATAATCATGAATAAGTATAGCACAAAAGATTTTGACAGAAATTTTCCTAACGATGATGCTTGCCTTGAATGGTTAAAAAGCAATCGATGGCCCGATGGAATCTACTGTGAGAAGTGTGGCAAGATTACAAACCACTATCGCCTAAAGAAACGCCCTGTTTATTCATGTGAGTTTTGTGGTAACCACGTTAACCCGATGGCTGGCACTATCTTTGAACGAACTAAGTTTGACCATTTACGATTATGGTTCAAAGCTATAGCATATATGTCTGTGACTAGGTGTGGTATTTCCTCACGTCAACTTAGTAGAGACTTGGGCGTAACTGTAAAGACTGGTTATCGTATGTTCCGCCAGATAAGGACAATACTAAGCGATACTAACACGGAGCCTCTTAATGGCGAGGTTGAGATTGATGAGACATACATGGGCGGTAAGAGGCGTGGTAAAAGAGGGCGTGGTGCGGAAGGTAAGACAGTCGTGCTAGGTATGGTAGAGCGTAAAGGGCACATACATGCTGAGATTATACCGAACGTGAAAGCTAATACCCTTATTCCTATCATAGAAGCAACGATAAGCAAAGATGCTTTGGTTTATACTGACGACTTACCAAGTTATGCAGGCTTAAATAAACTTGGCTATACTCACAAGGTGGTGGCTCACTCTCAAAAGCTGTATGTAACAGGCAAAGGAATACACACAAACCGAATTGAAGGTTTCTGGAGTCAGCTAAAGAGAAGCATTGATGGTACATACCATCATGTGACGGCAGAACATTTTGGGGAATACATTGACGAATATAGCTTCAGATACAACCATAGAGAAGATGAAACATCAATGTTTAAGACAATGCTTGCTCAGATGGTGAGTCAGTCTTCTTAGGCTTTTTTCTAGCCTCTGCTACTTTACGCAAGGATTCGAAGACCTGTTCCTTACTAGCCCCAGGCTCGTAATCTTCTAACTCTTTAGGTGTCTTATCGCTGTTTTTTCTCATATACCTTGACAATCTTCCCTATATTGTTATAAAGTATATAGGAGAGAGCGTACTGCCCGTCATAAGGGGATAGCTTAACATGACAGAAGTGTTGGAACCACTCCTGAAGCTAACGTGCATCAGCACGCTCTCCCTCTGGTGCTCTCGTAGCTTAAATGGACAAAGCCACCTTTTTGCGGAGGGTGCGATGTGGGTTCAAGTCCCACCGAGAGCATCTCATCTAAATGTTAGTGTAATATATCCATAGATTAATTAACAGTAGAGAACCTTAAAATGTACACTTAAAAATTCGGGGGTAAAGTGTTATGATAAATGGCATTACATGGGAAGAGGAACTACTAACTCGCATCAGGGAAGCTAGGGACAAACAAACGCAAGCCCAAGAGACAATAAAGCAAGTGGAAAGTGAGGCCAAATATTGGGATGAATACGCTACGACTCTTGAGAAAGCTATGCAGTTGTATAGAGAAAAGCAGGGAATTAAAATCAGTGGTCGTCAGACATTAGATGCGGAACGCTTGCGGACACAATCTACATGGGCTAATCTAGTTGATATTATATCAGCTAATAATGGGTTACTAGTTGTGACAGAAGCTACTACTGCCCTAGTTGCTGCTGGGGTATTCAATGACAGAGAACATGCTCGTAATGTCATATACGCCACGCTGTATAGTCACAAAAAGGATATAGAACGAGTGAGGCGAGGGGTATATCAGCTTCGCACCCGTAACGATATTAGAAAGAAGCCCACCACTAAGAAAAGCCCCAACCTCCAAAAACAAAGAGTCAATAGCGGGGTACGCCAAGTAGTCAAGGATTTGAAAGAAGCCAACCCGCAAATTACTAAGAATGAAGTCCTTAATCACCTCTTAAAGACAGGTTTTGATTTTAAGGGGAAAAGCCCTGCACAAGCTGTAAACATAGCGTGGGTGCATTCGGGATACTATAAAGAGGGTAAACAACAAACTTTGTTGGGATGATACTAAGCTCTCTCACCTGTTTACCTGCTTTTAAGGGAACATCACGAAAGATAATATGGTTGCTGTTATTATTGCAGTATCTGTGGCCTTCTTGTCAGCTGGCTTTGTCTTATTGGTTTGGGCATTTGATAGAGCAAGTGTGTTTTATAATGACCTTGCGAAGGTATTGATATTCCTAGCTGCCTTCCTTTTCGTCATCTCTTTAGAAGTGGTTAGGAGGGGACAAAGGAAGAAGGACAAAGAGAGCCACGCCTTCTCAGAAATGTTGGGAACTATGTTAAAAACTATGAAGTCCATTCAGGACGAGATTAAGGGGTTACGAAGAGATTTGGCAGAGGAGGGAGTGAGCAGAAAGACAGAGCGAGGAGTGAGTGAAGAGAAGTCAGACAAAGAGTGAGCCGACAATGTTCATGCTTGACCGATGCGATAGGTGGAACAACTAATTTTGAACAAAACCGAAATCGGCTAATAATGCCAGGAAAGGTGATGCGGGTGGGTTCCCCCTCCCTCTAACTCCCCCCCGCCAGAGGAGGGAGTATTATAAGGGATTTTGCGCTTAATTCAGGGGGCTTTGACCTGGTATTTGGCTTTGCCTTCTTCGTAGAGGTCGCCGCTGTAGATGTCGTTTACTACCGTAACAGGGAAGTTTTCCACTTCCAGACGGCGAAGGGCCTCAGCGCCAAGTTCTTCGTAGGCTATTACCTCTGCCTTCTTGATGCTCTTGGAAATGAGAGCGCCAGCACCGCCGATTGCACCCAGGTATACCGCTTTGTGCTTCACCATGGCATCTTTCACAGCTTTGGACCGCGAGCCCTTGCCTATCATGCCCTTCAGCCCTTCAGCAATCAGGCGAGGGGCATAAGCATCCATCCGACCGCTGGTGGTGGGACCAGCCGAGCCGATTATCCTTCCCGGCCTGGCCGGAGTGGGACTCATGTAATATATTGTTGCTCCTTTGATATCGAAAGGCAGAGGCTTCCTCTGGTCCAGAGCTTCGACCATCCTTTTATTAGCGGCATCGCGGGCGGTATAGATGACCCCGGTAAGCAAAAGGTTGTCCCCGGTTTTGAGGTCTTTCAAGACTTCGTCAGTTAAAGGGAGCATAACCTTCTTAGACATAGCTCTCAACCTGTATTTACCATTACTCTTTGCTTTCAGCCCGATTTTTACCTCAAAGTCCCCTTACACTTTCAATCGCTTTACAGAATTGCTTCTTCACGGCGAGCGCACCAGCACTGCATGTTGACTGCTACAGGCATGCTGGCAATGTGGCAAGGGAAGGTTTCCACGTGAACCGCTAAGGCGGTAACTGTGCCACCATAGCCCATGGCACCGATGCCCAGATTGTTAACTCTCTCCAGAATTTCCCTCTCTAAATCGGCAACCTCGGGGTCAGGGCTCGGTTTGCCAACTTTGCGTAACAACGCCTTCTTGGCTATAAACATGGCCTTGTCCGCTGTCCCACCTATGCCGACACCAATAATAACCGGTGGGCAAGGATTGCTACCAACCTCGTCAACAAGGTCGACGACAAAATCTACGACCCCCTGGCGTCCCTTAGCTGGAGTTAGAACAGTCAGGCGGGAACAATTTTCTGAGCCACCTCCTTTGGGTAAGACACTGATTTTCAGCCTGTCTCCGGGAACTATATCGGTATAAATCATAGCTGGTGTGTTATCTTTGGTGTTTACCCTGGCAAAACAAGGCTGGCTCACTATGGATTTACGCAAATAACCCTTATCATACCCCTGGCTTACTCCATCATTAATTGCAGTGTAAAGGTCGCCATTGGCTATATGTACTTCCTGACCTAGTTCCAGTATGACTACAGCGGCGCCGGTGTCCTGGCAAAGAGGAATTTGTTCCTTGCCGGCAACCTCCACATTTTCCAGGATTCTATCCAGTACATCACGGCAAACAGGGGATTTTTCTTTCTCTCTTGCTTGCTTCAGAGCAATTATCACATCCGGGGGCAAATAATGGCAGGAATGCTCAAATAAACGGGCTACGGTGTTCGTTACGTCACCAGCCTGAATTTCTCTCATTCTTCATCTGAACCATCACAGCTTCATAACTTTGACCAGCTCTCGCACGGCATCGGCTGATTTCTTCAGCGCGGCATCTTCTTCAGGGGTCAACTCGAGCTCTATTATCTGCTCAATGCCGTTTTTGCCCAATTTGACAGGAACCCCTACAACCACTCTATTGATGCCATACTCGCCCTCCAGATAGGCAGCGCAAGGTAATATCTCCTTTTTATCCAGAATTATGGCATCCACCATTTGAGCTGTGGCAGCCGCTGGGGCATAAAAGGCACTGCCCATTTTAAGCAAGCTTACTATTTCACTTCCGCCCTTAACTGTGCGCTCCACCAGGCTATCAAGCTTCTCTTTAGACAGAAGTCCGGTAATAGGAACACCGCCGACGGTACAAAGTCTAGTGATTGGCACCATCATATCACCATGCCCGCCTAAAACACAGGTGGATACATCCTTTACTGAGACATTGAGTTCTTGAGCGATGAAAGTCCGAAACCTGGCACTGTCGAGGATGCCAGACTGCCCAAATACTCTATGCCGGGGGAACTTACTTATATGAAGAGCTAACTGGGTCATGGCATCCAAAGGATTGGTCACCATGATAATTATGCAGTTAGATGAATACTGGACAACTTTCTCGGTGACCTCCTGGACTATCTTCATATTGGTAAGCACCAAGTCATCCCGGCTCATTCCGGGTTCACGGGACGCCCCCGGGGTGATGACTACAATATCTGAATTGGCAGTTTCTTCATAGTTATTAGTTCCTATAATCTTAACGTCCGAATCGATTATGGGGGTGGCTTCCATCATATCCAATCCCTTGCCCTGAGGGAGCCCTTCAATTATGTCTAGCAACACAATGTCCGCATACCCCTTTTCAGCAATCCTGAAAGCACAAGTGGCACCGACATTTCCCGCACCAATTATAGAAACCTTGCTGCGCATTGTACTTACTTCCGTGTTGATTCCCTTTATATTGCCCCTTCAAATGTGAGGAGGAATTCAAACAATGACAGCTAAGATATCACCCTTGTTTACTGAATCCCCGGCTCCGAAGCTGATCGCCTTAACCACTCCATCAACGGGGGCTGAAATAGTATTTTGCATCTTCATTGCCTCCAGGATAAGCAGCGTATCACCAGCCTTTACTTTATCATCTACACTAACCAAATAGCGGATAATCATACCGGGCATGGGGGCGAGTACCTTTGTCCCCTCAACAACTGCAGCAGGTGGTGCTTTCTTTTCCTCCACCTTTGGTGGTGCTTTCATAGTTGTAGATGGTGTAGGCGAGGGAGCAACGACACTTGCACGCGGAGAAACAGTGATAGTTGGAGACCCCCCCACAGCCTCCACATCCACTTTATAATACTCATCTTCGACAAAAACACTGAACGTTCTCACGCCAGGCCCCCTTTCGGGCACCACTTTTTCCGGTTTTTCCGACAGCTTACCAGCTTTAGCTTTGGCGATAAGCTCATCCTCTTTTTTCACTTCCTCAAGGGTCTTAGGAGCGCGGGGAGGTTTCCAATCATCAGGAATAGTTTTATCTATGCCATATTTATGTTTCAGGAAGCGAGAGCCAGTAGTGGGATAAAGAGCATAGGTAAGCACATCCTGAATATTTTTGGCAAATTCTTTAGACTCCTTCCTGGCTTTTTCCAGTTCTGGCTCTAGCATATCAGCAGCCCGGCACGCGATTGGCTCTTCACCCCTCTCGTAGCCCTTGAGCACCATTTTCTGGATTTCCTTGTTGATTGGCGCTGGCGACTTACCATAAAGCCCCCAGCAATAATCCTTGGTTTCCTTTGGGATCATCTTATAGCGTTCAACCAGGACATTCTGCACCGCCTGAACACCAACGATCTGGCTTGTAGGTGTAACCAAGGGGGGATAACCAAGTTCTGCTCTGGTCTTAGCAGTTTCCGCTCGCACTTCATCCAGCTTATCCAGAGCATCGGCCTGCTTCAGTTGTGCCACGAGGTTCGTGGTCATGCCACCAGGAATTTGGTGCAGCAGTACTCCGGTATCGATGACCGACATTGCCGAGGTGTCCAGAAAATCTCTGTATTTAGGGGCGATTTGCTCCAGCATCTGGGCACACTTGAATAGCTGTTCAATGTCAAGCCCTGTATCCCTATCTGTGCCGTATAGTGCAACTACTAGAGGCTCGATAGCCGGTTGTGAGGAACGCAAGGCGAAGGGAGATAAAGCGGTGTCAATGATATCAACCCCAGCCTCAATGGCCTTCAACACAGACATGGAAGCCTGCCCGCTGGTATAGTGGGTGTGGAGCTCAACGGGTACTTTCAAGTTTTCCTTAAGAGCTTTGATTAGTTCATAGGCATCATAGGGAGAAATAAGCCCGGCCTGATCCTTAATACAAATGGAGTCAGCACCCATGCCTTGGAGGACGAGAGCTTTCTTGACATAGTATTCCAGATTATAGACCGGCCCACCCATCCTTGGCTGAGTCAGTGAATAACATATAGCTCCTTGGTAGTGTTTGCCCGCCTTCTTAATTGCTTTGGCAGCACGTTCATGATTGCGCTCGTCGTTTACAGCATCGAAAACACGGAAAATATCAATGCCCACTTCAGCAGCTTGTTCCACAAAGGAATCAACCAGATCATCGGGATGGTTTCGATAAGCGACTAAATTCTGTCCCCGTAAAAGCATCTGTAGCGGAGTATCGGGCATGAGTTTCTTTAATTTGCGAGGTCTGTCCCAGGGGTCTTCACCCAAGAAACGGTGGGGCACGTCAAATGTTGCCCCCCCCCAGACTTCCATGGAGTAGAAGCCACATTGATTCATTTCAGGGGCCATCCATTCCATATCCTCAGTTCGCATCCTGGTAGCCAATGTGCATTGATGTCCGTCACGAAAGGTGGTGTCACAAATTTTGACCGGGTTCTTAGACTTCGGCCTCGTCTTAACCTTATCGGTGGTTAAATCTTTGGCCAAAATTGGGCCTTTTCCTAGTTCGTTCATAAATTACTCCTTTCTCTCATTACGAGTCCTTCGCTCCTTGTCATTCTGAGCCCCGACCTGTCGGGGCGAAGAATCCAGACACTTTGCTAGCCCTTCGCCTCGCTTAGGGCTTCATCTCAGGATAACAGCCAAATGTCATCACTTTAGCAACAATTCTTCTCTGCCAGAGTATTTGCATCATCTCCTCACGCACAGAACTACTCCACGAGCTTGAGACCATTACTGGCCTTCGCTGAAGCATTGTCGGCCTCAGAGCCTTTTCTTCCTCTTCAATATAAGCAGCCACAGCAGCAGTAATGGCAGCTATCGTTCCTTTTTTGTTTTTCAATTGCGCCTCTGCTTAAACTTTTTTACAAAGGAATATTTCCATGTTTCTTTGAGGGTCTAGTCTCTCGTTTAGTAGAGAGAAATTCCAAGGCCCTGATTATCTTGGGGCGGCTTTCCTGCGGCGAGATAACTTCATCAATGTATCCCCGCGAGGCGGCAATGTAAGGATTATATAGCAGGTCACGATATTCCTGAATCTTTTCCTGTTCCTTGGCTTCAGGATCAGGCGCAGCTTCTATCTCCTTGCGGAATATAACTGGTGTCGCTCCTTCAGCGCCCATCACTGCAATCTCCGCTGTAGGCCAGGCGAAAACAAAATCGGCGCCTAAATCTTTACTACACATGGCAAGATATGAGCCTCCATAGTCCTTGCGAATGATTAAGGTGATCTTAGGAACCGTAGCCTCGGAGTAAGCCCACAAAAGCTTAGCTCCGTGTCTTATTATTCCCAGCCATTCCTGGTCTTTCCCTGGTAAGTAACCAGGGACATCGGCAATGGTAAGCAAGGGAATATTAAAAGCATCGCAGAACCTGATAAATCGGGTGATTTTATCCGAGGCATTGACATCAAGACACCCAGCAAGATACATCGGTTGATTAGCAATAACGCCCACTGTTCTACCATTAAGCCTGGCAAAGCAAATAATGGCATTTCGCGCATAATTATAGTGAGGCTCGAGTATCTCACCGTTATCCACAATGGATTGGATAACACCCCTCATATCATAGACCTTGCTAGGCTCATCTGGTATGATGCTGCCAAGGGCAGGATCAACACGGTTTGGGTCATCGGTAGGCTTAATTAAAGGGGGGTCCTCCGTATTATTTGAGGGAAAGTAACTCAGAAGTTTTTTAATGAGTTCAATAGCCTGGGCATCACCATCACAGGCAAAATGGCATACACCACTTTTAGTGGCATGAGTCATGGCACCGCCTAGCTCCTCAGAGGTGACCTCTTCCCCTGTAACCTGTTTGATAACCGCCGGGCCGGTAATGTGCATGTAGCTTGTTCCCTTCGCCATAAATACCCAATCTGTCATGGCAGGTGAATAGACTGCCCCCCCGGCAGTAGGCCCCATAACTGCCGAGAGCTGGGGAATAACCCCTGAGGCTGCGGAATTCCGGAAAAATATCTGCCCATAGCCTGAAAGGGCATCAACACCTTCCTGAATCCGAGCCCCTCCAGAGTCATTAAAGCCTACTATGGGAACACCACACTTCATGGCTAAATCCATTACCTTGCATATCTTTTTAGCATGCATCTCACCCAGTGTCCCTCCCATGGAGGTAAAGTCCTGGGAAAAAGCACATACAGAACGACCATTTACCGTCCCATATCCCGTAACGACTCCTTCTGCGGGGACGACAACCTTATCCATTTCAAAGAGCGTGGCTCGATGCTGAACAAACAAATCAAGCTCGTGAAAGCTGCCAGGGTCAAAAAGCAGATCGAGTCTTTCACGAGCAGTTAATTTCCCCGATTTATGCTGCTTTTCTACCCGCTCCGGACCTCCCAAGGCTTTTATCTTTCTTTCTCTGCCCCTCATTTCCTTCAACCGGTCAGCACCCATGCCCATATGAATTCCTCCTCACGAATCAATTTCCTTATAAAGAAAGTTATTTTAAACAGAATTCGCAACTAAGGCAAATCCTTGAGCGGAGAGCGTTTAGTAATGTCATTCTGAGGAGTCCCGATCTATCGGGACGACGAAGAATCTCTAGACGCCGCCCTGAGCTATGCGGAGGATTCTTCGCGGAGTTTACTCTGAGCGGGGTTGGATTCTTCGCCCTGACAAGTCGGGGCTCAGAATGACAAAGGGATAACATGGGGAGAGTAGGGACACAGCACGCTGCGCCCTACTCCGTTTATTCTACTTCCGGGCTTGCGGATATCAGCACCGTTATACACGACCCATCTTCACCATATTGGCCGATGCCATAGCTAGACCAATAAACCCCATTGATAACTGCCAACCCATTCAAGCCCGAATCTCTTGACCGAAAGACGAAGAACTCTGTTCGGTAGGGTTTACCCAGAGCGTCAACTCCCTCAACAACGAGGACTCGACCACCGGGTGCCTTACCTCCGCTCTTCAAACGTACTGTAGGCAGGAGATAAGTATCAACGATTTCCGGAGGCTCTTCAGGAACTGCCTGCTCTCCACCTGCATCTTCCCACTGATGCCGGCATATTCCATTGGAGCTACAAAGGTCACATAACTTGTCAAGGTCCCGCACTTGGGCATAAGCTACTGCATGATACAAAAGGCTTGTGGCCTCCTCGACACTGACCTCCTCATCGTTCTCATTGCTGAGAAAAGTAGGGATTGCCACAGCCAGACATATTATACCCACAGCTATTATTATCCAAAGAACCTTCATATAAAGCTCCTAGCCAGATTCACCTAACCGGGAACCGTGCCCAACATCAAAGTGGCGCCTAAGTACTCAGATGTTTTTTGTTTCAGACAGTATAATAATAACACTAGCTTAGGTAATGTCAAACTCCAATTACCCTTAGCTTGACTGGAAAGCGACATTGAGCCCAGACTTAAAAGCTTGACAGCCTGGCTTAGAATGGTATTATGGAAGGAAATTTGAAACCACAGCTAATCGCTATAGACGGTCCTGTGGCAGTCGGCAAGAGTAGTGTAGGCTCACTGCTAGCAAGAAGATTGGGCTATGTTTTCTTCGACACAGGGATGATGTATCGAGCGTTTACCTGGAAGGTTCTCAATTCAGGTATCTCCATAGAGGACGAACAGAAGCTTTGTCAGTTGGCCAATACCACTAAATTTGATTTTGTTCCCTTACAGGGATGCTATCTCTCGCCCCTCGTTGATGATGAAGATGTCTCCTCCAAGCTGTTTCGCCCTGAGGTAGAGGAACATGTTTCCCTGGCATCGAAGATAGTAGGGGTACGCCAAACACTGATATTAGAACAGCGTAGGTTAGCCCAGCGAGGAAAGATAGTGATGGCAGGCAGAGACATTGGCACGGTAGTCTTACCTTGGGCTGAATTAAAGATTTTTCTCACCGCTTCCACCGAAGAGAGAGCCAGGCGCCGTTACAAGGAATTATTAGAACGAGGAGAGAATTCAAGCTTGGAAATCGTCCTCGCCGATTTAAAGAAGCGAGATGAGATGGATATCCATAGAACCATATCGCCGCTTAAACCGGCTGAGGATGCCATAATTATCGATACAGAAAACTTTACCCTGGAGCAAGTTGTAGATAAAATATATGCTTTGGCGGTAAATCTATGACCCTCTCCCAAAAGCTTCTCTTGGCTATATGCAGACCTTTGCTCAATATTCTTTTCTCCTGGAAAGTTGAAGGGAGAGAAAATATACCCTTAACTGGTCCACTTATTTTGATAACCAACCATGTTCATCTCCTCGACCCATTTTTTCTCGTGTTTAGCTTTCCGCGATGGATTAATTTCATGGCAAAAGAGGAACTATTTCGTTCCCCCTTTTTGAGACCCTGGCTTCGCTGGGCTGGATCCTTGTCCATACGCCGTGGAGGGAAGATTAGAGAGAAACAAAAGATGCTTAAGAGCGCCAGAAATGCATTGGAAAAGGGATTCATCCTGGGAATGTTCCCGGAGGGCGGCAGAAGTCGCGATGGCAAACTCCGAAAAGGCAAACCGGGCTCCGCAGTTATAGCCTCAAAAACAAATGTCCCTCTTCTTCCTGTCGGCATCGTCGGCACAGACAAGATTAAGGGCATAAGCTGGCTATGGAAGCGCCTTGGCATAGTTGTCAACATTGGCAAGCCATTTAAGCTACCTCCAAACTACAGCAAGATGAGCAAGTCGCAAATGCAATTATTGACCACACAACTAATGAGGGAAATCGCCGCTCTTTTGCCCCCTGAATATCAAGGTGCCTATGAAAAACATGAAGATTGAGAAGGCTGAGAAGCTGGGCCTATGCTTTGGCGTCAAACGGGCCATCAAACTGTTGAAGGAGGCAGCTAACAAATATGGAGAAATAGAAACACTGGGACCTCTAGCACACAATCGCCTGCTAGTGGAAGCATTGGCCAATCTAGGAATAAAGCCGATAAATCATCTCGACCAAGCTCAAGGCAGAATCCTGGCTATCACCACTCATGGTACAAGCCCAGTGATATTATCTGAGATCAGAGCCCGTCATATTCATGTCATTGACACTACTTGTCCCATAGTCCGCAAAGCCCAAAACACAGCCAAGGGACTAGCCGAGGCTGGTTTCGACGTCATCATATTTGGGGATGCAGAGCACTCCGAGGTCAAAGGACTACTAGGTTGGACAGGAGACAAAGGTATAGCTGCCCTCAACATGAAGCAAATAGATAGGTCGGGAAAATCACCATCACGCCTGGGCATTATCTCCCAGACAACCCAAACCCAATCTGCCTTTATCGAATTTACCAGACAGCTTATGGGTGTGGTTGGGCCTAAGATTGAGGAAATGCACCTTGTTAATACTTTATGTAAAGTAACGCAGGGTCAACAAGAGGCTGCCATAAGATTAGCTCGCAGGAGTCAACTCATGCTAGTGATAGGCGGAAGTAATAGTGCCAATGTCAGACACCTTGTTGAAATATGTTCTCCTTTGCTGGAAACTCGTTTGGTAGAAACAGCAGAGGAGGTCGACAATTCCTGGCTCGTGGGTAAGCACCATATCGGTATTACTGCTGGAGCATCCACCCCAGATGAAGCTGTAGAGGAATTAATAGCCAAGCTGAGGTCTTTATAATCTTCAGCCGAGTCTATCGTCCAGCCTCCTGCCGCCAATAAGGTGAAGGTGAAGGTGAGGCACCAGCTGTCCCCCCTCAGGGCCACAATTTATCACTAAGCGATAACCCCTCTCAGCTACCCCCTCTTTCTCAGCCAGATTCTTAGCTATGATTATAAGGCGCCCGACAAGCCCTTGCTGTCTCTCAGTAAGTTCGGCCGAAGATGCAATATGAGTTTTAGGTATAATGAGCACGTGTGTAGGTGCTTGAGGCGAGATATCTCTAAAGGCCAGAAAATCTTCATCTTGATAGACTATGTCGCTAGGCACCTCACCAGCAACAATTCGACAAAAAATACATTCCTTTGCCATAATCTAACTCCTTTAACATATTACATCTTCCTGTCGTAAATTCTCAATCCCCTTCCGCGCATAGCCTAGTTTTTGTAATATTTCATTAGTGTGTTCCCCAGGAAGTGGAGATAAAGTTCTCACCTTGCCTGGTACATCTGAAAGCTTGGCAGTTATGCCAATCACCCTCGACAAATCCCAAATTCTCACACCTTCCAAAGCTAACATATCTCTTCCCCAATCGATTAATTGCCCATTATGAGCTATTTAAGCAAACTTTTGCATTTTTCACCTAAATATGCTAAATTGAAATAAGAGAATCTAAACTAAAGGTGGGGGTTACCCACTTTTTTATTAAATATAAGAAATTAAATAGGAAAGAGAAGATGAAAACAGAGCTTAGGGCTGCGATTACTCAGCTTTCGGCTGAGAGGAACTTGCCTAAAGAAGTGGTCTTGGCTGCCTTGGAATCAGCACTGGCCTCGGCATATAAAAAAGACACATCCTCTCTGGAACAAGATATTTTGGTAAAAGTTGACCCTAACGCCGGCGAAATCAATTTCTATATTCAAAAGTTTATAGTTGAGTCAGTTGCCAATCCAGATCGTGAAATCTCCATCGACGAAGCTCGAAAATTGCGGGCTACAGCACAAGTTGGTGATGTAGTAAACATAGAATGCACACCCAGGAATATTGGTCGTATCGCTGCTCAAGCAGCAAAACAAGTCGTTCTGCAGCGATTGCGAGAGGCAGAACACCGCATTATTTATGAGGAGTTCACCGATAGGGAAGGGAAGGTTGTTACTGGAGCAATTCAATTCATCGAACCTAAACGAACTTATGTCAGACTGAATAGAACAGAGGCGATACTTCCTTTGAGTGAACAGGTTCCTAATGAACATTATTATAGAGGGCAGCGACTTAAATTTTATCTTCTTGCGATAGCCCAGGGGAGCAAAGAGCCTCAAATAATAGTTTCGCGCTCTCATCCCAACCTAGTACGTGGCCTCTTTGAGCTGGAAATCCCTGAAATTCACAATGGGATTGTGGAGTTAAAAGCCATAGCTCGCGAGGCTGGACATCGAAGTAAAGTGGCAGTGGCAACTACTCAAGAAAACGTTGACTCTGTAGGTTGCTGTCTTGGCCCTCGGGGCATAAGACTCCAAAGCATCATCAATGAACTAAAGGGCGAAAAAATAGATGTAATCCAGTGGCATGCCGACCCTGGGGTGTTTATTTCTAACGCCCTTAGCCCAGCTCAAGTAGCAAGCATCAAAATCGATGAAGAAAGAAACGCAGCTACTGTGGTTGTCCCTGATAAGCAACTCTCTTTAGCTATAGGCAAAGAGGGACAGAATGCCAGGCTAGCAGCGAAACTCACAGGTTGGCGGATCGATATCAAGAGCGTCTCTGCTATTGAGGCGGAAAGGGCTGTTACACAAGAGCCAGAAACAGCAGCGGAAGCCATTTCCCCCGAAGTTATGGAAGGGGAGCCACTTGAAGCAGAGCTAGCTGAGGAGATTGGAGTGGAAGAGTCGGTTGAATTTCCAAGCATTCCAGAAGCTCCACCTGAGAAGCCCGAAGAAAAACATATTCGCTTTGCTGAAGATATCTTAGTGAGAGCGTTAAAAGCGGAAATACCAGACAAGGTAAAAAACGGAGTTAAAGGTAAAAGAAAGGGAAAGGTGATAAAGTATAAAAAGCAAGATGACCATTTTGTGGATGATGAGATCGAAGAGTAAGCATCTACCTCAGCGTACTTGTATAGCTTGTCAACAGATTAAGGAAAAGAAAGCATTGATTCGCTTAGTGCGTGCTGAGAACGGAGTTGCTGAGGTAGATATATCTGGAAAGAAGCCGGGCAGAGGTGCTTACTTATGCCCTAAGAAAGTTTGTTGGGAATTGGTACTAAAGAAAAATCGTTTAGAATATGCCTTGCGAACAAAGCTTAGTGAGGACAATCGCCAAATTTTAATTGAGTATATCCATAATTTGTTGGAGGAAAGCTAAATTTGGATGATAACAAACCGGGATTGAAGGAAGACCTCCCCCGAGTTGAGCTTCCGCCTTCCATAACTGTGAAGCAGCTAGCCGGCGTATTAAAAGTAGAGCCTGTAAAGGTAATTAAACAGCTCATGCGCAAAGGCATCATGGCCAATATTAACCAGACCCTCGACTTTGATACTGCAAGCATAACAGTTGCAGACTTTGGCTATACTGCTAAAGCAGCAAAAGAGCCTAAAGCTTTGCCTTCCCGAAAAGGCAGAGGAAAAGGAAACCTGTCAGTTCGCCCTCCAGTGGTTACTGTCATGGGACATGTTGACCACGGCAAAACTACCCTCCTTGATGTCATCAGAAAGACTAATGTAACTGCTCACGAGGTAGGAGCAATTACCCAACATATTGGTGCCTACCAAGCCTTAGTGGATGGACGCAAAATCACCTTTTTGGATACACCGGGACACGAGGCTTTCACTGGCATGAGAGCCCGAGGGGCACAAGCAACTGATATTGTAATTTTGGTGGTTGCCGCTGATGACGGTGTTATGCCCCAGACTGTGGAAGCTATAGACCACGCCAAGGCTGCCAAGGTGCCCATAATGGTGGCCATCAATAAGATTGATAAACCTGATGCTAATCCCGAACGTGTAAAACAGCAGCTTGCCGACTTGGGTTTGGTTGTTGAGGAGTGGGGTGGAGATACTGTTTGTGTACCCATGTCAGCCAAGCAAGGACAAGGAATATCGGATTTATTGGAAAACCTATTCTTAGTTGCTGACATATTAGAACTAAAAGCTAATCCTGATAGCGCCGCAGAAGGGGTAGTCATTGAGGCTAAGCTAGACAAAACTAAAGGGCCTTTAGCTACCTTTCTTGTCCAGAAGGGCACACTTGGACTAGGCGATGTTGTGGTAGCTGGCGGTACTTGGGGGAAAATAAAAGCCATGTTTGACGATAAAGGAAAGCAAGTTCAAAAAGCTGAACCGTCCACTCCAGTTAAAGTCCTCGGCTTAAATGAGGTGGCAAAATCGGGAGACCTTTTTATTGTGCTTCCCGATGAACATGAAGCACGAAGCATTGCTGAAAAACAAAAATATCCTAGGCTACATCCCACCCTAAGTTTAAGTGCTCTTTCCAGCCAAATAAGTGACGGGCAAATAAAAGAACTCAACATAGTTTTGAAGACAGATGTCGAGGGCAGCATTGAACCCATAAAAACTTCTGTAGAAAGGTTGGGTACAAAGAAGACAAAAGCTAGAGTCATCCATGCTGCTAGCGGGAGCATCACCGATAGTGATGTGCTTTTGGCCTCAGCCTCAAAAGGCATTATCATCGGTTTTAATACTCCTACCACACCTGGAGCAATACAGCTAGCGAATGTGGAAGCGGTGGGCATCCAACACTATGATGTAATCTACAAGCTGATAGAAGACATGGACAGGACACTGAAGGGGATGCTTGAGCCAACTTACGCTGACGTGCTCGGCGGGCGCGCTGAAGTAAGAGCTGTCTTCCCCAGCAGTAAGCTGGGAAAAATAGCCGGAGCTTATGTTATGGAAGGAAAGATATGGAGGGATGCCCAAGTTAAAATATTGCACCAAAATAAAGTTATTTGTGACTCTCGGATCTCCAGCTTAAAGCGTTTTAAAGAGGACGTCGCCGAAGTCTCCGCTGGCCTCGAATGTGGCGTGGGTATAGAGGCGATTGTCGATTTTCAAATTGGCGATATCATTGAATTCTATCGAAAGGAAAGAACAGGCTAATTATACTTTCCAGATAGGAGATTTAAATGAGCAGGCGAAGTGAACGAACAAGTAAACTGATCCAGCGAGAAATCAGCGGACTGCTTGAGCGTGAGGTTAATGACCCCAGACTGAGCAAGCTTATCTCAGTAACAGAAGTCGCGCTTTCACCCGATCTTAAGCATGCCAAGATATTTGTTAGCACCTTGGGCAGCGAAATAAATAATAAAGAGGAGATGCTGGCAGGCTTTAACAAAGCTTCAGGATTCTTGCGCAAGGAACTTGCGTCCCACTTAAAATTGAAATATACACCGCAACTCAGCTTTCATTATGATGATTCCATCGAGCGAGGAGCAAGGTTGCTCAAATTGATGGGGGAACTAACCACCACTGAATAGCTCTATTCGGTTTTCGCTGATATCGCTTCGAAGGTATTGACATTAGTACCTATAAATGTGTATAAATTGGTATATAAAGGGGATCTGCTCTGTGTGCGGAACCAAGGTATTTAGAATGGGTAAGGCCTAATTCCCATAGCAAGTTTTCCGCATTTATGAAATGGAGGCGAGAATGGGAACAATAAATGTAGCCATCATAGGTGTTGGTAATTGTGCCTCTTCCTTAGTGCAAGGAATTCACTACTACAAGGACGCTAAGGAAGATGAATTTGTCCCCGGTTTAATGCATGTCAACCTGGGAGGCTATCATATAGCTGATATCAACTTCGTGGCTGCATTTGATATTGATAAAAACAAAGTAGGCAAGGATTTAGCTCAGGCTATTTTCACTAAGCCAAACAACACAATTAAATTTTGTGATGTGCCTAAGACAGGCGTCCGAGTTGAGCGGGGTATGACCCATGATGGATTGGGCAAGTATCTATCTCAAATGATCACCAAGGCGCCAGGTCCGACCGCCAATGTTGTAGATATACTCAAGAAGACCGAAACCGACGTAGTGATTAATTATCTGCCTGTAGGGAGCGAAGAGGCAACTAAATGGTATGTAGAGCAAGTGCTAGCCGCTGGCTGCGGCTTCATCAATTGTATACCTGTTTTTATTGCTCGTGAGCCTTATTGGCAAAATCGATTTGCCGAGCGCGGACTACCCGTTATTGGCGATGATATTAAGTCCCAGGTTGGTGCTACCATTACCCATAGGGTATTAACCAGGCTTTTCCGCGACCGCGGCGTCAAGTTAGAACGAACCTACCAACTAAATTTTGGTGGCAATACCGATTTCTATAATATGCTAGAACGAGAGCGCTTGGAATCTAAGAAGATTTCCAAGACCAATGCTGTTACTTCGCAGTTAGACTACGCTCTTGATCCTGATAACATCCACGTTGGTCCCAGCGATTATGTGCCCTGGCTAGCCGACCGCAAATTTTGCTACCTGAAGATGGAAGGTCGCACCTTCGGCGATGTGCCTCTGAATTTAGAGCTGAAGATGGAGGTATGGGATAGCCCTAATTCAGCCGGGGTGGTTATTGATGCCATAAGATGCTGTAAATTAGCCCTGGACCGTGGCTTAAGCGGGACTATAGTGGGGCCTTCAGCCTATTTTATGAAATCTCCACCAATTCAATATTCTGACGAGGAAGCCCGCCTAAAAACCGGAGCATTTATCACAGGACAAGAGCAAGAAGGTCCCATCTCTTTGCCTGAGCTAGATTCAGCTGAAATTGAGGGATAAACCGCCTTTGTGCCAAAAGTGCTAACTTCAAACAACGCATCTTAAAAATAAATCTATATGTGACCTTAGTTAGTGGAGCTTACTACGTTTGATAAAGGTGGCAAATTGCCTGAGGTTTCCCTCTCCACCATGTGGGCTAAAGGTAGATTTAGCCACATGGCAGAATTTGCCACCAAAGCTAAAGAATTGGGCTTTACCCACATAGAAGCAAATGCCTCAATTTCCCCACGAATGCTCAGTGCGCTTCTCAAGACCACAGTTCCTATTTCAAGCATTCATTCTCCCTGTCCAGCGGTATTGTCATCCAGAGGAATCCCCATAAGTAGCCTTTCCTTAAGTTCTCTGGACGAGAGTGAGCGAATGGAGGCTGTTAGCTTTACCAAGAAAACGATAGACCTTGCAGCAAATGTGAGGGCCAGGGCTATTGTTCTTCACATGGGTGAAGTGCCAATTGACCTGAGTTTGCAAGATAGGCTGTATAAACTTTGCGATGAGAGCCATACTCAAACCAAAGAATACAGCCAGGCTAAAGAAGAGCTAGTTTACCAACGCATTTCCCAAGCTCTTCCTTACCTTGATGCAGCGAGAAGAAGTCTTCGCGAGCTTAGCCAATATAGCCGTCAAAAAGGTATAATGCTGGGACTTGAGACCAGATTTCATTTTAACGAGATACCAAATATGGACGAAATGGCAGAGCTACTTAACGAAGTATCAGAAAGCCTGGTGGGCTACTGGCATGACGTAGGGCATGCTGAAGTGCAACAGCAGCTTGGATTTAGCTTGCATGAAGAATGGCTTTCACGGTTCAAAGACAGGATGGTCGGCATCCACTTGCACGACATTCTCGGCATTTCCGATCACCAAGCCCCAGGAAAGGGAGACATGAATTGGGAAATGGTGGCCAAATATTTACCTCCGGGAATAGTAAAGGTTTGCGAAATCGGCGAGTGGAATGACGAAGAGCAAATGCAAGGAGTAGTCAATCTTCTTCAAAAGAAAGGGATAGTAAACTAGCTGGAAGAGCTGAATGAATTTAATAGATATTCGACGGAATTTAGCCTATCGTATTACCGATCCCATAGTCGGGATTTTGAGTAAAAGCGGGATAACGCCCAATGCTCTTACCCTTATCAATCTGGCTCTGAATATAGTTGCGGCCTATGTTATCGCTACGGGGCACTTTCTTCTTGGCGGGGTTTTAGTTTTGGTTTCAGGCTTATTTGACCTCCTCGACGGAGCCTTAGCTCGCTTCACCAAGCAAACTACAAAGTTTGGCGCCATTCTGGATTCAACGGTTGACCGCATTTCTGAAGCTGCGATACTCTGTGGTCTCCTGATTTGGTATGCACCACAAGAAGACGCCAGCTTAAAAATCGTACTTATCTTTGTTGTTTTAATTGGTTCTTTCCTGGTCAGCTATATAAGGGCTAGGGCAGAAGGACTCGGCTTGCAATGTCAGGTTGGCTTGTTTACTAGAGCAGAACGGGTTATAGTATTAGCAATAGGTTTGCTGATAAATCAGGTTTTTATTGCTTTATGTGTTCTGGTGGTCTTTGTCTTTATCACTGTAGTTCAAAGGTTAGTTTACCTATGGAAGCAAGGAAAAATTAAAGGTGCTTAAGTGGCTGTTATAGTTATTGTAGGAGGGCAGTGGGGTGACGAAGGTAAAGGAAAGATAATTGACCTTTTAGCTGAGAAAGCGCAGATAGTAGCTCGTTTCTCCGGGGGAGATAATGCTGGCCACACTGTGATCAACCCTTATGGCGAGTTCCGGCTGCATCTTGTCCCTTCGGGCATTTTTAACCCCCAGGTAACCTGCATTATTGGCAATGGCGTAGCTATTAACCCAGCAGTGCTTCTTGGAGAAATAGACGACCTGCGCAATCATGGTGTCGATACAAGTCACCTTTTTATTAGTGACCGTGCTCACCTGATCATGCCCTATCATACTCTTCTCGACGCACTGGAAGAGGAAAGGCGTAGTAAAGGAGCGTTGGGTACTACGCACAGAGGAATTGGTCCTGTTTTTGCCGATAAAGTAGCCCGTTTGGGAATTCGTGTTGGAGATTTATTAGATAAGGATACATTTTGGGGCCGCTTGAGTGCAGCTCTTGAGTTTAAGAATATTATTTTGACAAAAGTATACCAGGTCTCACCCCTATCGTTGGAAGAAACTTATGACCAATACTGTCACTATGGGGAGCAGCTAGCACCTTTTATCCGGGAAACTAGTTCCATAATTCGCGAAGCGGCGACAAAAGGAGAGTTTGTTTTATTAGAAGGTGCCCAGGGAGCTTTACTTGACCCTGACTTTGGCACCTACCCCTATGTGACCTCTTCTTCCCCGCTCGCCGGGGCAGGCTGTATTGGAGCAGGCCTGGGCCCAAGGCAAATCGATCGTGTGGTGGGTGTGTTTAAAGCATACAGCACCAGAGTCGGGGCCGGACCCATGCCCACAGAACTCAAGGACGAAATTGGTGACCTTATCCGGGAAAAGGCTCATGAGTATGGTGCTACCACAGGAAGGCCACGAAGATGCGGTTGGTTTGATGCTGTGGCAGGTCGTTTCAGCGTTCAAATAAATGGCCTTAGTGATATAGCTCTAACTCACCTCGATATCTACGATGGTTTCCCCTCAATTAAAATATGCACCGCCTACAAATTTAATGACGAGATCCTAACTTCTTTCCCTAGAGATGTAGCCATATTGGAGAAATGCCAACCTATCTACGAAGAATTGGATGGTTGGCAAGAATCAATAAGTGGAATTCGAAATTTTGAAAAGCTGCCGGTGGGAGCTCGCAATTATATGTCCCGGCTTGAAGGCCTCCTTTCCTGCCCCATCAACCTCGTTTCCGTAGGAGCAGATAGGAGGCAAATAATATTGGTTAAACCGAGCACTCTGCTCTGATATGCTGGTCACTTAATAATAGCTGATGAATAAGCCAAGGAAAGCTTTCTGAATCAAGACAGGGTGCTCGGTTCACCCGATAACCCATCAGCCATCAGCCCTTGGGGATAGGCAAATCTATCTTATAGTTCTTTAGTGTCGCCTGTATAAGATCGGCTGATTTCTCATCAGGCTCAATTAGAGGTAAGCGAGGTTTACCCACTGGAAAACCTACATAATTCAGAGCCCACTTGACAGGCATAGGATTGGAAACGATGAACAGGGCATTTACCAGAGGTAATAAGTGTCGGTGTATCTTGGCTGCTTCTTGAGGCTTACCGTCAAGGAACTTCTCCATCATGTCCTTTATCTGGATTCCTACTAGATGAGAGGCGACGCTAATCACGCCATAGCCGCCCAAAGCGAGTATGGGGAAAGTATCACTGTCATTGCCGCTGTAAACTAAGAAATCCTCTTTTGCTCTATGAATAATCTCAGTTATCTGCCCAAGATTGCTACTGGCTTCCTTCACGCCCACAATATTATCAATTTGGCTCAGCTTGATTACCGTATCGGCAGCGAGGTTGGTAACCGTACGTGATGGCACATTATAGAGGATGCAAGGCAAGGTAGTACTCTGGGCAATGGCTTTAAAATGCTCCCACAAGCCTTGCTGGGGTGGCCGATTATAATAGGGAACTACCAAGAGACAAGCATCGACACCAGTTTTCTCCGCTTCCTTAGTTAATTCTTGGCTTTCTTTTGTATTATAGCTGCCTGTGCCAGCTACTACTGTTCCACGGTTACCCAACGCTGATTTCGTTTCAGCGAAAAGCCGTAGTTTCTCTTCCCTGCTCAGAGCAGGAGACTCGCCAGTGGTGCCCGAGACCACCACCCCATCACTACCCGAATCCAGTAAAGATAGCGCCAGTCTCCTCGCTTGTTGATAGTCAACCTCGCCCTGAGCATCAAAAGGCGTAACCATAGCTGTTAATAAGCGACCCAGCTTATTTTTACCCCCTAAATTCAAGGAGCTTTTGAAAACCCCTGGCCTATTCATTTAAACTAGCTAAACTCCTTTTAAGGCTTATCCAACCCCTCTCTATCCCCTCCTCAGCAATTTGTACAGCATTTAGCGCTGCCCCTTTACGCAGATTATCAGCCACTATCCACATAACAAGTCCGTTGAGATGCGAGATATCTTTTCTAATTCGACCTACAAACACATGATCTGACCCACTAGCAGCCCAGGGTTGAGGGTAAAAACTGACGGTGGGGTCATCAAGTACCCTGACTCCAGGAGCTTGAGCCAAAATCTTCCTTGCTTCTTCAGAGGTGATGGGCGAACTGAATTCTACGTTAACTGCTTCACTATGCCCAAAGTAAACGGGGACTCGGACGCAACTAGCCGAAATAGCTATGTCTTCAGCATGCATTATCTTCCGCGTTTCTTCCACCATTTTCTGTTCTTCTTTAGTATATCCATTATCCAAAAAGACATCGATTTCTGGCAGTACATTAAAAGCTATTTGATGAGAGTAGACGTGAGGGCAAATACGGCGCCCTTCCAAAGCTAACCGCGATTGATTTGCCAGTTCTTGCATAGCAGCAGCGCCACTACTTGATACTGCCTGGTAGGTGCTTACCACAATTCGTTTTATGGGATTGAGCCTGTGCAAGGGATAAAGCGCTACCACCATTTGGATTGTGGAGCAATTCGGACTGGCAATTATCCCCTTATGCCATTCTATATCCTCAGGATTGACCTCTGGGACAACCAGAGGCACTGCAGTGTCCATCCTGAAAGCAGTACTATTATCGATGACCACTGTTCCAGCTTCAGCAGCCCAAGGCGATAACCTCCGACTAATATCAGCACCAGCAGAGAAAAAGGCAATATCAACATTGCGAAACGCCTCTGGTTTCGCTTTCCTAACTTCAATTCTTTGATGATTAAAGAGGAGTTTCACCCCTGAAGAATGCTCAGGGACTAGTAATTGGATGGAAGCTACGGGGAATTTACGCTGCTCAAGTACCTTAACAATTTCTTGCCCTACAATGTCGGTAGCGTCAACAATAGCTACATCGAATCCTTCCATGACTTTTCCTACAGCTTTAGCAAAGCATCCAACCCGTAAGTTAGCCCTTTGCGTTTTTTCACTTCCTTAATTGCCAGGATGACGCCAGGCAGGTAACACTCCCGACTTATAGTATTGTGACGTAAGCTTAGAGTTTCACCCGCTCCGCTAAATATAATTTCTTGCCCAGCCATAAATCCCGGCAACCTCAAGCTATGGATAGCTATGCCATCCATCTGTCCTCCTCTGGTATTGCTGAGTACTTCACGTGTAACTTCAGGATAAATGAATGGTTTACCATGCGTTTGCGACATTGCTCTGGCTGTAGCTATAGCAGTCCCTGAAGGAGCATCAGCCTTTTTATCATGATGCATTTCGATAATTTCGGCGTGGTTGAAAAACTTAGCAGCAAATTTTGATAGATGTATCAAAAGTGCTGCCCCCAGAGAAAAATTGGGGGCCACTACTGCCCCTACCTTATTGGCCTGGCATAATTGTCCAATTTCTGCCAAATTCTCTTCAGAAAGGCCTGTGGTGCCTATAACCATATTAACTTTTTGTTTAATAGCAATGCGAGCGGCTGCCATGGAAACCTCGGCATTAGTGAAATCTACCACCACATCAGCGTTGCAGCTCCTTAAAAGCGAGTCTAAATCGGAAGAAAAGGGTATCAGTTCGACAGCCTCAGCTAAAGGAAGATATTTCTGAGTCACTTCCTTTTCCACAGCACCCACTGCCTTTAACCCGGGTTCGCAAACCACGGCTTTAGTTATCTCTTGCCCCATCCTGCCTAAAGCGCCATTAATAACTACTCTTATGGGTTCTAAAAGGGAAGTCATGTTCCTTTCTCTCCCTCCAGCAGTGAAGTAATTTATGTCTTGTAATTGCCGGGTCGTTCGCCTTTACCATGTGGGTGAACAAATTTCTTCCGAGGATGTCCGGGAGCCGAGGAATCCTTAACCTGGGCACCAGGAAGACGGGAAAGTCCTTCAACTACTGCTTTGCGCGATAAATTTATTCTACCAGAGTTGTCAATTCCGATGACTTTCACCATTATCTCATCACCCACTTTAACCACATCTTCGACCTGGGGTACATGGTAGTTAGCAAGCTCGCTGATATGGACGAGGCCCTCCTTCCCCGGCAAGATTTCTACCATGGCACCAAAACTGAACAGCCTGGTCACTTTTCCAGTGTAAACCTCTCCTTGCTCCACTTCCCGGGTTAAACCCTCTATTATTTTGATTGCTTTCTGGGCTGCCTCTTCGTTTGGAGAGCCAACGATAACCGTACCATCATTCTTTATATCTATACTTGTCTTGGTTTCATCTATAATAGACCTTATAACCCTACCCCCAGGACCAATGACGCTCCCAATCTTACTCTGATCGATCGTCATTTCATACATCCTGGGAGCATAGGGACTAAGCTCAGAGCGACTAGCACTAATAGCTAAACCCATTTTCCCCAGTATTTCCAACCTTGCCTCACGAGCCTGACTTAAGGCTTCAGCTAGTATGCCATAATCTATCCCCTGAAGCTTGATATCAAGCTGCAAAGCCGTGAGCCCACGAGCCGTGCCAGCAACTTTGAAATCCATGTCACCATAGGCATCTTCCACACCCACAATGTCAGTTAGAACAACATAGTCCTCATCCTTTCCGGTAACTAAACCCATGGCTATCCCAGCCACAGACGCCTTGATAGGTACACCAGCATCCATCAGGGAGAGGGTCGAGGCACAAGCGCTAGCCATAGATGTGCTTCCGTAAGAACTAAGCACCTCGGAAACCAGACGTATGGTGTAAGGGAAATCCTCCTCTGACGGCAATACTGGTGCAATAGCCCGTTCCACTAAAGCGCCATGCCCAATCTCGCGCCTCCCTGTTGTTCCTATTCGTTTCACTTCACCAGTAGAAAATGGAGGGAAATTATAATGATGCATAAAGCGTTTAGTTTCCTCCAGACCTAAGCCATCCAATAACTGCTCTCGCTTTGTAGACCCCAAAGTGGTAATAGTCAACACCTGTGTTTCCCCACGGGCAAATACTCCTGAGCCATGGGTGCGAGGAAGGATACCGACTTCACAGCTAATAGGACGAATTTCTTTAGTTTGGCGGCCGTCCAAGTGTCGCCTCGTCTGCAATATTTTTTCCCTCACCGCAGCTCTAAGCTGGGTTTCAAAAGTAAAATTGATTTCATCTTCAGAAAAAGAATCAACCAACTTGTCCCTTGTTTCTTCCTTGAGAGACGTCAAAGTCTTCTCTCTTTGCAGTTTCTCTGGTTCCTCTAGAACCTGGCTTAATCTCCCACCAAGTATGGAAGCGATTTGAGATGAAAGCTCGGGAGCAAGTTCCTTAGATTTGATTTCTACCTTGGCTTTGCCGTAAATTTGCCTTAGCTCTTCCTGAAGCTCAATGACCTCCTGATTCACCTTGTGTCCTAGCTTAATTGCCTCCAGCACTATTTCTTCGGAAACTTCCCTGGCACCTGCTTCTACCATCACAACGTTTTCTTTACTGCTAGCAACAATCAGGTCAAGCAAGCTATCTTCCACTTGGGGCAGGGTGGGATTCACAACTAAAGCATCATCTATGTAGCCAACATGTATTGCTGATATAGGACCAAAGAACGGGATCTTCGATAATGTCAAGGCTGCTGAAGCGCCAATAAGGGCGCAAATATCTGGGTCATTTTCTTGGTCAACAGATAGCACTGTCGCCACAACTTGAACATCATAATGAAACTCCTTGGAAAGAAGAGGGCGCAGGGAGCGATCGATGAGCCGACTAGTTATAACTGCCTCCTCCGTAGGACGTCCTTCTCGCCTGATGAAGCTGCCCGGTATTTTACCCGCGGCATAGAGCCTTTCTTCGTAATCCACTGTTAGAGGTATAAAATCAATTCCCTCTCGGGGCTCAGAGCTTACACAGGCAGTAACCAAGACAACCGTGTTGCCGTACTGAACAGCAACAGCGCCATGGGCTTGCTGAGCGAATTTCCCTACCTGAATGCTAAGCGCCCTACCAGCTACTGAACGCTCTAAAACATCAGACATATTATTCCTTCAAACCCAATCTGGCAATAAGAGAATGATACCGCTCGGGCGCCGTCCTGTTCAAGTAGCCCAAAAAACGCCTCCGCTTCCCTATCACCCCGTGGAGCGCATGTCGGGTGTGCCGATCCTGGGGATACAACTTAAGATGCTCCGTTAACCGATTTATCCTCTCGGTAAGCAAAGCCACCTGGACCTCGACAGACCCACTATCATTTTCCGTAAGTCTAAATTGAGTGATGATTTCCCCTTTTTTTTCTTTATCCACTGTTATAGACTCCCTAACTTAGTAATGCCGTATATCATATCACGACAAAAAAATCTTGTATAGAAATTGACCAAAAGAGCGAGATGCTTTATAATTGGCTAGTAAAGGCAACTTTTTATGCACGAAAGTTGCGGTGTTTTTGGAGTTTACGCCCCGGGCATAAATGTAGCTCAGACGACTTTTTTTGCCCTCTTTGCTTTACAACATCGTGGTCAAGAAAGTGCCGGCATCGCTGTCACTGATGGCAACGAAATAAAAATACATACCCGTATGGGATTGGTTTCCCAGGCATTCACGGAAACTGACCTCGCTTTGCTCAAAGGACATATTAGCATCGGGCATAACCGCTACTCCACTACAGGCTCAAACAGACCCATGAATGCCCAGCCCATTATAGCGAAATCAGAGGGGTTGACCATTGCCCTGGCACATAATGGCAATATCATCAACTCCAAACTGCTCCGCGATGAACTCCAGGAGCGTGGCTATCATTTTCACACTAGCATTGATTCCGAAGTCATTGCCAACCTGATTTTGGCCTCCCCTGGCCAGAACTGGCAGGAAAAAATAGAACACGCCATGCACCGCCTCCAAGGAGCTTATTCCTTGGTGATCTTAACTGAAGATAAGCTGATCGGAGTTCGTGACCCCTTCGGTGTTCGTCCTCTTTGTCTCGGAACTATTAACGGTGGATGGTGCATCGCCTCGGAAAGTTGCGCCTTAGACCATATAGGTGCCCAATTCGTAAGGGAAATCGAACCCGGAGAAATTGTAACCATTGATAGCCAGGGAGTGAAGAGTTTTAAGAAGGAAAGCGATAAAAAGGCCTTATGCATCTTTGAATACATTTATTTCGCCCGTCCCGACAGCATCATCCAAGGCAAACTACTCTACCCAACAAGGGAAGCTATGGGTAGAATATTGGCTGAAGAATATCCTGTCGATGCTGATTTCGTCATGGGTGTTCCTGATTCAGCTACTGCCGCCGGCATTGGCTATTCTCATGCCTCAGGTATCCCGTATTGCGAAGGCCTGTTAAAAAACCGCTATGTAGGCCGTACCTTTATTGAGCCTGACCAAAGGATACGGGAGCTCGGCGTCCAATTAAAATTCAACCCCCTTTCCCGCATAATTGCTGGGAAAAGGTTAGTAGTTGTCGACGACAGTATTGTTCGTGGCACCACTACTCCTCGTGTGGTTAGTCTGCTCAAAAAAGCAGGTGCTGCCGAGGTTCATCTCCGCATCTGCGCTCCTCCTATCCGTTACCCCTGCTTCTTTGGAGTAGATATGGCCACTAAATGGGAACTCATCGCCGCAAGGAAAACTGTCCCGGAAATCAAGGAATACCTCGGTGCTGATTCGCTAGGATACCTTAGCCTCGATGGCCTAATTCGGGCTGTGGACCTACCCAAAGATATTTTCTGCCTTGCTTGTTTTACCGGAGCATACCCCATTCCAGTCCAAATAGAAATGGACAAACTAGCCTTGGAAGTACTCCCCCAGGAGGAACTCAGTGAAATCCACCTCTAAGGAAGCTTACGCCCTCGCTGGTGTAGACATTCATCTTGCTGACAAAGTAAAGGGAATCGTTGCTCAGCAAGCTCGAGCTACTTTTCGACCCGAAGTCATCGGCTCAGAATTTTTCGGCAGTATGTTCCAGCTCAAAGGATACGACGAGCCGGTTTTGGTCTCCAGCACTGATGGGGTAGGCACCAAGCTCAAAATAGCCTCGCTTTTGGGCAAAAACGATACCGTGGGCATTGACATCGTTAACCACTGCGTGAACGATATCTTTTGTTGTGGCGCCGAGCCCCTTTTCTTCCTCGACTATATCGCCATGGGCAAACTTAGGCCTGAGCAAATAGAAGCCATCATTTCGGGTATAGCCCAGGCCTGCCGAGAAGCTGGCTGTTCGTTAATTGGCGGTGAAACCGCCGAGATGCCCGGCATATACTCCCAGGATAGCTATGACCTGGTGGGTTTCATTGTCGGAGTGGTGGAAAAAAAGAATATCATCGACGGCAGTTCCATTGTTCCAGATGACGCAATCCTTGGCCTGCCTTCCTCCGGCTTACACACCAATGGTTATTCATTGGTACGAAGAGTCTTTGGCATAGATGCTAACCCTTCGTGCTTAAACAAATTTTATCCTGAACTGGGAAAGAGCCTCGGTGAAGAATTGCTCCAGGTCCACCGTTGCTACTATCCGCAACTTAAGCCAGCCTTGCCCTTAATCAAAGGTATAGCTCATATTACCGGTGGCGGTTTTGCAGGCAATATACCTCGCATCCTACCCCAAGACCTTGCCACCCATCTTCATAAAGACTCCTGGGATATCCTGCCAATTTTCAAGCTTATCCAAGAAAAAGGCGATATAGAAGAATCAGAAATGTATCGAGTGTTCAACATGGGGATAGGCATGACCATTGTTTGTTCCCCCCAGCAGGTAGCCAAGATTGTCAGTATCTTGCCCCAGGCTAAAGTTATCGGCGAGATAATTAAGAAAGAAGACGAGGAAAGAGTAATAATAAATTAAAGGAGGTTCTGTGCGGGCCATAATTAGTGTTTCGGATAAATCAGGCGTGGTTGACTTTGCCCGAGGTCTAAAAGAACTGGGCATTGACATATTTAGCACCGGTGGCACCAAGAAGTCTTTAGAGGCTGCTGGAGTAAAAATACATAGCGTCTCAGAGCTTACTGGTTTTCCCGAAATCCTCGATGGCCGGGTAAAGACTTTGCATCCCGCAGTGCATGGAGGCATCTTAGCCCGACGTGACCTTCCCCAGCACCTATCCGAGCTAACCCAGAACCGCATTGAGCCCATTGATATGGTGGTGGTCAACCTCTATCCCTTTGTGGAAACGGTGACCAAGGCCGGGGTTTCCTTAGACGAGGCACTAGAGAACATCGATATTGGCGGACCAAGCATGCTTCGCTCCGCAGCCAAAAATTTCCCCTCTGTCCTGGTGGTAGTCGACCCCGGGGACTACGATGCAATCTTGCAAAAGCTGCGCCAGGGCAATGTGGATTCAGAATATAGAAAAGGTTTAGCCCAGAAAGCTTTCCAGCATGTTGCTCTTTATGATACGGCCATCGCTCAATACCTTAACGAAGAAGCCTTTCCCGAAGAGATGACCATAGCCTTAAGGAAGTGCTATAACCTTCGTTATGGCGAGAATCCCCATCAGCAAGCTGCCTTTTACGTTGAACAAAACGTGAGACGAAGGCAAGATGGCCTGGTATCCCTGGAACAGCTTGGCGGGCCCGAAATTTCCTTTAATAACCTTCTCGATTTAGATGCTGCTTTAAACGTGTTGAGCGATTTTACTGCTCCCACCATTGCCATAATGAAGCACACTAATTCCTGCGGACTTGCCTCCCATAATGATTTAGCCGAGGCTTATCAACGAGCTTTAACTGGCGACCCTGTAGCTTCCTTTGGCGGTATAGTTGCCAGTAACCGAAGCATAGATTTAGCTACCGCCAGGGAAATAGATAAGACTCATTACGACGCCGTTGTTGCTCCGGAATATCAGAAGGAGGCTCTGGAATTGCTGAGCAGGAAACAAAGTCTGCGCCTTGTTAAAGTTGCCCCCTATCATCGTCCTTCACCCTCCGAATCGTGCTTCGATTTCCGTTACATCAGAGGTGGCTTCCTGGCGCAAGCGCCAGACCTGCTAACCGAGTCGGAGCTTCAGCCCCGCACAGTAAGCAAGCGCCAGCCTTCAGATGCCGAGTTATCAGACCTGCTCTTTGCTTGGAAGGCGGTTAAAGGCATAAAATCCAACGCCATAGTTATCGCCAAGGACAAAACGTTGTTAGGCATGGGAGCCGGACAGCCGAGCCGAGTGGTAAGCGTTGAGTTAGCTTTAAAAAGAGCTGGCGAGCGAGCTAAGGACAGCGTCCTTGCCTCAGATGCCTTCTTCCCCTTCACCGATGGCCCGGAATTGGCAATCAAGCACGGAGTTACCGCCATTATCCAGCCCGGTGGCTCGGTAAGAGATAAAGAGGTAATTGAGCTGGCAGACAAGTACAATGTAGCCATGGTATTTACCGGTGTTCGCCATTTTAGACACTGAAACGGGAAATACGAAGCCCTAAGCTATAAATCCTAAACACGGGGGTTTTGAATTTTGGAATTAGGATTTGGAATTTGTTTAGGATTTAGATATTAGGATTTAGGATTTCTGTGTATTGCCCAAATGGAAATATGATAAAAATAAAGGAATCCCATTTGGAAGATTACATCGCCTCCCTGCAAGAAAGCTATAGACCTGAACCTGAGCATTGGTAACACCATGGCTAGAGTAGTAATTGTATCAGACATGTTACGTGGCTTTCTCGAGGAAGGTTACCCACTTTATTGCGGCATCGAGGCCCGTAGTATCATACCCAATATCCAGAAATTACTGGAGCGAGAGTTAGAACAGGGCTCGAAAATCTTCTACTTATGTGACCACCATATACCCAACGACCCGGAATTCAAAATGTTCCCACCCCATTGCATTGAAGGTACTGAGGAATCTGAACTCATACCCGAGCTTTCGCAATATCCCGGTGAAATAATACCCAAAAGAACTTTTAGCAGTTTCTACAACACTTCTTTAGACAAGAAACTGGAGGCAATCAAGCCCGAAACCATAGTCGTCTGCGGCGTAAGCACCCATATTTGTGTTCTGAACGCAGTAATTGATGCCAGAAACAGAGGCTATGAAGTTGAAGTTCCCGTTGATTGTGTTGCTTCCTTCGACAAAAAAGCTCACTTCTTCGCCCTGGACTATATGGAGAAGGTGCTGGGAGCCAAGCTTGTTAAACCCTTAGTTAAGGTTTCTCCGCCTCGTTTCGAAATCCCCGACTCATGGTTGAACGGGGAAACTGCCGACATCTATTTTCCCCGCACCGTGGAAATACTTAAGAAAGAGGGGATTAATCCCGTAGCAACTATGGAGATATTTTCTCGCCGAGCTGGTATCTTGTGCGGCATAGAAGAAGTAAAATCTTTGCTTGCCGAGGTTCTTCCTGAGGATAATTGTGAAGTATGGGCGTTATCTCAAGGCGAACCTTTCGACAGAAAAGAAGTAGTCTTGCGCATAAAAGCCCCTTATCAAAGCTACGGAACTTATGAAACAGCTTATCTGGGCATACTCTCCCATTGTAGCGGCTGGGCCACCGCTGCCCGAGAATGCGTTGATGCTGCCCAAGGCATTCCTGTCATCAGCTTCGGCGCCCGCCATGTCCACCCCTCAGTGGTCGGCATTATGGAATACTCCGCTATAGTCGGAGGCTGCACTGGCTGCGCCAGTACCGCTGGAGCAAAACTTGCCGACATCCAACCCACAGGGACTATTCCCCACGCCCTCATCATTATTATGGACAGCACTGCTAAGGCCACTCTTGCTTTTGACAAGCATATGCCTCCCGAAGTGCCACGCATTGCCCTGGTGGATACTTTTGAGGACGAGGTTAGAGAAAGTGTAACTGTGGCCAAAGCGATGCAGGGAAAGTTACAAGGCGTAAGATTAGACACACCTTCAGAAAGAGGTCGAGTTACTGCTGACTTGGTCAAAGAAGTTAGAGCCTGGCTGGACCTCGAGGGGTTTAAAGACGTGAAGATAGTCGCCAGCGGTGGACTTGACCCAGAACGAATCAGATATTTTATCGATGAAGGGGCACCTGTGGATATTTTCGCTGTTGGCAGCCATATCAGCGATGCCAAGCCCATTGACTTCACCGCTGACCTTCACGAAATAGAAGGCAAACCCATCGCCAAAAGAGGCAGAATGCCCGGCATCACCTCCAACCCCAGGCTGAAAAAGGTGATGTAAAACTCGCAGAAGAGCTTTATTACGCTTATTCATGTAATTAGTGGTACATACATTTGCTTTTATGCTTTTATGTCTTTGTGCTTTTCTTAACCTCTTCCACTATCAGGGGCAATATCTCACCTGTCCTTCCCTGAATTAAATAGTCTGATATGCCTTCGTGGGTGAGCGGTGTAGGGTCTGCATTCACCTCTATTATCTTCACATTAGCCTTATGCCTCATTACATCCAAGCCCGTGACTGATCTACCCGAATGAAATCTTGCCATCCTGGGCAGATTGGCAAAAGGATAGACCACTGCTGATGTTCCGCAGATAAGCATCAAGTCACATCTCGAAGCTTCTTTTTCCGATTCCTCCATGACGTCTAAAGGTATTGGCTCCTTGAAGTGAACCACATCATATTTCAGGGCAGCACCACACTTGCAGCGAGGCGGAAGCTCATCCAGGGAGATTTCTTCTCTGGCAAACCTTGAGCCGCAGGAAATACACCTCACCGTATGGACGCTGCCGTGATATTCTAAAACCTTCTTGCTTCCCGCCTTCTTATGTAGACCATCAATGTTTTGCGTGATTACGCACTTTAGTATTCCCAGAGCTTCGAGCTCAGCTAGGGCATAGTGACCTGGATTTGGCTTAGCCTGCCTGATTTGTTCATAAAACGTCCCGTACGTCCCCTGAACCCCCAACATCTCCTCCCAATACGCCCTGGGGTTGTTCAGGAAAAGCTCGTATCTTTTATAAGCCTTAGCCTCTGCCTCTTTATTCGTGGTCCAGATGCCCTTTGGTCCCCTGAAATCAGGTATGTCTGATTCGGTTGACATGCCCGCCCCGGTTAAGGCAATGGCATATTTGCTTTCCGCCAAATCCTTTGCTGCCCGCTTGACCAGGTCTTCCATTTAGGCGAAGCCAACCCCTTTTATCTCTATGAAATTGCTACTAACCTTTGTTCTGGCGCCAAGAAATTCCTCGATAAGCCACAGGTTTGTCTCCACATGTTCAGTAATGCGGGGGACCGAATACCTTGTAAACCCCTCGGCTAAGCCAGCATAGATTATGAGTTGGTCTGCGATATATCTATCAACTGCGGCGCCAGTTTTAACATCTTCTATAAACCTCTCAGCCACATATCTTCCTATGGATTCCGAGCTTCTGCCTGGCCTCCCTGCCCTATCGGAACCCACCCGGTTACCCAGGCTCGTCTCGGCATATATCGCCAGGGCTGCTCCTTCTTGAAGGGAGCTTTCGTCCTCGATTTTCTCAATTTCTGCTTTATACCCATAAGAGCTTAATGCCCTCTGGCATTCCGCTGCCATCCTCTGGCTTACCCTCTTTTCTTTCAAATGTGAGGAAAGCGCTATGCCTTTGATACTGAAAATCTCCCCCTGCTCGGTAAGATTTAACGGCTTCAATTTCCCCGCCGGCTCAACTCTAACTTCTATAATCCCACCACCTCTTGGCACATAGCCAGGACGGATTATGTCAAGTTCAGCCCGGACACCCATTCGCTTTAGAAACGGAAGCAAAACAAACTTCATATGATAAGCCGAAGGGGCAAAATCTTGAAATAGCCCGCCTTCCAGCCTGAATTTGGAGGGCTTTCGGGCAAAGCAAGCCAAAGGCAAAAGCGTCTGGGCCATCATGGTGGTTGAGCCCGCCGTCCCTATGTCCCAGCTATACTCTCCACCGTTGAACCTTCCTCCTGGTGTGTAGGTAATCTCCTTAGAGCCCACCGCAACATTTTCCACCACCCCATGGCACATCTCCTGGCAAGCCTGCACCACTTTAAGATGCTGCGCCCTTAAGCCTGGCTTATCCCTCCCAGCCCTGATATTTTCTATCCTTATTTCCTTACCCAGCAGGCTAGCCAGCGCTACTGAATAGCGAACTATGGTTCCACTTCCCGACTTCGCTCCACCGTCTATAAGCATCACGACTGCTCATTCTTATTTCATTGCTTCCATAAACTCTTCGACGGTTATACCAGCACGTGTGATTAGTTTCCTTAGTGTTCCTTTTGCAATCTCTTTGTGATCAGGAACGGACAATGTTGCAATGTGACTCCCTTTCTGGCACGCTATCTCCCAGCCCAGCGCTCCAAAAATCTTTGCTACCTCACGTCCACTGAGGAGCGGGAATCTCATTAAACCAGAACCTCAACCTCGCGTGTCATAACAGTTAAAGGCATTCCTTTCTCTGCTCGTACCTCCAAACACTGCTTAATAGCATCTTCAATATTTTCTAAAGCTTCTTGCTCCGTTTTACCTTGACTTATGCACCCTGGAATACTTGGACACTCGACAACGAATACGCCCTCTTCATCCTGTTCAATAGTTATAACGAACTTCATAGCTTTCTCCTCCCTAGCTTCTTTTTGAGTCCTTAAAAGATTATAGTAGGCTCATCTCGACGTTCAGCAATAATTGCCAGGCCGTGTATATCTTCTAGGAGCTCCTTATATTCCTCCCCTTTAACTCCCCAGCTTATGAATTCTATCATTGCTGAAATTCGAATGCCAACTACGAGTCTATTCCTTCCCAAAGCAGGCTGGCCAGGGCTACAGAACAGCGGACTATGGTTCCGCTCCCCAACTTGGCCCCACCATCTATAGTTATCATGTGGCCCCACTTTTATCTCATTATCAGGAATTTACCCAAACACCTCCAGGCTTCAACGCAACTTAGTGCCCAGGAAAGTTGTCTTTGTGCTGGCTAATTTATTAACGCCGAAATCCCCACCCTAGTTTCCCCAGACCTACTCTTTTTTGAACGCTCCCGGTCAGCAACCTGTCTGAATTGAAAATGCGGACCGCTACCGCTATCATTATTACAGTGAAAACTGCTGCATAAGCAATACCGCCGATTACCAGCGGATAATTATCCAGCATAAGAGCCCGCACAGCCATCATAGGGTGGGAAAAGGGTATGGCAAACAGCAAAACTCTTAAGACGGCGGGAATGGTGTCGAAATCTTTAAACATGATTGTGAACGAGGAGATCATAGCAAGAGCGGTTATAGGGAAGATTAGTGCCTGGGCACTTCTGTAATTCTTAGCAAATGTTCCCAGAACTATACATAGTGAAAGCCCGGCTAAAAGAGCTGCGAATAACGAAATTCCTACCAATAAATAATCCTGCATACCCAGGGTCAACCCAAAATCCGCCAGATTTATATCTGAAATCTGGAACGAACGCATGTAGTATAAAAATCCAATCATATAGATGGCTGCCATCAGCACCCCTACCAGAGCGCTACCAACTACTTTGCCAATTACTATATGGCTTCTTCTTACAGGCAGGGTTAACAATGTCTCCAGGGTTTTGTTTTCCTTTTCCAATCCCATCGAAGATATTACGGCAACCCCTGCCATGATTATGAGCATCATTACTACAACTGGCATAACTACCGATTGTGAAATTAGCATACTGCTCAGTTGACTTGGCGATAGCCCTTCGACCTTCTTTCCCTTGAAAAATGTGGTTTCAATTCTTGTCGTCGGGGCCAAGACGAGGGCTGGATCTAATGAGTTATCTTGTTGTATCAGTTCCTTCGATATCTCCTGATTCACTGATTGGATAAGCCCTTCAGCCACGCCCGAGGATACGGAATCCAGCATCCCCGCCCCTCTCATTATCCAGTAAATTTCTATTTCCCCGGGATGATTGGCATAAATGTTTTGGCTGAAGTTTTCAGGTATTACCAGAAGCGCAACTCCATTTTCTTCCCTTACTTCTTTCAAGCCCTCTTCAGCATCACTACCATCATAGATAACCTCTGCCTTCTCGATAAGAACGGACATGGCTATATCAGAAAAATCGCCACCGTCCATATCCGCGATTCCTATGACTGGCTTCTCCTCTATTGTTTCCCCGACGTTGCCAACCATTTGCCCCACAAAGCCAAATACTAGGGCAACAACCACTATTGGGAGCAGGGTTGAGAGGGTAAACAACTCCTTGAATTCTTTCTTTATTATGTTGCCAATCATTTAATCGCCTTAACAAAAGCCTCTTCTATATTTCCGGCGTCATATTCCTTTTTGAGTTCTGCGGCAGTCCCGCTGGCGACTATTTTCCCATCGTTTATCAAAGCGATGCGGTGACACAAGAGCTCTACCTCAAGCATATTATGCGAAGACAATAAAACTGCCGCTCCTGCCTCGACTGAGCTATTTATTATCCTCCTCACCTCTTGAGCATTCACCACATCCAGGCCGGAGGTAGGCTCATCTAATATTGCCAATCTCGGGTTCACCATTAAAGCTCTGCCCACGAGCAAAAGCCGTGTCATTCCCTTGCTATATGTATCAACTTTATCGTTTATTCTCTCTCCCAAATTGGCTATTTCCAACCCTCTCTGGACCATACTCTGGAATTTCTCCCCCTCGCCGAAGAATTTGGCGATAAAATTCAGGTACTCTTTGCCCGTGAGATTTTTATAGGCGCCGGCCTCTTCAGGCAAATAGCTTATTATCTTTCTCACCTCTCCCGCCTCTTTAGGAAGTTCATAGCCAAAGACCGTTACCGAGCCCGAGGTTATTTGAAGCAGCGTGGCAACAACTCTCAATGCGGTTGTCTTTCCCGCACCATTAGGACCTATCAGACCAAATATCTCCCCTTCCTTTACTTCAAAAGAGATTCCATTTATTGCCCTGAAGTTCCCGTAGTCCTTGACCAGTTCTCTAACTTCTACTGCTTTCATTTATAACCCGTATCGTAACAGTTAAACTTCAATATCTAGGTAAATGTTGTCTATGTCTCGTTGAATTTCTATTGTCTCCTCTAAGGCAGTAGCAATCTGGCAATAATGTTTTATATCATCAAGAGATAGTTTCCGCCCTTTCCTATCTTTAAGCCATTTATTAAGAACTTGGTAACCGCCAATTTGGTACTCCCAGACCTCTCTTTCTATCCCCTCGAAGTATTGACTATCATTGATGTAAACCTGTTTTCCCTTTCCTTCGTATCTTACCTTCCTAACTCCGTAATCACCACCTCCCTGAAACCTAACGATAGGATTATTTAGCTCTGCCGACTTCATTAGATGTAAATCAACGAGCTTGCTGCCATATTTTCCTATTGTGCTAAACAATTCATAGTTTCTGGTAAAAGGCACTTTCGGAAAATCAATTCTCAAAAATTCGGCGTATTTGTTGCGATAGATATTAGAATAAAGAACTGCATATATGTAATAGAATATTTCCTCTGGGGTTGGTTCTTTGCCATGAGCCTCAGCTAATGATTCGATCAGCTTGAGATTGAGATTTGGTTTTCTTTCTCGAGATTCTTGACTGAACATATCCTGTTTATCTGGGTAAAGGTAAAGAGGGCAAACTGTGTTATTCGCAAATGCACTTTCAAAGACACAGCTCTCAGCGATTAGATTACAACAAAATACATATGAATATGGTGAACGTTTCCCTTGTCTCTTGACTAATAGCCCTAGATTCTCGCTCATCATATGGTGCATGACTTCTTTGCGAGGGCGCTCAATAAGCTCATCATGGTAAAATATCCATTTGATATCAAAGGGGCGATAAAGTATTTGCGTTATTGCCCCTTCCCAACTATCATCATTGCTCACTTTTTCCCTTGCCTTGGCTACTTTCCAATTTGCTTTATCCTTCAACTTAAATGTTTGAATGATAACTTCATTCGATAATTCCTTATCCCGAAATACTTTGATTCGCCCCACTAGAGATTGCCTATCAGAATCAATAACGAAGTCGTCCCTTGAAGTAACAACGCCAACACTATTTGTTGGGAAAATTTCGGTTACCTTGGGATACTTGCTATAGGTTTCCAAAAGTGCTTCTTCTCTAGGGATAAACAAATAGAATCCTGATTTTGGTTTTATCTCCTGCCACTCAGTTGTTTTAACGTCATTTCCCAGAAGCCAGTTGTATTTATGTTCTCTTAATCCCCAGCGTTCATAATGGAAAATCTTCTTCTCTAGGCCCTTCTTTTTAATAAACAGCGAAATAGCAACTCCCTGCCGAATATCGAAAACATTTTCGTCTTTAGAGCCATCGGGACATCTTTCCTTTTTCAAGCTATTGCCATGTAAGTCCAACAGATAGATTTCATCAAAGCTATTCATCAAAGATTGCCTCATCCCACGAAAGGTTGGGTTATCCAGATAGCTGTGATTGGTGATGAATCCCAAAACACCTTCACCTGCCTGATCAATCTTCCATTGGGCAAAGCGAATGAACTTAACGTAGTCATCTTGGAGCCACTTTGGGTTTCTCTCACCTAATGGCTTTCCATCAACTTTATAGTAGGTTTTGATTTCTTTTGAAATCCATTCTCCCACATTAGAAGAATGCCCTGAGTATGGAGGATTTCCCAGAATAACCAGAATAGGCTTTTCCTTCTTCACTTTGCCAGCGAGGTGCGATTCCTCAGCCAAGGATGACATCCCAGGAAGAGCGGTTTGCTCTAACTCTTCCATTTCCAAAGTGTTGGTAAGATAGAACTTGAAGCGTTCATCTTCACCAAGTTTGTAGCCCAATTCTTCTAGTAGCAATGCCATCTTTACATGTCCTATGGCATAAGGAGCCATCATCAACTCAAAGGCATAGAAGTTCTTCAAAATATGCTCTTTAATGAAGCTCTCCTTTCCGCCTTCCCCATACTTGGCAGCAAATTCCTGTACCGCCAATTTGCTTGCCTCAGCAAGGAAAGTGAGAGTGCCAGCAGCTGGGTCTAGGACAGTAACAGAATTAGAGGCAAATCCATCTGGCCTGTCAAAGCGCTCTTTAAGAATGACGTTTAAGGAACGAACGATATACGAAACTACCGATTCAGGGGTGTAATAAACTCCTCTTCTTTCTCTCTCTTCAGGATTATACTCAGCCAAAAAAGTTTCGTAGAAATAGTAAACTGGGTCTCTTCCTTTCCCCTCATGATAAAACTTGCTTAGAATCTCATTGACATCAGCCACTGCTAGAACATCGGAGACGTCATCCACAATCCATTCCATTTGTTTAGGTAGTTCCTCTAGGGAAATGAACCTAAAAACATCCCGCAAGATACCAATGGTTCGAGGGATATAATCGTAAGCCAACTTGCGGTTAAAGCCAGTTGCACAACGGGTGCGGGCAGCAAAAAGCCCGTAGGTAACGGTCTGAGCATAGAGATCAGCAAAACTCTCCTGGGTCAGCCCGGCGATGAGATATTTCTGAAATGCCTCATAAAATCCAAGGATAGGAGCTTTGCCCTCTTTCAATTCCTCTAGGACAACTTGGTCTTTTAAGAAACCAGTCCTTTTTGCCAATTCAATGGCTAAAATCTCCGCTGTATAAACCTTGGGAAGGGAGAAGGAGAAAAACTTATCCAATAGATTGAGGAATTTATCCTTATTCTCTACAGGTGGAACTGCTCTTAATTCATGAATAATAAAAGGCCTAGCTAGCAAGACTTTATCAACTAGCTTCCCATTGCGATACAAGCGAAATTCAAAGAAGTTAGTTAGAATGAGATTAGGGAATGTACGTCTGTAGCGTTCCAGCTGCTCGCTGTTCTCAACGTAGTCAAGATCCTTAACCAGTGGCTCTTTTGCCTCAATATAGCCGACGATTTGCTGCCTTCCGTCCCAAACTCGAAAGTCGGGATTGCCTGCCTCGGTCTTCTTGGGCAATACAGTGATATGGATATGCTTTCTTTTGGTAGAATCAGCAAAAGCCCTTAGAAGCTCCTCTAAACTTGAATAGTAGCTTTCCTCTCGAGCATCGCCCGTCTTGGCAACTTCATATATTCTTTTAAGATATGCCTCTAGCATCTTTCCACATGCCCTTGCACTCGAACTTCAAACCTTATCTATATTATAATATCCGAGGCTGAAAAGCCATAAGGAGCTTGAGAGATGCCTAGCTCGGGACAGAGGACGGGGATTGCAAATCTGCCTTTGCATTACGGCAAGGTGCCGCCGTGGCTGTTCGGGCGGATGTGCCAGCTTGCCCGGGAGATTACTATCGTTACGGTAACGGAGTTCGGCACCGAGGAGATGCTGCGCCGTCTTTCCGACCCCTTCTGGTTTCAGGCTTTCGGCTGCGTCCTGGGCTATGACTGGCATTCCAGCGGCGTTACCACTACCGTCTGTGGCGCCATAAAAGAAGGAATACGAGGGCTGGAAAGAGAGCTTGGCTTATTTGTCGCCGGAGGCAAGGGCAGGACTTCGCGAAAAACTCCCCTGGAGATAGAAAATACCCGGCATCTGCTAAAGGTAAATCCGTCGTCCCTGGTCTACGCCAGCCGAATGTCAGCCAAGGTGGATAATTCCGCACTTCAGGATGGCTATCAGCTCTATCACCACAGCTTCTTCTTCACCAAGGACGGCTCCTGGGCGGTCATCCAGCAAGGTATGAATGAAATTAACCGCTATGCGCGCCGCTATCACTGGCTGGGGGAGAAAGTCGTTGACTTTGTCTGCGAGCCCGAGGCAGCTATTTGTTCTCAGGCCAGGGGCGAGGCATTGAATCTGGTGGCTCTGGAGAGTGAAAAGGTGAGGAATGTCATTGCCCAGGTTGCTGCCGAAGAGAAGCCAGCTAAAATTGTAGGCCAGCTAAACAGGCTAAAGACCCTAAATTTGCCCCGGCGAGCTTATATAAGCCTGGAAGACATTCACCCCGACAGGCTGAGCAAGATTTTCCTCACTGCCTATGAACATAAGCCCGAAAGCTTTGAATCACTGCTAGCCCTAGAGGGCATAGGAGCCAAAACGCTCCGCGCCCTGAGTCTTATTTCAGAGCTGGTTTATGAGACACCGGTCAGCCTGCGAGACCCGGCGAGCTACAGCTTTGCCCATGGCGGCAAAGATGGCCATCCTTATCCTGTGGACAGGAAGACCTATGATAGCAGTATCCAATTTCTGACACAGGCGGTGGAAAAAGCTAAGATTGGGGACAAAGAGAAGCTCGAAGCCTTCAGGCGCCTGAGGGTGTGGAGTATATAACCAATACTGATAGCTAAGTGGACAGGCTTAAAAGTTTAATGACTGACGAATAGTTGCTAAGTCTTTTTGGAAGAAGCCTTCTACGTCACCATCACTGAAATATTCTTGAACTGGCTCCTCAAGGAATTTCTTCTCCATCGGGAAACAAAGATACCTAGCAATTCTGCTTAGTTGGTAGAGTTTGCGGTAAGACATATCGACTTCGGCAGGATAGTACTGCAAAATCATATCACTTCTATAGCCATAATAACCTCCTGGGTAGTTGGCTGTAATGCCTGTTTCAGTATGCACAACTTTAGGATTTTGAAAGAAAGCAGCTTCAACATAATGAATAGCAGCATAAAAGGTTATAGTTATAATCCAATCCTTATATTCCATGCTGGTCAATAATTCTTGGGCTAGTTTCTCATTATGTTGTGCTTGTCGCAAATGAGCTTGTAGAGATGCCATCTAGATTCCTTGACCAAATCAGCCTCACATTTGGGTTGAGCACCTGCCCTAGAGCATCAAGAAGTTTTGGAATATACTCGAAGGAAAGAGGGACATCCTTAAATTGTAGCCGAATGTCTCTTTCGGCAATAAGAAGCCGATTCATTAATTCGTCGTCATACTTTTCATTAGTTGTTAATATAAGGAATCTTTTTCTCTCTAAGTATTCATCAGTATAAATCGAGAATACTTGCTCTATTCCTCCGAAAACGCCTATGACCCTCCGTTCTATAGGAAATTCTCTGCTCTCCTCTTCACCTTTCGCTGAGAGATCAATCCATTTAATAAGTGCACTAGAATCCGGGGAAAGAATCTCCTCTTGCATACCTTCTAAGCTAGTCCCAAGCTGGCGAACTAATGCGTCAATAGCCATAGAATATTGACTAACCTTCTCAACACTGAGGTACTGAGTAACCTCCTTGCCAGTAGCACCTTCCCTAGATACAATCAGTGAAGTCTCTGAAAGGATTTTGAAAATCGTATTCTTGATATCTCCTCGCTTTAGCCTCCATGGAATGTAAGGCTCGGTGACATTAGATCTAAGAGCAGCAGCACACACCGTACCTAACTCTCCTTTGCAAACAAAGACTCTAGGTCGCTTCCCATAAAAGTGAAAACTTGGGAACAAAAAGCTGGAATTTGTTCTACAGTAAAATCATATTTTATTTCTGGCATCGTATTTACATCTGTTTCAATGTATAGACCCTTAGCCCTCTCCAAAGTACTCTCATCCTTAGGGCTAACGCAGCTGAATCTCTGCCATCTGTTTACTTCAAAGCCTCCTAAAACAAATTTATGCAAAAAATTCAAATTAACCTCACGTGGATCTACAACCATTCCTTGTTTCAAGAATCGCTTTATCAAGAAGTCTATGGAAGGCTCTTCTGGGAACGTAGCCGAATTTACCACAACTCCTAATCGCTCAACTTTCACCCCGAGTTCATTCTTCACAACCCTAGCAATGTTAGCAAGCTGATTCAAGAAGTCGCCTTGTAATTCTTTAATCTCCTTGTTTTCACCTTTCTTGGGACTTAAAGAAAATTCAACTCGTGTAGGGCTTACCTGACAACGAAACACCTTTTCCCTATCCCCAAGTATAATACGCGGAATCTCAGGCGGAGCATCATCAGGTATCGGTAAAATAGTTTGTTCACCACTAAACAACTTCTTGGCACCTTTATTTAAACTTTGTGCGACTCCTATTCTGTCGGACAACCCTATATTGCCAAAAAGAACTACTAGTATTCTTCGCACAAAAAACGGCATTATGCTCAACTTCCAAAAGGTATCTAGGCACTGTCAAATATACGCCAAAAAACAGTTTTTGGCAATAGGGCTTTGCGTGATGCAAGCCAAAACTCGCTTCCAGTTTGCTCCGACCGCCCCTCGCAACGACATAATCAAGTTATTTTCGCCGCAAAATACTATATAATGAAGGTAGCGCAATGAGTGACTTTGACATCGCATCTTATGTTTCCCACATCGAGGCGAACCGCTCTGTCAAGGATGCTTTAATGCAAAGCTTAAAGACGCACCGACCTCCATATCGCATCTCCGTAACCGACTTACTTAACCTCAAACAGGCTTACTTCAAGAGAAAATATCCTGAAATCGTTCCGCCTCTGGAGAAGCAGCAGCTTATGTGGGCCGGCACCGGCTTTCACAAGACCTTCGGCTCAGCCGTATCCAGCGAAGAATACCTGGAGCAATTTGTAGAAACTGAGGGCATTGTCGGCAAGATTGATATCTACGAAAAGATTCCCGTAGAGGTTAAGACCACCTCCACACCTGTAGACACGAAGGATTTATTGAAATACAGGCCAACTTATATCGAGCAATTGGGCATGTACTGTGCTATGGTCAATGCCCACGAGGGAGAAATTATCATCTATCAGCGCCAGGGAGAGGAATCACCCTCGACTTCCCCTCTGCTTGTCTATCACGTTACTTTCCCGGACCTGGAAGCAATTCGAGAGGAAATGCGGCGGAGACGAGACCTCCTGGTGCAAGCACTCATTTCCAACGATCCCGCAAATCTCCCCGTTTGCCCCTGGCTCAAAAGGCAGTGTGATTATTCCCAAGTATGCGACTGCCAGACTACATCAGTCCCAGCATCGTATGAGATAGCTGAATTAGCCGGGGAAATTTATGCCGATAGCACAACTTGCGAGCAACTCCTCAGCAAGATGGCTGGGTCTCAACCATCCCAACTATTTGGCATCAACGATATTGTCTTCCCCCGTAAAGCATATTTTGAGCGCCTTAAGTTGAGTGAAGGAGTCCGGGAAGAGAAGGAAGAGTATCTTCGTTCCATGGATGAGCGTGGCTTTCTCGATGCACTCCGCGATTCATTACGCTACGGTGCCCCAGGCGAAGCGCAGAGGATTCCCGTGAAGCATGCGCCACTGGCCGACCTGGTCCAAATCTGGCAGAACTTGCCCACCATCCTGCGCGACCCAAAATTTTCTTCATTGGTGGAAAGAGAACGTTTGCCCAGAGCATTCCCCCATTACTTCCTCCGCCTAGGATTTGACTGTGCCTTAACAGAGAACACAAAGGGCAGGCTTTTGCTCTACTATGTTAAGGTTCCTAAAGAGGATGCCAAACTGATGGTCTATGATGTAAACTTCAGGAATTTGAATGCTGTTAAAGCTGAAGCATTACGCCGGCTCGAGCTTTTGGAAAAGGCGACATCACCACTGCAGCTTCCCAAATGCCCCTCATGGATGTGCTCTTACTGCGACTACAGGCTTGAATGTGGCGAAGCGTGACATAGGTGTGAATCTAAGAGGAATCTGGTCTACCGAATGGCTCGGGAGGGAACCTCCCACGAAGCTAATTGACTTGGTAAGAGGCAAAAAAGAAGTGCGTATATCAGCGGATAAAAAGGAAATCAAGGATTTCCCTAAATTGCCTTTGACAACTTCCTTTATCCGCAAACTGTTATCGGCCATTCGGCTTGGAAGTTGAGTGCATTTGAGAGTATAATCCTCATAGGAGGTGTTGATATGGCAGTGCAAATCTTTACCGCAGTTCTTCGTAAAGAGGAAGATCTATACGTTGCGGAGTGTCCCGAAGTTGGGACAGTTAGTCAGGGGTACACCGTTGAAGAAGCCATCGCCAATCTCAAAGAGGCGACAGAGTTATACTTGGAAGAATTCCCCCCACCTGAAGTCACTCGACCTTTGGTAACGACTTTTGAGGTGGTTGTCCATGCCTGAACTGCGTCGGGTGTCAGGGCAAGAAGCCATCCGAGCATTGGAAAGGCTGGGGTTTGTGCAGATACGTCAACGTGGTAGCCATGTTGTGCTCAAAAAGCAGACGCCTGAAGGTGAAGTAGGCTGTGTTGTGCCACTACACCGTGAACTAGCGATTGGGACACTACGCAGCGTTCTGAAACAGGCTAAAGTTACGCCTGTTGAGTTCATGGAGAACCTTTAGCAATTGATGATCGAACGTCAGATAAAACGGACTTTGTGTTTGCTTGATTTCGTCGGCCTAAAAATTGAAATCGAAGAGGTACTCGGTAGGAAAATTGATTTGGTGGAGTACAGCACGATTAAACCGGTCGTTAAAGAAAAAGGATATTGAGCAAACAGGTGGTTATCTTATGATAAAATGAAGGGTTGGAGAGGTAAGCAATGAATTGGTTAGACATAGTCATAATAGTTGTGGCAGTCTTGTTGGGTCTTGCGGGCTTGCGGCAAGGGATCATTAGAACAGTATTTGGCATTGCTGGGTTAATAGGTGGCATAGTTTTAGCCGGGCGTTATTACGGCGGGCTTGCTGCATTGCTCTCTCCCTCCGGTGCTACCTGGGCCAACATAGCTGCTTACGCCATCATCCTATTCGCTACTTTAATTGTAGCTGGCGTGGTTGGCTCGCTCGTAGCCAAGCTGGTTCACTTCGTCATGCTTGGTTGGCTGGATAGGCTTGTGGGCTGTATCCTTGGCGTCATTATAGGGGGCCTGTTATGTGCTGCCGTTCTCGCTATTGTAGGTAAGTATTACCCGGGCACGGAGGCAGTTATTAGTCAATCGGTAATAGCCAAATTCTTGATGGAGCAATTTCCCTTGTTATTAGCACTTCTGCCTGAGGAATTTGACTTCATTCGCAACTTCTTTTCACCATCCGGGTAGATTTATTAAGAGCTAGCGTATAATTTACTCCTCAAGAACTTCATCCAATACCTTTTTGAGTTCCTTCTTAGGCTTGTAACCAATAATTTGCCGAACAGGCTGACTATCCGTAAAGATGAGCATGGTGGGAATAGCAGCTATGCCATACTTGGCAGCCAGTGGGGTATTCTCATCCACATCTACTCTAGCGAAGTCTATCTTACCAGTATATTCTTTCGCTAGTTCCTCCAGAATAGGAGCAGCAGCCAGGCAAGGACCGCACCATTGTGCCCAGAAATCTACCACAACTGGCGACTTCGATTGCAAAACAACATTTTGAAAGTTATCCTCACCTACTATTGATTGTATCACGGAACTGACCTCCTTATTTAAAATGCTATATCTAAAGAAAAAAAGTTAATGGCATTTCTCGTTGTCTGTTCAGCAATTGTAGCTTCAGCAACTCCTTTAAGTTGGGACACGGCCTCCAGGTCTCTTACAATATCAGCGGGCCTGGACTCATACCGTGCTGCCCTTCCATAAGTGACAGGGCAATCTGTCTCCAGAAGTAATCTCTGCAAAGGTGCTTCTTTGACTGCCCTTCTATGCTCTTCATGGTACTCCGCAGCTGGCGTGGCAGAAACAAAATAGCCACCATCAATTATACCCTTAAGAACACTGGAAAAGCCAGTGAACCAGTGAAAAACGGCTTTCTCAATGCCGACATCCTGAATCAGGTGTAGTGCATCCTTCCAGGCATATCTACTGTGAATTACCGCTGGCTTAGCATATTTCCTGGCTATATTCAGAAGCCGACCAAGAACCTCCTTCTGCAATTCCTTGGACGCTGCTTTCAACACCCTCTTGTCATAGTCCAGACCTATTTCACCAACAGCAATCGCTGAAGCAATATTTTGCTCAATAAATCGCAAATTATCATCTATCTCAAAGGTTCCAAGATTACCTAGCTCCCAGGGATGTAAGCCTAAAGCAGGATAGACAAAACGGCGATGTTTTTGCGATATTTCCAATGTTTTTATGTTCGATTGGCGGTTCGACCCCACAGCTACTATAGCAATAACGCCTGCTTCTTTAGCTTCCTCGAGCATCAAATCGAGGTTTTTCAGTTCGTCAAGATGGGCATGAGTATCGATGAGCTTGTACATTAGATTTTCTTCTCGTCAAGCATGGCCTTGTAATACTTAAGCCCTATCTCAGTCGGCTTGTAGCCATAGAGGGCAAACCTATCTTCTGGTTCTTTGGTAATTAAATTTGCCGATACCAACGCTCGCAACATTGCCTCGCCAAAGTACCCAGCCAAATTAAGATGATGGTCAGGAACTGCTTTGTTAGCCACTTCGTACTCCCGGCAAATAACGGCCAAGAGCTTCGCCGGCTCCCTTTCCAGGTTCTGGAGGAGGGCTTGCATAGTCTCTGTCTGCTTTACTACGTCAACAAAATCTTCGAAAGCACCCATGTCCGCTAACTCTTAATTTTAACAGTAATGAAGAGGTCACCGGGAGTCTTCCCTTCCAATCCCATTCCCCTCAGCCTTACCTTCGTGCCCTGGGTAACTCCTGGTGGGACTTTGACTATAAGTTTTTTCTTTTCCTTGCCTCTCTTATATTTTATTTTCTTATCGACACCGGATGCAGCTTCTTCCTGAGAGAGATAGATTTCATGGTACAAATCCTCTCCCTTGCTCTGCCAGGAGAGTTCCGGCACACCTAGCATTCTCTTAAGGGTAAACCTGATGACCTTGCCGAAAAGTCGTAATAATAAAGGTGGTCTATACTCCGAAGTCGCTGTGGACCAATTTCTTTCTGATGGTTGACCTGAGGAGGTGAAAATAAAACCTCTGCCACCAAAGAACAAATTGTCCACAAATCCCTCATCGAACCTCAAACCAGCTTCCTGAAACATCCTTGCCAGCTCTTGAAATAAATAGGGGTTGGTAAAGGCGTCCGCAAACACTCGCTCCTGGCTATAATAGCGCCCACCAGCATATTGAGCACCATATCCAGCAAAACCGGCCTGTCTCATTCTATCATATTCCTGCCGCTTCGCTTCGTCGCCCAACACGGCATAGGCCTCGTTGATTTCCTTAAATTTTTCCCCGGCCCAATTCTCATTTCCTAAATTTTTGTCGGGATGATATTTCATAGCAAGCTTTCTGAAAGCATGTCTTATTTCCTCATGACTAGCCCCCTCAGAAACACCAAGAATAGAGTAATAATCCTTCGTACCGCGATACATTTGCCTGAAAAGATATTTTAGCGATTAAAGCTCACTGCGGCAAATCAAACAAGTTCCTCTCCCTCGATGGGAGAGGATTAAGAGCCTGTCCTGAGTTTATCGAAGAATGAGGGTGAAAATATCTGAAAGTTATCCTGCCTGCTTAGTTTCTTGGTGGCGGGGGTTGGATTTGAACCAACGACCTCCGAGTTATCGACCCCACAAAGGTGAGTTTTTAGTTACGGAGTTATGGCTGGGAGAAGCTGGATATGGTGCTGAGATGTACCAGATTAGTGGAGTTTGAGGATAGCTCGAGGCTTTGTCAGATGCTTGACAAACATAGGTGAGCCAGCTATATTTCCTCTTAATCAAGCTACTATGACCTGAAAAACTGGGCTTAAAGGCCTGCGGGATAGAGTCTTAACAAAGGAGGGCCAAGATGGGAAAGGAAATTTCTATTTACAACCTGGCCGATGGTGTGACTGATGAGCAGTACCGGGAGTACGTTAAAAATATCAAGGGTCCCTTCCTGGAGAGCCTGCCCTCGGTTAGTAAGTTCGAGCTAGTCAGGATAAAGGGGGCGGTGACGGGAGAGTCCCCCTATACCTATGTCGGCATCCTGCATGTGGACAACCTGGATGAATTCTACCAGAGAGATGTCCCATCTCAGCAATTCCAGGACTTTCTAAAGGAAGTGATGCCGATGATTAAGCAGGAAGGCTATCATATGATGTACGGGGAGGAAATCTATTAATCTGTAAAAGGCGCTGTGTTTCCCTGGCGGCAAGGGTAAAAGGGCCAGCGGGCTTATAAAACTATTAGAGAAATGAGGGTTGCCAGCATTTGTTGTGCTAATTGTTGGGCAAGCGCCTGAAGGTGGGGTTCCAAGCCGGATGTTGCAGCCCCATTTAACATTTGGGTTGTTGGCCCCAAAAATTGAAGGGGAGCATTATCGCTCCCCTTAGCTTTGTCTTGGTGGCGGGGGGTGGATTTAAACCAACGACCTCCGGGCTGCGAGACTGAAATCGCGTTCAGCGGCTATGTCTTGGACACCGCACAAAAAACTAATGACAATTTCCTTAATGAAAATTTAATAATTGTACTATATGATAATAACATGAGTATTTTTAGAAGAACATAGGGAATGACACAAAGGATAAGTTTTGTCATACAAGCATTTGGATTTCGGGGGCTCGCAATGACAAAAAGCAGAGTGCCTCATAAGTCATGCTACTACAAAATCTGGAGGTGACATATGAAGAAAGGGCTGATAGCCGCACCGCTGATCGCTGTTCTGTTTCTATTGTCGGCAATGACTATCCCTGTCCTTGCCGATGGGGGATTTTTCGTGGAGGCCGAATACTTGGATGTTTACCAATCCGCTCAGAGAGCTGTCATACTATATGGGAACAGTACTGAGCATTTGATTCTATCGGTCAGCTTTGAGGGTGATGCTGAGGACTTCGCCTGGGTTATCCCCGTGCCTGAAAAGCCTGAGATAGCAGTTTCCGACCCCGAGCTATTCTGGGAGTTGTCCGACTTCACCACAAGAGGACTCCCCTCTGGAGGTGGGTTCGGGTGTTTTCGCCACGAAGCTCTCTCACCTGAGGATGGAGTGGATGTTATTGAGGAACAGGTGGTCGGTCCTTATGCTACGGCGGTTTTATCAGCGACGAACGCGACAGCATTGGTAGACTGGCTGAACGCAAACGGGTACATTTTCCCGGAAGAGGGTGAGGAAATCATCAGTGAGTACATCGAGAAGGAATGGTATTTTGTAGCCACCAAAATCAACGCAGTTGAAGAAGACACCGGCTATGCCCTGGCAGAGGGAGCCATTGAGCCCATAGTACTGAGCTTTGCATCCGACGAGATAGTCTATCCACTGCGAATCACTTCGCTGAGTGCAACGTCGCCTGAAGTGCTTTTGTATGTGCTTACTGACCATATAATGGTACCTGAACAATACCCGTTATATATTGGATATGGTAACTGGGAAGAAAACGCGTTTACCTTAGAATTCGGGGACAACGTGTCTGTTGAGGACCTGTCTGATTATGAGATACTACCTGAGCTGGTTTCTACTTATTTGCCTGGTGATGAATTTTATCTGACGAAATTGAGAGGTAGTATCAGTGCCGACCAAATGGTAGATATCGAGATGCTTAGCTATGAGGAAGGGGATTCTCTAAATTCACTTGCCGAGTCTAACGCGAACAGCGGCGATATTTTTGTGCTCGCAACGATTGTCGGTCCTGTGTTTGGCCTTCACCTCTGGCGAAGACATCGGAGGAGGGTGTCAGGCGCAAACTAGCCAGGTAACTAATAAAGAGCACGGGGCCAAGCCGGTAACAGTTAACCTGGCTGATAGAGAGGTCGCAGAGTGGTAATACTTGATTCGAGGAGACGCCATTACGCGGCAAGACTTAGTATCTTTTTGATTACGGTAGCCTTAATTGCCGGGATGGCAGGCTGTACTGGTGCTTATATTCCTCCGCCCCCGCCTTCACAAAACCTGGAAATACGGGATTGGTATGATTTGGATGAGGTCAGGAACAACGTTTGCGGCAACCACACTCTGATGAACGACCTTGATTCCACTACTCCAGGTTATGAGGACCTGGCAAGCCCGACAGCCAATCAGGGAAAGGGCTGGGAGCCGATTGGAACTTTTATCCCTATGTGTGCCTTCGGGGGCCTTATTGGCACTTTCGACGGGCAGGGATACGAGATACGTGGCCTATATATCAACCGCCCTGATGAATACTTGGTAGGGCTTTTCGGTTGCGTTTATGAGGAAGGGGTCATCAAAGATATTGGCGTGGTGAATTTTACTGTGACTGGCGATAGTTACGTTGGCGGAATTGTGGGAAGAAATATGGGCACTGTCAGCAACTCCTCTGCCATCGGCAGCGTAAGTGGTAATTTTAAAGTTGGCGGTCTGGTGGCGTACAATCAAGGCCCTGTGAGCAACTGCTATGCCACAGGCAATGTGGTTGCCGGTGGGGTTGTTGGCAATGTTAGCGCTGTGATGGGAGGATTTGGCGTTGGCGGCCTGGTAGGAGTTAATGAAGAGGCCACTGTGAGCTGCTGCTATTTTACGGGCAATGTGACCAGCTATGTGTCTTGTGTTGACGGGTGGAAGTTTCTTGTTGGTGTGGGCGGTCTAGTGGGAGTTAATTATGGCACTGTGAACGACTCTTATTCCAACGCCAACGTGACTGGCGAAGATGGTGTTGGCGGTCTCGTGGGACGTAATCTTGATGGCACCATGAGCAACTCCTACTCCGCCGGCAGCGTGATAGGCAAGACAGATGTAGGCGGTCTGGTGGGCTGGGATGGGACTCCTGAGAAAGATGCTATGACCGACTCCTTCTGGGACATCGAAACCAGCGGACAAGCTACTTCGGATGGAGGGACGGGCAAGACCACCGCCGAAATGCAGGACATCGCCACATTCTCAGGTGCAGGGTGGGACATAGTCGCGGTCAGTGGTCCTGGCGAGCGCAACCCCGCCTACATCTGGAATATCGTTGACGACGAGACCTATCCCTTCCTGAGCTGGGAGCCCTAAACAAAAATCTGGAGGTGGAAGATGAAGACAATGCTTGGTTCGAGGAGAGACCAATCACTGGCAATACTTAGCATTTTTTTGATTACGGTAGCCTTAATTGCTGGGATGGTAGGCTGTGACGGTTATCCTCCTTGCCCTACTCCTCCTCCCTCCCAAAACCTGGAAATACGAGATTGGTATGATCTGGATGCTGTCAGGAACAACTTGGCCGGCAACCACACTCTAATGAACGACCTTGATTCCACCACTGCCGGTTATGAAGAACTGGCGAGCACGACAGCCAATGGGGGAAAAGGCTGGGAGCCGATTGGATTTTGGAACCCTTGGGATGGTATGGATGGCTTTCGGGGCACTTTCGACGGGCAAGGACACGAGATACGCGACTTGTTTATCAACCACAGCCCTTTCGGATTTGATGTTGGGCTCTTCGGTGTTGTTGATCCGGGAGGAGTCGTCCAGAATATCGGGGTGGTGAACGCCGATGTGACTGGCTTTAGTTCAGTCGGTGGCTTGGTGGGAGCGAATGGGGGCACTGTGAGCAACTCCTATTCCACAGGCAACGTGGCTGGCAATTCGTCCGTCGGCGGTCTGGTGGGAGAAAATCAAGGTGAAGGCACTGTGAGCAACTCCTACTATGATTATGATGATGTCCTGATTAACGGCGCGAACATAATTACTACCGGAGCTTTGTTCGGTGAGGACTTCGACCAATGGCTTGCTAATGATAAGTTTTTAGATGTCAATGAAAGGCTTTCCCAAGAAAATGATTATTATGTGGTAAATAATGTCACTGATTTCAAACAGCTACTCGCCTTTGGTCAGGACGACTCATTGAAATTCAGCTTGACAAACGACCTGGACTTAGGCGATGAACCCAATTTTTACATCCCTTATCTGGCCGGAGAGTTTGATGGAAATGGTCACAAAATCTCGAACTTGAGCTTCAACTTCGACTTTGTTTACAATGTTGGATTATTTGGATACCTTGCTCCTGATGGAAAAGTCAGCCAAGTGGGTGTCGAGAACGTAAACATAACTGGCGCTAGTTTTGTTGGCGGTCTGGTGGGAGCTACCTGGGGGGGCACTGTGAGCGACTCCTATGCCACAGGCAGCGTGACTGGCAATGAGGATATTGGCGGTCTGGTGGGAGGTACCTGGGAGGACACTGTGCGCGACTGCTATTCCACAGGCATCGTGACTGGCAATTCGAGTGTTGGCGGTCTGGTGGGATCGAATTGTGGCACTATGGACGACTCCTATTCCACCGGCAGCGTGACTGGCGAAGATACTGTTGGCGGTCTGGTGGGATGTAATAGGGACACTGTGACCAACTCCTATTCCACCGGCACCGTGGCTGGCTACTCGAATGTCGGCGGTCTGGTGGGATTGAATTTTGGCATCCAGGAGGGCTACCCTGCCATCGTGAGCGACTCCTATTCCACCGGCAGCGTCACTGGCGAAGATGCTGTTGGCGGTCTGTTGGGATGTAATAGAGACACTGTGACCAATTCCTATTCCACCGGTACCGTGGCTGGCTACTCAAATGTCGGCGGTCTGGTGGGATTGAATTTTGCCATTCGCGTTCACGACGACTACCCTGCCATCGTGAGCAACTCGTTCTGGGATACCGAAACTTCCGGGATGGAAGTGAGCGATGGCGGGGTAGGCAAGACCACCGCACAAATGCAGAACATCGCCACTTTCTCAGGAGCGGCGTGGAATATAATCGCAGTCGCCAATCCTGGCATGCGCAACCCTTCCTACATCTGGAATATCGTCAATGGGGTGACCTACCCCTTCCTGAGCTGGCAGTCGGTTTCGTGACACAACTGGAGCTTAGATGGTTGAGCCAGGTCTATGATATGCCTGAGGATGTAATTGCACAATTACTTGTTTTGTTATCTTTGACGCAACAAAAGGACATTTAGTGATATTTGAAAACATAGCGATATGGTCACCATATATGCCTATTGGCTAGTTTGGGAAAACAGGAATTGTTTTGGTGATGCCATGGACACATAAGGCAAGAGCGAGGTAAGAGCAAGAGAACGAGTGATGTGGGAGCACGGCGAGAGCAAGACAGGAGCGAGAGCGCAAGTCGGTGACAGACCTTGATGAATACTCGATTCACTGATTTTGGCCCCTGTGTCTCAAAATGCCGGTCGAATACGTTGGCATTGCACGAAATGGCGGATTGGGCAGTTTTCCAGTCGCTTTTAAGCGCTAAGTAATAAATTCGATTTCGCCTCTGGTAATCTGGCTCAGAAGACGCCGAAAGGCAAAAAGCTAAGATTCAAAGCATTCCTGAAATGGCTTAACAATTGCCTGACCAACCCACGGGGTTCGACGAAGTTAAGCGAACAAACTGGCTAAGTGTCACACATCTCCAGAGTAATGAATATATCCTGTGTGTCTAAGGCAGAAATGAATGAGCAGGAGTCTAATACCTGCCCTGTCTTCCTCTACTAGGTCCACCGCGTCTTCTGTTGCCGTAAGACCCACCACCTCTGCTCTCAGAAGGTGGGCGAGCCGCGTTAACATTAAGCGTCTGGTCCTTCAGTGCCTTCCCGTTGAGGTCGGCAATTGCAGCTTGCCCTTCAGACACCACTGCCATTTCAACAAACCCAAATCCCCTGGGTCGCCCACTGAACTTGTCTGTTATAATGTTTACAGACGTCACTTCTCCAAAAGTCCCAAATTCTTGACGTAATTCCTCTTCAGTTATCTCATAGGGTAAGTTACCCACATAAATCTTCATACTAGCTAGTGCTCCTTTCGCTTAATCTCGTAATCCTTGCGGAGAAAATGGCGGTGGGACTTTGCCTCACGCAGAATTCCACTCATTTGCACCATCCTTTGAAAGCGACACAACAGGGAATCCTGAGAGTCACCTTCACGTATCGAGACTCCCATTGAGATGACACGTCGCCACACTCTAGAGGCATACACGGGCCAAGTATCCCCGGCCCGTGTATGTCCATGGTCAAACCGGCATTATCTACTCAGTCTGACTTTACTGTAGCAATCGCTACAATAGACCGGCCTGCCATTGGTAGGCTCAAAAGGCACTTCGGTGTCTTTGCCACACTCGGCGCATATAGCAGGAAACATTTGGCGTGGGAGCCCGTAGCTGTTACCACGACTCCCATTCCGCTCTGTCTTCCTTGCCTGGCGGCATGAGGGACAGCGCTTGGGATCATTGGTATAGCCCTTGGTTTGAAAGAACTCTTGTTCCTCAGCGGTGAAGCTGAAGTCAGTCCCACAATCGGCACACTGGATCGTTTTGTCTTGAAAACTCACTGGATGACCTCCTTTCTCAAATTTTTTAGCTGGGGTTTGGGTCATCCAATACTTGATATGAATCTAGCAGAATCCTAAGAAGCTTGTAATAACCTAAACTTAAACTATTAAATACATCATACACCAATTATTAATATTGTCAAGTCCGCCATGGCTCTATTCGTGCTTTAAGTCTGCCTCAAGCGCTAAGGCATAAATTCAATTTTGCTCAGGCTTAAGTCCTTCTTCCCTCTTTAAGGCTCTGGGAGTTCAAGTCGTATTCCTCAATCAGCCCGGCATCGGCAAAGCTGAAGTAGCGATTCTCGCCTATTATGACGTGCTTTATCGCCTACTGCAGCACACTACGTCGCCTAACTAATAACAACATGACGAAATGTGTAGTTTAGAACTACTCAAGAATTGGGTATGTAATAGAGTTCAAGTCCCGTGAAGTGCGGGGTACTGGACGACAGACAGAACTTTATGCTATTGTTTAGCTTCAGTATGTGGTCGAACCAAAATCGCATGATTTGTTTACCTAGATTACATAGGTTATCCACAATCAAGAGTGACCCAAGCTTGTAGTATATCGGCGCTGCTAATTTCATGATGTAGTCTGCAGAAAAGACAGCTCGCTGGAGGATAAAGAATGAAGACAAAGAAAAGAGAGGACCGGTCGGCTTCGCTGGTTGAATCCCAACCTGCGGTCCCAGTAAGGAGAACCCTTGCCCAAGATCTGTTCGATGGTATTGCCCCCTCGTACGACACTTGGGCGCAAGTGCTGACTTTCTTTCAGTACCTTCGTTGGCGCGAGTTCTTGATCTCGCGAATGGCTCTTCGGCCGGGGAACCTTGTGCTTGACGTATGTACCGGTACAGCCGGTGTTGCCATGGAGATTGCCGACCACCATGATGGCCGAATCGTGGGGCTCGATGTTAGCCACTTGATGCTGGAAGCTGGCCTCCGCGCCGTCGAGAAGAAAAGCCTGGACGGCAGAGTCCAACTTATCCAGGGACGCGCTGAGCATTTACCCTTTCCTGATGAGACCTTCGATGCGGTTGTCTTCACCTACCTGTTGCGTTATGTCCAAGACCCTGATGCAACAATACGGGAGCTGTCTCGCGTACTGAAACCAGGCGGGGAATTGCTCTCGCTTGAGTTCGGCATTCCAGAAGCCCTTTGGATGAGAGCTATATGGGAACTCTACAATAGGGTCGTCATGCCAGTAATGACCATCCCCGTTTCACGAGGTTGGCATCGTGTTGGCTGTTTCTTAGGTCCGAGTATCTCGGACTTCTGTCACCGGTGTCCTGTTGATCGCCTCGCCGCAATATGGCGTGAAAACGGAATTCCGCTGGTAGAAACGAGACGCCTGCTTCAAGGTGTAGCCATTGTGATGTGGGGAACGAAAGGAAGATAGCGACCGATAGCCAGCCATAGTAATTACCTTATGGTGGACTTTCTCTGCTCGAATACGACCTTCGCAGCACAGGCACTTGGCTGTCTCCCAGTGAACGCCGAAGGGCGAAGGACTAAGATTGCCAGATAGCTTATTAAAGTTGTTAAATCCCGCCGTGGGTTTATTCTAGGTCTACGTCTGCCTCAGGTACTAAGGATGCCAAAGTGAACAATATGATGTTTTGTACAGTCGCTTGTCTCGGTCAATGCAAAACGAGGAACTAAACAAAATGGCTTTTTGTTCAATCGTACACCCAATACACCGTATACTGCAGGGACGTCGCAATTGGCTTTAGACATTCCCAAACCCATCCTATTGCCCGATGGCGACTATGTCACTATAATATTCAAGTAAAACTAGGCTATGTTGTACACATTTACTACTCGAAGTGCTGGTAATTAACATGCGAAGGCGTTTCTCATTTATTATCTACTTAGCTATTGCATTCGTGGTGCTTTCCGCAATTGCATATCTCATTCATTACCTCATTTTTCGTGATATTCACCATATATTTATCTATATGGTCGGTGATCTTGCCTTTCTGCCCCTCGAGGTTCTATTAGTGGTGGTTATCATCGAGCGCCTCCTGGCCCGCCGAGAGAGGCAAGCTAAACTGGAGAAACTCAATATGGTGATGGGAGCTTTTTTCAGCGAACTGGGCAACCGCCTCCTTCAAGACCTCCTCAAAAATTTCGATAACCGCCTTGAGATTTCCAGGCACCTGAACGTTACTGAGAGCTGGACAAAGAAAGATTTCCAAAAAGCTGTCGCCTTTGCGCATCACCTCAGAGTTGAGGTTGACTGTCGAAATATAGACCTTGGCGGGCTCAAAGCCTTCCTGGCGCAGAAGCGAGAGTTTCTACTGACGATGCTCGGGAATCCCAGCTTGCTGGAACATGACCGTTTTACCGACCTGCTCTGGGCAATTACCCACCTGGATGAAGAGCTTGAGGCAAGACCATCGCTTATTGATCTTCCTGATAAGGACCTGGAGCACATTGCTGATGATATCCGGAGACTGTATGACCACCTGGCCAGTGAATGGTTAGACTACGTTCAGCACTTGAAATCGAAGTATCCCTTCCTTTTTTCGCTAGTCCTGAGAACGCATCCGTTCCAGGAACATCAGTCCCCCATAATAACCTGATAGAGCCGGACTGTGTTATCTCCAGGTGTAGAAGCCTCCAGGTTTGGGCTGGAAGATTTCCCTCGGTTTCGGCGCCGAATCCCAGGGACACCATGCCAATCAGGCCTACTACAAATCAGGTATTATGTCCCCAGAATACCCAGAACAAGAAGATACCCTTACCTTACTGGCTGAATTCAACAAATTTCTGGGATGTACGTTGGTTGCACAAACACTCATCTTGTTATCCGCTATATTTTTGAGCTTTTCTATCTTCTACGAATAAGAGCCATCAATACCAACATCAAGACATCTAAAATTAAATTGCCGGTTTTTCCTTGTTCCAGCTGCTTCTCTGACTGCTCCAATGGTAGCAAGGTGGCTCGATCAATTGGCATAGACAGAAATCTGCCAAGTTTTTCTAATGTATTACTAGCAGCTTCAGCACGATGTGCTGACAATATGCGCTTAATATCCTCTTCCAACCTCTTATCTTTAGAGCTTCTTTCTTTGGGTCGCTTTAGCTCTTGCCGGGCCTGTTGAAATTTTTTGAAGTCACCTCGGTTTAGCCAGATTCCACTACACGAAGGGCAGCGCTCCAAAATAATGCCTTTAAGAAAGTACCGGTCTTTAAACCGGAAAAGCTCCGATTGATCTAATGGACATCTAAGGATTCGCTTTTCTATATTTGTAGGAGTCCATAGGCTTTTCGAATCAAATACCTCGATTTTTTCTGCCTCTCCATGTCTTGCACTAAATAATTCCATCTCATCAAACCAAATCCCACCACATTCTTTGCATTGTTTAAGTAAGATTGGCTGACCGTAGTGACCTTCGATTTTTACCTGATACATCTCGGTATTGTCATTCGGACATTTCATAGTTTCATTATAAGTTAAGAATCGAATTATGGGCAAAGATCACTTTCTATAGAACTTGCTCTACTACAGTGACTATCAGGGGCAACTAGAAGAAGCTCAATAAAACAATTCTTAAGTGCACGTTATTAAGTCAGATTGAACAACATAGCGGATTGTGACTCCTTAACTCCATAGTATGTCTTGGACACCGCACAAAAAACTATTGACAATTCCTTAGATAGCGGTATAATAGAATCTATAAGAATAGGCCCGATAAGAAACGGCACTTCAAGACTAATATCAAGGTGGGTGGTCAAGTGTGTGTGTCAAGGAGTTGTGGTAGTTCCCACGATGCTCAGCCGAGCATAGCACATATATGCAAGAAAATGGGGTCATTCTATTTTTCTCTGCGCCCCGTCACCGCGAGATTAAGGAAATCAGCCGAAGCAATCCCGGCGGGTAGAGTGTAGGAAGAAAAACAGAGTTGACCCCGTAGTACTCGTTTTTCACCAATCCGGCGAAAATCCTAGGATACGCTAGACAGCGCTGGAGGGGGGTGATGTGCTATGAACTAAGATTTTGGGGAAACTAAACTGGTGCATATGAATGTACAGCACCAAAATTAGAATTAACAGAAAGGAGGTGTGCTAAGAATGGACTGGGGTAGCGTATTACAGTCTTTCCAGGATTTCTTCGGAACGCTAATAGGTTTCCTGCCCACTATCGTTGCCGTACTGATTCTATTGCTCCTAGCCTGGATTTTGGCCAAAGTCCTCAGGACAGGTACCCGAAAACTTGTGCGGGCCAGTGGTATCGATAAGAGGCTGGGCAAGGGTAAAGATCCCAAAGATGAAAGCCAGTTTCCGGTGGCCCAAGGTGCGGGCACAGCAGTTTTTTGGACCGTATGGATATTGTTCATACTGGCCATACTGCAAGTTCTGGGCGTAGAAGGTCTTTTTGACTCAATTGTGGTTGTATTTGAAAGAATGTTTGCCGCCATTCCACACATTATCGGCGCTCTAGTAATTCTTGCTATCTTTTACCTCGTAGGCCGTCTCTTAGTCAAGCTGGTTACCAGATTTCTCACCAGCATTCACTTTGATGAGTTGCCGGTCAAGTTAGGTCTGGCAAAAGAGCCTGTTGAAGGCGCCGGTTCCCCCTCCAATGTGGTTGGCTACATCATTATGGTATTCATAATGCTCTTTGCCATAATAATGGCTGCGGACTTGCTCGGTTTTGCAGTTGTGAACGAGTTGATCGCCGTCTTGACCCAATTCCTGGGTCTGGTTCTTCTGGGTGTTGTTATTATCGGCGTCGGCATTTTTGTTGCCAATTTCGTGGCGAGTATTCTGCGGGCAGGCGCCAGGTCAGAAGCTCTGGTTTCCTTCGTCAGGATCTCCATCATTGTGTTGAGTGTCTTCCTCGGAATACGCGCAATGGGTTTTGCCGACGATCTCATTTTGCTAGGCTTTGGGCTGGCCCTGGGTGCAGCTGCTATAGCAGCTGCTATTGCCTTTGGACTGGGCGGTCGTAAGGTTGCCGGTGAGCTTCTGGCTCGCTGGACTAAGACTACCTCTAGTAGTGATAAGACCGATGAATAGCCAGCAAATGATAAAGAGAGAAAGAGTGCTAACCTAATCAAGATATTCTAGGGCTAGAAGGGGCCGGGTAATCCTCTCTCACTCCCTGGCCCCTTTTGCTTATTTATCCCCACCCAAAGACGTTGGTACCTCTGCTAATTTCATTGTCGGCAATTCCAGGGACACCATACCAATTAGGCCTACTACAAATTAGGTATTATGTCCCCAGAATACCACACTAAGGCCCTATTCATTAGTGACTATAGGCATACCCTTATTAGTTTATTTAAGCTTTGCCCTCATACTTGAAGGAGACCCGCACCTTCGCACGATAAGCGACAACCTTGCCGTTCTCGAGACGCAGGTCCAACTCTTCAACCTCAGCAATGCGCAGGTCACGCAAGCTCTTCGAGGCCTGTTCAACGGCGGCGGCGGCAGCCTTTTCCCAAGACTCAGTACTGGTGCCAATCAACGTTATTATTTTATAAACACTGTCAGTCATGATACCCTCCTTTCAGATTTGTTGTGTATTATACAACCAATGCTCTCAATGAGGCAATTAACAATGTAATGAAATGTTACCTGAGTGTCTTCGCCAGCATTATTTCCTTTCGATTTTGAGTATTGACAATGCCTCATAAGCGAATTACAATATAGTAAAATTACAACATGTGAGCTAACCTTAGAAATTGTGTGAGGGACTGAGGAGATGAAATAAGGGCACTGAAACCGCCAAATTAGGATGCGGTCGCTTGTGCCCTTTTTGCTTATTCAATCACAATAGCGGGAAGGAGGTGATGCCTATACTGAATAAAGGCTGGCTTCTTCGTTTGTGGGCGTCGGAGAGGTTGGTTCGTTGTACTTAAATAGCCCGATAAATCTAATAAATAAGGAGTCGACAAAATGCTAATTATGGACATTATTACCTGGGAACCAGCAAGATCAGAAGAGGTCATGAAACATAGAGTAGAAGAGAAAATTCCTGAAGGGGTAAAAGTAATTGGCGAGTGGATTGATATTGGAGGTTGTCGAGCTTATAGACTGGTTGAGGTTGCTGACCCCAAGCTTCTTTTTGCCATGACTTCTTTCTGGATTGGCCTCGGCAAGAAAGAACTTGTGCCTGTAATGGAAACTGAAGAGGCGAAGAAACTTATGCCACGTAGGTAGTGGAGTTTGCGAATTTTGCCTCCTTTTATGACATGCACCCATCAGGTAAAGAACATTTGCTGAAAGGGAATAAGCCCGAGAGAAGACGCAAAGTGCCTAACACGTGGTTTGCGTCTCACTTCGTTCACCCAGATGTTTCGTACTTCGCTAACCCCGGCAATGATGTGTGGAAAGCTTAAACGAAATGACGGATTGTGCAGTTTTCCAGTTGCCTTAAGCGCCAAGTAATAAATTCAGTTCCGCCTTTGGCAATCTGGCTCAGAGGACGCCGAAGGGCGAAGAGCTAAGATTGCCAGGTAGTTTATTAAAGTTGTTGAATCTCGCCGTGGCTCTATTCTAGGTCTACCTCTGCCTCAAGTGTTATGGATGGCAAAATTAACAATACGATGAGTTGTATTCTCCAATACCAGTCCTAAGCCTTGTAGGCCAAGATATTGTGCCAGCCTTGACAGCGAAGAGGCATGTGGATATGATTGAGTCATATAGGGAAAATAGCCTAGCATAAGCCTATATCGAGGGCAAGAAATCCGGGTAGGATGATGACATGAATGTCAAATGGCTGTGCGGCGGTTGCACTGGAAGGTGGGTCGCGTTGTGGATGACACTTCTCACTATAATTGCAGTAGGCGCAGTAAGCTGCACTCCGAGCGAGCCAGAACTACCAGACGAGGGCGAGATGACCTTATCCCTATCCAGCCCCGTCTTTCAAGAAGGAGAGGACATTCCGATTATGTACACATGCGACGGGCAAGATATGTCACCACCACTTACGTGGGGCGAGCCTCCCTCGGAGACTCAATCTTTCGCCCTTATAATGGATGACCCGGACGCTCCTGGCGGAGTGTTCACACACTGGCTTCTTTTCAACCTGCCAGCTGATAGTCGCGAGTTGCCGGAGGCAGTTCCTCTTGATAATGAATTAGCGAGTGGAGCTCTACAGGGAAAGAACAGCTTTGGCAAAATTGGCTATGGCAGCCCTTGCCCACCTCTTGGAGCCGCTCACCATTACCGCTTCACCCTTTACGCACTAGACCAACCCCTTGATCTCATGGCAGGTGCATCCAGAAAGCAAGTTATTGACGCCATAACGGGGCATATCCTCGCTCGGGGGCAGCTTATAGGGATGTATCAGCGTTAGCGCTTCCTCCAATTGCTCGGAAAGTTATCCAACAATATAGCGGATTGTTCAGTTTTCCAGTCGCCTCAGGTGTTAAGTAATGAATTCAATTCCGCCTTTGGTAATCTGGCTCAGAAGACGCCGAAAGGTAAAGAGCCAAGATTGCCAGGTAGCTTATCAAAATTGCTTGGCTCGGTCAATGCAAGACGAGGAACTAAACAAAATGGCTTTTCGCAGTGAACGGAGTATTAGAAAAGTGAAATTGCGCCGGAATGAACTAAGGGCTATGGTTGCAGCCGTTGGCGTATTTCCATCAACCACGATACAGACGCCCTCGTCGCTCGCAACAGTCGAACTCTTCCTCAATCCTGTCCTTTAGTTTTCCACTTCCTTATGACAGGCTTTAGTGCTTAGCTTGTCTAATTCTAACCGAAGAGTCTCTATTTCTTTTTGTAGTTGTTCTTCCCTTTCAGTATTCCAGTCGCCGAGTGGTTTGTCTTGAAGGTCTATCTCAGTTAATTTCCTCTCCAATTCTCTAATTTTTCCTTGTATCTCATCTCGTCGCTCTTGCTTATTGACCATCTTCCTACCCCCGTCTGTATCTCTTAATTTTGTTCAACACGGAAACTCTCAATCATCTTTTCAAACAACCCCTTATAATGATGAAAATTGAAATTTAAATCGTTGCAGCTAATAACCCAACCCGTCGTATCTTTAGTTGCGTAAACACTAAGAGATTCAGGTTTATTAAATTCCAAGTAATTCTCAACCACAGTCATTTCGCCATTATCAACAGTCAGATTATTCACAGTTTTGACCTTATCAGAAATACCACTCCAAAACCACACTGGCAAACTCTGCTGGTATAGTGAGTACAATTGCGATGACGTCTCATTTCCCCTCATGCTAAATTTAATTATGGTCATAGCAGGGGGAGGGGCTGGATTTTTTTCAATATCCCCTCCACTACCCACTATGAAATAGCCCACCTGATATCCCAAAGACTCCTTAGCTTGTAAACGCGCCTCTTCGGTCAGTTGTTGCAGTGTAATTAATAGTCGAGTCGCTGTAAGTTTTCCATTCCATTCCTTCAAAGCAATCTCATGGTGTGAAAGCAAAAACTCAATTTGTTTGGCAGCACTCTTATCAAAAATACCACCTTTTGGTCGCTCCCAACAGAGCATCAAAAGTTTATCGTAGTAAGCTTTCCTACCGAAAGCGTCCATGACCTGCATGCCAGTACTCATAACCCTCATCATTTCTATGAACATTTTTGCGGCTTTTTCAGGCGAATCCGATTCATTTTTAATCAGTAGCCATTTTTTCTGACTCTCTCGTTCTTTTTCTGCTATGTCTATTTTATCTACATTCTCAATGTAGTCCCAACCATTCGGAATGAGAATTGAGAAACCGAGTTTGCTTATATACGGATACATTTTCGCCATCATTTCCTCCCTTCAAATAATACGAATTCCAGGGACACCATGCCAATTAGGCCTACTAAAATCAGGTATTATGTCCCCAGAATACCACGAACTCATCTTCAGTCAAGGTGGTGATGGCACCCTTGACTTGACTTTGGTTTGAGCCTTTGATACCTTAGACTTTGTAATGGTTACTAAGGGGTATACAACTAGACTCACTTAAATCTCGTATACACCCTCAGGGCGAATTTTGCAAGTTCTGGGGGTGACGGGAGGAAATATGACTCGGCAATTGCATATCACCATCGAAGGAAAACTAGGCCAAATTCCCCTTAATACACTAGCGACTATGGCACGAAACTCCTGTGATATTTTGGAAGAGTTGGATAATGTGATTTCTGCGAAGCCTGGCGGGACTATGGAATGGTTTGTCTCGGGCGCCTCCACTGAGGCTAGTCTGACGGTCACCATCGAAGCAAAGCCAAAACTAAAGGATGTAGATTATAGTGGGAAGGTAGCAGAATTATTTGTTGATGGATTGGCGCATATTGAGAAGGAGCATACCACTCCGCCGTATTTTTCTGACTATGGTCTCCGTAAAACTCATAACATTGCGAAAACGCTTCGTAAGAATGGAGCAAAAGCTATCAGGGTGGAAGACATTGAACGCAAAGCCAGTGGCCTTATAAAGGCAGATGTGGTAGACCCTCTGAAAAAACTCATTAGTATTCGGTATCAAGAGATAGGTTCAGTAGAAGGTACACTTGAAATGATTTCTATTCACGGCTATCCACGTACAACTGTTTATCATTCCATTACAAAACGGTCCGTTAGCTGCAAATTTGCCCCCAAATTGTTAGAGATAGTTAAAGAAGGACTGGGAAATCGTGTTATTGTACACGGCATAGTTTATTTCAACTATGTGCATGAACCGATAAGAGTGGATGCCGAGAGGATAGAAATAATGCCTCAAGAGGAGGAACTTCCTACGGCAAAAGACTTACGTGGTATGGTTCCTGATTTCACGGGGGATATGAAGACTGAAGACTATATTCGGAGTCTTCGTGAATGACTAACACTATTTATAAACAACCGTATTTGGAGAGTAGCGTTTTTATCGCCCTCATTAAAGGTGAGATCGTAGATGGGGTAGATAGAGCTGATATTGCTCAACACATTCTTGACGATGCTGCAACAGAAAGGTGGCCTATTTTCACATCCACATTTACCTTTGCAGAAGTAATCAAAGACCGCAAAAGACCCTTGTTAACACTGGAAGAAGAAAAGAGAATTGGTGATTATTTCAAACATAAATACATTAAGCCAGTGCTATTAGATAGGGAAGTTGGAGAATCAGCGAGACGATTAGCTAGAATTCATAATCTACGTCCCCCTGATGCTGTTCACTTGGCAAGTGCTATCCAAGCAAAAGCAGATGAATTGTTGACTTGGGATAGTGGTAATTTCCCAATTGGTCAAACTATAGAGGGAGTCACAATTAAATTACCATATTGGTTTGGTCAAACTAGGATACCATTGCAACCAAGCTAATCAAAAGAACCCCCCAATGACAGAGTTAGGAAGAAAATAATGTCACTCGCCCTAGCTTCATGTATCGAATTCCAGGGACACTATACCAATTAGGCCTACTACAAATTAGGTATTATGTCCCCAGAATACCCGAGTACCTAATTGCTACTATCTGTATGCAGGGGGTGGTGGTGCCCAGCCAGTTCCCTTGCAATTTGTGCACGGCACGATATGTTTGACGTAGTCCCCTATATTCTTTTTCCCGCTTCCTCCACAAACTCCGCACGGTCTGTAGTCACTCGGCACTCTAACTTCTTTGTTTCCCTGGCATATAGGGCATGTGCGATAGTCTGGCGCAAATTCACCTACGTCAACTCGTCCCGTGCCATTGCAATAGGCACAACGCCTCGTAACCAGCTTTGACATATGTCTCCTCTTTTTGGCATCCCATGCCTTATTCTTACTGACAAAGGAAAGAAGGGTTATTACATTTCGTAAGTACCGTACACCAATTATAGCACAAGAATACCACCCGCTATAGGCAACAACCCTTCTCTATCTGGCTTAAGTCCTTTTCCCCTCTTTGAGGCTTAAGAAGTTCAGGTTATATTACTCAATTAGCCCGGCTAAGAGTGAATTCCTACAGGACAAAGCAGGAGTTTACCTTGACATAGATAATGAAGTAACATTTATTCAGCAGTTAAACCGGGGCTTCAACAAATATTGTGGTGCCTTTACCTGGCTTAGACTCCAGCTTTAACCTGCCACCAAGCAACTGCACCCGCTCTTGCATTCCAGCCAGGCCCAGTTTACCTGTGGGCGTCAGTGCCCCGAGACTTTCCGGGGGCTCAAAGCCTTTACCGTCGTCGCTTATAGTAACCGTTATCTTGTCCTCGTCGAACTTGACTTCGACTTCAGCCCTGGTGGCTTCAGCATGCTTGGCAATATTTCTAAGCGCCTCCTGAACAATGCGGAAGAGTAATAGTTCTGTTTCCGGGAATAACCTCCGCTCATTCCCAAGCACTTTCAAATTAACCTCTATCAAATATGTGTTTTTCAGGTCCTGGGTTACCCATTCCAATGCCGGGAGCAGACCTAAATCGTCAAGGATGGACGGTCTCAGGTCGCGGCTGAACCGACGCACCTCCTGGAGTGTATCCCTTATTTGCTCATAGAAACCCCATAGTGCCTTAGCTTCACTCATCGGCAGCTTTGTCTTGTCAGTTAGCAAGTTGTCCAACTGGTGAAGCAGAGCGATAAGATTTTGAGCACTGCTGTCATGAAGTTCACGCGCAATACGTTTCCTCTCCTCTTCTTGAGCCTTGGTAATCTCCTGCAAATAGTAGCGTAGATTCTCTTCTGCTTTCTTTCGCTCAGTGACGTTTTCCAGTGTTTCTATCGCGCCCGCTATTTCTCCGTTGTTATTTCGGATAGGACTTGCCGTAACATGGAGACACTTTCTATCCTTGCCAGGAGATGAAAACCAACCTTCGGATTCATAAGCACCATCAATCAGCTGACTTCTCTTGTATCCATTTTGATAATACGTCTCTATTTCGTTTTCCAACGCCTCATCTACTATTAAATCAGCCATAACCGGCCGTTTCTCAGTGTAAAATGCCCGCCACTGCTCATCCGTCCCGATTATCTCCTCTCTCTTTATACCGGTAAGCGCCTCAATAGCTGTGTTCCAGTGAGTTACTTTATGCTGGTTATTAATTACAAATGATGGAATAGAGGAACCATCAATAATCCTTACCAATGCCTCTTCTATACTCCGACGCTGGGCGATATTTTTACGGTGCATGTGGAACCACAGATTTACCATGCCGCCGACGATGATAACGCTGCTGCTCTCAAGTATGGCGTCAACCGGAACCAGGGAGATAAAAATAGCTCGTGGCATCATAATGAAACCTGCCGCCAGCAAGCTAGCTATCCCTCCCCGCAGGCCAAAGATAAAACTGGCGTAGGTTATAGGTATGAGAAGGAAGACCCGCTCTGCTGTGTGCCGAGTTGTCCCTAAAAACGAGGAAATAGTGGCTGCACCCCAAGGGGTTAGTTGTTCCGGATAATGAAGGATGATGCCAATGGCAAATATCACCAGCACTGCCCAAAAATGAGGATTGCGAATAACCCTTAGTGTTGAACTTAGTAAACCTGAAGACATATGCACAGCATCTCCCATATCTCAAAGTGGCAGGGATACGGTCAGGACAATTCTTCCAGGGTGAACCGGCCTCTTCGCATAGCCTCTATCACTGCTTCGGTACGGGAACCCACTCCCAGTTTATTAAAGATGCTTCCCAGATGACTCTCAATAGTGCGCACACTTAGACATAACTCCTCAGCAATTTCGCTGTTGCTCATCCCTTTAGCTGCCATCTTAAGTACAACGGTCTCCCGCTCGGTGAGTAAATCCGGTTCATGTTCCTTCTCACCTGGCTCTTTAGTCCGCCGATATCGTTCCAGTACCTTACGGGCAATTGCGGGATGGAGCACTGCCTCTCCCCTATACACGGTCTGGATGGCATTGATAAGCTCGCGACTACTTATATCCTTCAGCAGGTAGCCAGCAGCCCCGGCCTCTAGCAGCGGGAAAATATACTGCTCATAATCATAGGCAGTAAGTACCAACACAATGGCAGAGGGCTGAAATGCCTTAATTTGCTTTGTGGCTTCAATGCCATTGATTTTGGGTAGAGATATATCCATGACAATGACATCGGGCTTGAGTTCCCGTGCCATCCGCACCGCCTCTTCGCCGTCACCGGCTTCCCCAACCACGGTGAAGTTTGGCTCGCGTTCCAGAGACTGATGGATGCTCTCCCGCACCACCACATGGTCCTCAGCCAGAAGAATAGTAATCTTTTTCACCTGACATCCTTTCCGACATTATATAACGAACAGCTTTCCACTCTGCCCTGCTTAATCTTACCCTGCCTCTCCGCTTTCTTCAACCGAATAAGCCCTAGAGAATAACCCGTAGATTTACGGGAAAACCACAGGTAGTGAGTTGCGGAAATCCCTGATGAAACCAGTTTCTCCCTATGGGAAAACCCCTAGCAAAAAAATAGGCATCCCACGGATGTATCCGCTATATGGCTGTGGTTTACTTAGAGTAGACAAAAACGAAAGGAGGAACTGAAACAGTCCTGAGAGCATACTTACTTTAGAGCAGGTAAAAAAGGAAAAAAGGAGGAACTAAAATGGGTCTAAGAGCATATTTACTGGTGAATGTGGCGGATGATATGGAACAGCAAGCGTTTATCAAAGTGCTAAGACAACTTGAGGGAATGCCCGGCGTAGATTTCGTTGACCCGGTCATCGGCTCTCACGATATGGTTATGATGGTGGACGCTCCGGTGACAGTTGAGGCCCTAGCCAGCAAGATCCGGGAAAAGAGCTGGGTCAAGGATATGGAAATCCTGAGAATCGTTAGTATGTTTGAACGCCATCGCGCTTCTAAAAAGGAGCTCCTCAAGGCTTTAACCCATAGTGGTGTGTGATTTTCCGCTTATTGCTTAAATCTATGGGAGTCTTAAAGGAACCAAACTATAGCAGAAGGAGGTTTGATGGCTATTAAAGCAAAAGCCAGAGAGGCACTCAGCTTTACTGTGATTGACGCTATAGCCCATAAGCATAATGTGCAGCCTGGAGCTGTAATACCAGCCCTTCAGGAGATTCAAGATGCTTACGGCTATATTCCTCCAGTAGCAATCGAGCGCATAGCAGAGAACATAGGTGTCCCCGCCAGTGAGATATATGGCATAGTTACCTTCTATTCTCAGTTTCGACTGGAACCTGTAGGTGAGAATTTAATCAAGGTCTGTCATGGGACTGCGTGCCATCTGAGCGGAGCGGAGAGAATAGCGCAGGCACTAGTCCAAGCGACAGGTGCCGAGGAAGGAGAAACCAGCCAGAATGGTAAGTTCACTGTGGAGCGGGTAGCTTGCCTTGGCTGCTGTAGCCTGGCTCCTTGCATAATGGTCAATAATGAGGTCCATGGACGGCTCACTCCTGAAGCTGTCAATAAGACAGTGAGCCAGGTCCATGAAGCGGAGAAACTTACTCCGACGGAGTGAGATAGATGATGTCTTGGGAAAGAGATAAAAAGAATGGAAACTGGGTTGTAAAGGTAGGGCTCGCCTCTTGCGGAATAGCCGCTGGAGGCAAGAAAGTCTATGATACTCTGAAAGCCAGCCTTAATGACCACGGTTTAAAGAATGTAGAACTGAGGCGAACCGGGTGCATGGGCATGTGCTACAGCGAGGTCTTGGTCGAGGTCTTTCCACCACAGGGCAGGCGTGTGTTCTACAGGAATGTTACCCCCGAACAGGTTCAACGCATAGTTGAAGAACATCTAATTGGCGGTAAGCCTGTTTCCGAATGGGTTATGCCTGCTGATGAGATAGATAACCTTTTGTCCAAGCAAAGGAGGATTGTGCTCCGAAACTGCGGCATAATCGACCCCGAATCTATAGATGACTATCTTGGAGCCGGCGGCTATAAAGCTCTGGAGAAGGTATTGCACAGCATGTCACCCCCGGAAGTAATTGATGAGGTTACCAGGTCCGGCTTGAGGGGAAGGGGTGGAGCTGGCTTCCCCACTGGCGTCAAATGGGGTTTTGCTAGAAAGTCTCCGGGCAGTCAAAAATATGTAATATGTAACGCCGATGAGGGAGACCCCGGTGCTTTCATGGATAGAAGCGTTCTGGAAAGTGACCCTCACAGTGTTATCGAAGGGATGTTAATAGCTGGCTATGCTATTGGCGCCTCCGAAGGCTATATTTATGTTCGGGCGGAGTATCCGCTGGCAGTTAAGCGATTAGAGATAGCCCTGGCCCAGGCTAGAGAGAGAGGATTTATTGGTGAGGGTATCCTGGGCTCTGACTTTGATTTCAATATAAGCATCAGGCAGGGAGCCGGTGCTTTTGTCTGCGGGGAGGAGACGGCTCTTATGATGTCTATAGAGGGACGGCGGGGAATGCCTAACTTCCGTCCACCGTTTCCTGCGGAGTCCGGGTTATGGGGTAAGCCTACCAACATCAATAATGTAGAGACCCTGGCTAACGTGTCCTGGATTATACTCAATGGCGCTAATGCCTTTAATGCACATGGCACGGAGAAGAGCAAAGGCACCAAGGTCTTTGCTCTGGCGGGCAAGATAGCCCGCGGCGGACTGATAGAAGTCCCCATGGGCATATCCCTGAAGGAAATTGTCTTTGACATCGGTGGTGGAACCTCAAAGGGGCTGGATTTCAAAGCAGTCCAGATTGGCGGACCATCCGGGGGTGTTATTCCTGCCAGCCTGGCTGAGACTCCTGTAGATTATGAGTCAATTACTCAAACCGGTGCCATCATGGGCTCGGGTGGATTGATTGTGATGGACGAGAGCGCCTGCATGGTGGACGTAGCCAAGTTCTTCCTTAACTTTACACAAGATGAATCCTGTGGCAAGTGTACCTTCTGTCGAATAGGAACATTACGCATGCTGGAGGTCCTGGATAGAATTAGCAAAGGCGAGGGTAAAGAGGAAGATATAGAGCACCTCGAAGAACTGGCTCAAGGTGTGAAGAAAGCCTCACTGTGCGGTTTGGGGCAGACGGCACCTAACCCGGTATTGACCACGCTGAAGTACTTCCGTGGTGAATATGAAGCCCATATCAATGAGAAGAGGTGCCCGGCTAAGAAATGCCAGGCCCTGATTACCTACGAGATTATCCCGGAGAAGTGCCCCGGGTGCGGGTTGTGTGCCAAATACTGTCCTTCAGATGCTATTTCAGGGGAGAAAAAGAAGCCTTACCTCATAGACAGTGAGAAGTGCATCCGTTGTGGGCTGTGTATGAGTGTATGCCGTCTCGGTGCCATATCTGTCCATTAAGGAGATGTAATGGCTAGAATATCATTTATCTTAAACGGGGAAAAGGTTGAAGCGGAAGCAGGAAGCACTATCCTGGAAGCCGCTCAGCAGAACGGAGTTGAGATACCCACTCTATGTCATGACCCCCGTCTGAAGCCTACCGCTGCCTGCCGCCTCTGCTTAGTGGAAGTAGAGAAGGCTCGGGGGCCCATGCCTGCCTGTGCCACTCCCCTGGCAGAAGGCATGGTAGTGAGGACAATGACCGACGAGCTTGTTAAAAGCCGCCAGATGGCTCTGGAATTACTCCTCTCTGACCACTATGGCGACTGTGTTGCCCCGTGCAAATTAGCCTGCCCTGCCGGAATAGATATCCAGGGCTATATTGGGCTTATCGCTAATGGAGAGTACCAAGAGGCGTTGAAGCTGATTAAACAGTCTAACCCTTTGCCTGTTGTTACCGGGCGAGTATGCCCTCGCTTCTGCGAAACCAAGTGCCGTAGAAACCTGTTAGAAGGTCCGGTAGCTATAAATGCCTTGAAGAGATTCGTCGCCGACTATGACCTGAATAACGGAACCCCCTATGTCCCCGAGGTCAAACCAGCTACCGGGCACAGGGTAGCTATTATCGGTGGAGGCCCGGCGGGCCTATCAGCAGCCTATTATCTCGCTCTGGAGGGGCATGAGGTAACCATCCTCGAGTCGAGTTCAGAGCTTGGCGGAATGCTGAGATATGGAATCCCTGAATACCGCCTTCCCAAGGCGGTTCTGGATAAGGAAATAGACAGTATCACTGACCTGTGTCATAAGATTCGCTGCAATGTCTGCCTGGGTCAGGACTTTACCATTGATAGTCTTAAGAGTGACGGTTATGAAGCCATCTTCCTTGCCCTCGGTGCTCAGGCAAGCCAGAAGATGAAGGTAGAGGGAGAGGACTTACCGGGTATTCTTTCTGGGATAGGATTTCTGAGAGATGCGGCTCTTGAGCAAAAGGTAAGCCTGGGACAAAAGGTAGCGGTTATCGGTGGCGGCAATACAGCCATTGATGCTGCCCGAACTGCCCTGAGGCTGGGCACCAGCGATGTAACCATTGTCTACCGAAGGTCAAGGGATGAGATGCCAGCTAACGATGAGGAAATAGAACAGGCTGAGCAGGAAGGAGTAAAGTTTCACTTCCTGGCAGCACCTGTGAAAATCAGCGCCCTAAATGGTAAGGCTGATACTATGGAGTGCATCAAAATGGCTTTAGGAGAGCCGGATAGCTCAGGGAGGCGAAGACCAGAACCAATAGCTGGCTCGGAGTTTACCATGGATGTAGATACGGTAATTGCCGCTATTGGTCAAACTATGGAAGCTTCCGGGTTTAAGGATGGGCAGATGAAGTTCAACCGCTGGGGATATGTTAGTGTTAATGAAGAAACAATGGAGACCTCCCTGGAAGGGGTATTCGCTGGTGGCGATTGCACTTCAGGACCAGCTACCGTAGTTGAGGCAGTAGCTGCCGGGCAAAGAGCTGCAACTTCAATAATCCAATATCTTAATGGTCAGCCAATTTTACCGCCCAGGAAACCGTACAATTGCAGCAAGGGCGAGCTGCAAGATATCGACATTGAAGACTACGCTGATGTGCAGCGTGTTCCGAGAGGTGAAATGCCGGTTCTTGACCTGAAGACAGGGAAAGGAAACTTCGCTGAAATTGAGCTCGGGTTCACCGAGGATATGGCCAGAAGAGAAAGTGAACGCTGTCTGGCCTGTGGCTGCCAGGATGTATTTGAATGCAAGCTACGAGAGCTGGCTACTGAGTATGATGTGGACGATACTAAATACAGCGGCCGCAGGCACCATTTGCGTATAAGAGAGAATGAACACCCTTATATTTTAAGAGACCCGAACAAGTGTATATTGTGCGGTCGTTGTGTCAGAATATGCAACGAAGTTGAGGGTATCAGCGCTTTAGGCTTTTTCAATCGAGGCTTTGATACCGTGGTGGGTCCGGCTCTTGATATGCCGCTATGCGAAACAGCTTGCGATTCCTGCGGTCAGTGTGTCTCAACGTGTCCTACGGGAGCGCTGACTCCAAGGGCACAGCTGCCCAAACAGGGTCCGTGGGAACTTGAAACTGTACCAACCACCTGCCCCTACTGCGGGATTGGCTGTAATCTGGAGCTGAATGCTCTCGGAGACAAGATAGTAACGGTTACCTCCCCGATGGGTAGCCCGGTGAATAACGGTAACCTGTGCGAGAAGGGCCAATTTTACCCGACGACACTTCACAACCTGAAGCGACTCCGCACCCCTTTGGTTAAGCGAGACGGTGGCTTAGTTGAAGCCAGCTGGGAGGAGGCTATAACCTTAGCCGGTAAGGGACTGAAACGAATCAGGGATAAAATTGGTAGCGATGGGTTAGCCGTCTTATCCTCCCCCAAACTGACTAATGAGGAGAATTACCTGGTTCAAAAGCTGGCTCGAGTTGCCCTGGGAACTAATAATATAGGTTCCCTGGCCACTACCGGCGTGAATGATAGCCTGATGAAATGTCTTGGCAGTGATGCTTCCACCTGTTCTTACAGTGACATTCTAGGTAGCGACCTTGTCCTTGTCTTCGGCTGCGATATTAGCGAAGAGTATCCTGTAATTGCAATGAAAGTCAGGGAGGCAGTTGGCAGAGGCAGCAAGTTGATTACGCTTAATCCCCACCCCACCAGGATAGATTCACTGGCAAGGATTGCCCTGAAGGTAAATCACCGAACAAGCGTAGATTTGCTTCAGACAATGGTGGGTTATATCACAGCCTATGACCTCGTCAACCACGACTTTATCAACGCTCGAACTAGCGGCTTCCGAGATTTCGCCTCAGCAATGAGAAGATATTCTTTGGGAGAGATTGCCGATGTACCGTGGGTAAGACCTTCAAAAATTATCGAGGCTCTACACCTTTATATCCGCGCTCGAAATCCAGTGATAATAGTGGATGCCAATACGGCTACACCGGCTGAATTAGCCCTAATCTGTGAGCTGGCATTGATTACTGGTAATGTGGGACGAGATGGTGCCGGTATAATCATCCTCCGCACTGCGGGCAATGCTCAGGGGCTGATTGATATGGGGGTGGACCCGGACTACCTTCCCGGGCAAAAGCCAATCACCAGCGTAGCTGCCAGGCAAAGATTCGAAGCTGTCTGGGGCGAACCTGTACCTATTACAAAAGGCAGAAATTCTATCGAAATCATCCAGGGAGTGGAGAGAGGAGCCATACATGGTGTCCTTGTTATGGACAGCGATGCCGTCGGCGAAATGAGGAACACTATATTCGAACTCCCGATTTTCTCAGTGCTCATAGACACTGTGTATCCCGAAGAGCCGCCCTACCCCGATGTAATCCTTCCTGGAGCTACTTTTGCTGAAAGTGATGGTACTTACACCAATTGTGAACGGAGGATACAGCGTCTGCATCGTGCTATCTATCCACCGGCTGGTAAGCAAAATTGGGAGATTATCTCAGCTTTAGCAACTTCGTCGGGCTATCCGATGCATTATCCAAAAGTCTCAGACATCTACCAGGAAATTATCGGACTTGTTCCACCTTATAAAATTGCTGAGGATAGTAAGGCCGCCGAAGGGATAACACAATGGCCATTATCCGAGAATCGTAAGTTTCATTTCGGAGACAGCCCGGCTCGCCCCAACCCCCTCGACCTCCAGAACTACGAAATTCTGGAGGCTTTAGAAAGCCTGTCGTAAGCCCTGTCTTTTTATGCTAAACCTTCTGATGGTGGATTTTCCCCTCTTTGAGGCTTAAAAAGTTCAGGTTATATTCCTCAACCCATATACTATCTTTTCGTGGCATAATACGCTTTAGTAAATTTAACCATGCAGCTTGCTTTGTTCTTGACATTAGGTCACATAAGAATTACAATAAAGAGAGAAATATGAATAAAAGATTGGCGATAGTTGCTTTTCTCGTGCTTGTGATCCTTGTGGCTGGTCTCATCCTTCTTGTCGATATCAGGAGCCCAGTAAATAGGGAGTTTATAGTTAAAGTCACTGGTACTGTAGGAACAGAGTTCGAAGGCTTCTGTACGCATGAAGTGAAATATCTTAGAGGTAGTCGAACCGAGGTGACCGACATCCAAGGCATAATACCGGCGGATAAGAATACCTTTGTATTTGTCATACCGGGAACAGAATTCTCCGGTAAAATCACCAGTAAAACGCCAGGCAAGCTAATTACGGTTATTTATGTGCTAGACGGTATTGAAGGGCCCAGTCATGAAGGAGCGGAATTCTATTTCTCCGCATAGGCCTGTTACAAATCAGGTATTATATTTCCACAATACATAAATCCAATCCCGCTCTGGCTTAAGTTCTTTTTCCCTCTTTAAGGGTCAAGAAGTCCGAGTTATATTCCTCGATCAGCCCGGCATCAGCAAATTTGTTTATTGTTACTGCTCAATTTCGGCGGTGCTGGACTCGGTGGCGGGTTTGCGCCCGCTGAGCACTCCGCCAGTAATGGCTAGGACCCCGGGAAGCAGCATAACACCGGTCAGTGCCATAATTACCCCTCCAGCCACACCCAATTTAAGTCCAGGTTCGCCCCGTCTTATCTTTCTCCAGGCTGCTAGGGCAAGAATCCAGCCCGGGAGCCCGAGAAAGACAACCGACACAAAAAGTATGCTGTACCACCAGAAAGGCCCCGGCTGCTCTATTACAGGAAACCCTCTGACAACCACATTCATAAAGAAAACCACCACCCCTGACACCCACATCCATATCCCTAAGGCGAAGCCGAGCAGCAATGCTGCATTACCTTTTCTTGCTTCCCTCAATTCTTTCGCCCTCAGCCTATTCCATACGGAACCGACCAAAGCGCCGAAAGCCAGAGTGAATATAATATTGACCAATGCCAGGCCAACCGATGACAAACAAACCGTTGACCCGTAATAGGTCGCACCATATGAGTGACCACTGTCATGCCAAGGCCATCCAGGAGTCGCGTAAATAACCTCAACTAAAGCCACTATCCAGAGGAACGCCGAAAGCACCACTCCCTTTCTAACGCTGGTAGTCCCAGGGAGGAAACTGTACAGGGCCGCGAAAATCGCCCCGAATACGATCCCTCGGAACATATAGCTCCAAATCGAGAGAATCACGATTGAAGGATCCATTAACTCGAGGTGGATTCCGAGTCCGGCTCCCATCGTAATGGTCCAAAACTGATCGGAGAAACCGGTTAATTCAAGTATTACAGAGACGATCAAGTAGACCGCTGCAGCAGCCACACCGGCTTTGATACCCCGCTTGAAATCAGCCATTTTCCACCTCACTATACATTCAGCAAATTTGCTTATCGTTATTGCTCAATTACGGGAGTGCCGGACTCGTCGGCTGGTTTGCGCCCGCTAAACACCCCGCCAATAATGGCGAGGACCCCGGGAAGCAGCATGTGACCTGTAAGTGCCATAATTACCCCTCCAGCCACGCCGAATTTAAGTCCAGATTCGCCCTTTTTCGTCTTTCTCCAGGCGACGAGGGTGAGAACCCAGCCGGGGAGTCCGAGAAAGAAAACCGACACAAAAAGTACGCCATACCACCAGAAAGGCCCAGGTTCCTCTATTAAAGGAGCCCCACCAATAACCACACCTATGATGAAGCCTATGGCAAGGAGTGCCCACATCAATACCCCCATGATGAAGCTGACCAGCAATACCGGCCTCCCCTTTCTTTCTTCTGCCAATTCTTTCCCCCGAAACCTACCCCACAGGAAGCCGGTCAGTGCGCCAAAGGCCAGAGCGGATATAATGCCAGCCAATGCCAGCCAAACCGATGACAGGCTAAGCATTCCACTGTAATAAGTCCCGGAACCCGAGAAGCCAAAGCCATTGGTATGCCAAGGCCATCCAGGGGTTGTGTAAATAACCTGAATTACAGCGACTATCCAGAGGAACGATGAAAGCACCACCCCCTTAATAACGCTCTTGGTACCGGGCAGGAAATTGTACAGGGCGGCGAAAACCGCCCCGAATACGATTCCTCGGACTACATAGGGGATTATATTGGTAAGGATCAAGGTAATCACGAATGAGGGATCCATTAACCAGAGTGGGATTCCGAGTCCAGCTGCGTCGATAAAGTCCGAGAGGTACCAAAACCTGTGGCCAATTGCTGCAAGTATCACAGAGATGATCAAGTAGACCGCTGCAGCAGCTACACCAGCTTTGATACCCCACCTGAAATCAGCCATTTTTCACCTCCTTGACTATTCACATCATTCTTTTTATACTAAGGAAGATTATTATAGCATGGGATTACCCAAGGATGAATTATAATGAAAAGTAAAAATCCAATAGTTATAATTGCCTTGGTTGGTCTCGCCATTATTGCCGCCGTTGCCGCCTATACCTTTCTCAAACCGGAGCCCGAGCCCAAAGTCCATTCTGCAACTTACGGTTATTATTTCCAGGAATCTAGAGTAGGGGAGCTACAATTCGCATCAGTCGGCAATAAGAATTATCAATTCGAAGGAGAGTTCAACATAGATATCACCATCGGAGAAGTGGGGGTAAGTTTTGATGGAGAGGTTGAAGATTTCAGGAATTCAGTGCCTCGATCCACGTCCTTTTCAAAGAGTTACAAGGACTCTTCTCTGCCATTTCCGACGGCAATAGATGCAGCCATTTTCGTTGACGTAACCACGGAGATGACGTTCTTACTACCACCAGAACGCTGGGGGGCCATTCATGTCGGGTACTCAGAGCAATTCACCCCCATGATCCATTTGGGTGGTATACCGGAGGTAAACGTGGAGATGACTGCCATCGGAAAAGAGGACGTTATTGTCCCCTCCGGCACCTATGGAGATTGTTTCGTGGTGAAGGGAACACAACCTGAGATGGACCTGGAGATGACACTTTGGGTAACTGAGCAAGGTGTTGTGTCCCAAGCAGAAGTTACAATGGCCGTGCGCGGCGTTGATCCTCTTACGTTAACAATGAAACTTGAACATTATGAATAAAAGAATGATAGAATTCCTTAACTCCATTCCCAAAACGGTACCACCCATTTAACCGTGGACGAAAGCTAAAATGTCCAGATAGCTTATTAAGATTGTAAAATCCCGCCGTGGCTCTATTCGTGCCTTGAGTCCGCCTCAAGCGCTAAGTAATAAATTCAATCCCGCCTCTGGTAATCTGGCTCAGAAGACGCCGAAGGGCGAAGAGCTAAGATTGCCAGGTCGCTTATTAAGGTTTTTAAATCCCGCCGTGGCTTTATTCGTGCTTTAAGCCTGCCTCAAGCGCTAAGAGTCCTTTTCCTAGCTTCCTAGTCATGGACAACAGAGTTAACAATCCGATGTTTTGTGTTGCTTCCCTCCCAAGCAATAAATTACTCAGACCTTTCCTTGATATAGCCAGCGCTTGACAGGTATTATATGAGACGTCGAACTTATCCTGTAATCGGGGCTCTAATGATTAAGAAGATAATGGTTATCTTAGCCAACTACGCTGATACTGAGGAGGGCTATGGCTTGTTGGGTCCGCAGATGGCAGCCACCATTATCCAGAATAATACCGGCTATGAGTGTGTCGTAGTAGCAGTAGGTCACGATTTTGATAAGGAACTCATCAAGAAAAATGTAATTCAGCTCGTTGGTAGCGAAAGACCGATTCTTGGCTTCAGCAGCCTCGGAGGTCGTCCTGAGCTCTGGGAGCTGGCTAAGGAGCTGAAGGCGGAAGGGGCTATAACCATTGTGGGTGGTCCTCAAGCTGACGTCGATTATGTAGGGGAGACAGGTTGGGAACAACATCCTCACCGATTTCCCGGGGTAAAGGATAGCTTCAGTCTTGCTCTCCAAGGACCTGCTGAGCAGCTAATCCCCTTTATTAATTCTCAGGGTAAAGAGGTGCCTGAGAAAATCTCGGGGGCGCTTTTCACTCAGAATGGTAGATGCCGGATAAATGAGCGTGATAAGTGGAATGGAGATTTTCTGAGGAAGGTCAACTGGGGGAATCTGTATAGGCTGGGCTCATCGGGACTGGAGCCAGTGTCTGTAACCAGTACTCAGGTGGTACAACAGATAGGGTGTCCTTACGCTGCCAGGACGGTGAGGGTCAGCATTGATTATCCAACTAACTTGAAAGGCGCCCCCTTCAACAAGAGGGGCCAAATACCCCTTAGTCTTCGGGGTTGTAGCTTCTGTGATGTAGCTCGGGATAAGGGGTTTGGCGGTAAGCTATCACTTGATAATGTGCTTGCACAGATAATCAACTTGCCTGAGGATGCGGAGGGGAGAAAAATCCCCTTTGAATTGATAAACGAGGCACCCTTGATCACCCTGCCTGAATTGCTGTCAGCTATTAAACAGCAGGGGATTAAGATTTCTCAGATAGACCTGGTCAGCCGAGCCGATTGGTTGATAATGGGCGAAGAGAAACTTCGGGTTGCTTTAAAGTTGGCTAAGGCCATGAAAGCGCATGTCCTCCTGTCAGCGGTAGGCTTTGAATCCTTCGCTAACTCTATCTTGAGGAATTTGAATAAGGGTTATATGGTCGATACAAACCTTTCTGCCATTAAGCTGATGAGGCAGCTAAAGGAAGAGTTCCCAGACAACTGGTTCTATACAACTGGCGACGGGGCAAGTCATGGCTTCATACACCCTACCCCCTGGGATTCTACGGAGACCGAGCGCGAGATGAGTAGCATCATATTCGCTTACGGCCTAAATCGGGATATTCTTCCCAAGCTTAGCACTCCGCTAATTATCCATCATGCCTGCGGGTTAGCCGATTGGGTAAGAGAACTAGAGATGACGGAAGGGATCACACTGAAGAGAGGGGCATCCATTATTGAGTGGTGGTAGGTGATAGATACCAAATAGGCTACTGAGCTTCTAATGCGTTGCACAATCTGGCTAAACGTGCAGTTTTCTGGCCGCCTTTAAGCGCTAAGTAATAAATTCGATCCCGCTCTGGCTTAAGCCCTTTTTCCCTCTTTGAGGCTTAAGAAGTCCGAGTTATATTCCTCGATCAGCCCAGCATCGGCAAAACTGAAGTAGCGATTTTCGCCTATTATGATGTGGTCCAGGACTTTAATCTGCATAATATTTGCGGCGAACACCAAATCCTGGGTTATTTGTTTATCGTTATCGCTGGGCTGAGGATTCCCGGCCGGGTGGTTGTGGACAAAGATTAAGGCCGCGGCATTATGTTTGACGGCGCCCTGGATAATTTCCCGCGGATAAATAGCACTGGCGTTCAATGTCCCTTCAAAAAGGTCCTCAATCTCGACAACGCGATTCTGGGAATCAAGGAACATGACTTTGAAGACTTCTTTTTTCAGGTCTCGCATAGAATGATACAGGTAATCGAAGACCTCCCTGGAGGACCGGCAATAGGGTTTATCGAGGACTTGTTCCTTAAGAAACTCCCTGGCTACATCCTGCATGAATTTGATTACAAAGATGTGTGTTGGGCCTATTCCTTTAATCTTCTGCAATTCCTCGGGAGGAGCTTCCAGAACGCCCCTCAGGGTCTTGAACCTGTTTATCGCTTCTTTGGCTTGCGGTTTACAATCGCTGCGAGGCGTCCCCAGGGTCAGCAGCAGTTCCACAATTTCGTAGTCCAGGAACCCTGCCAACCCCGATTGATTGAACCTTTCCCGTAGTCTTTTCCTGTGCCCTTCCTGGCTCTTAACTTCCATGCTTCTGGCTTTTCTAATTATAATATAAGTTAGTTTTCCACAAGTTCCCTCTTTAAATTAGGGCTCTCTCCTTCATAACTCCCCTTGCCCCTCTTACCTTAAGAGGGGGAATTTTGGGAAAACTTTCTTGTTGCTTCCTAATTATATATTTTAACTATGGTTATGGGAATCACGTTATACGAGAGATGGTTTAGCAATGTCATTTTGAGGAGTCTAAATCCATCTGGACGGCGAAGAATCTCAGAGATTCTTCGCTACGCTCAGAATGACAAAAAGGAGAGGTCAGGATGACAAGAGACGAAGGGCTCAGAATGACAAATAGATGTCGCTAGACAATCTCTTATGCGACGGCAACGGAAGTGCTGATATAATACTAATGTAATGAATTTAGCCCGGCAAATAGAGCAATATCTCCCCCAGCAACTCCTGGAGCTAGTCAAGGATATCAGCGGACAGGCTGCTAAGCGGGGGCAAAGGGTATATATCGTCGGTGGTGTAGTACGAGACCTGCTTTTAGGAGATCCTTCGCTTCGCTCAGGACTTAGCTTCGACCTCGATTTGGTAGTCGAGGGCGATGCGGTGAAATTGGCTCAACAAGTGGCTGAAACCAGTCAGGCAAAGTTGCTCGCCCACCACCGCTTCGGCACCGCTAAGCTAAGATATGGGGATTTCACCATGGATCTGGCTACAGCACGAAAGGAAACCTATGCCAAACCGGGGGCACTACCCACGGTTACCCCGGGCACCCTCAAGGATGACCTCCTCCGTAGAGATTTCTCTATCAATGCTATGGCTATATCCCTCGCTTCAAACGGTTATGGGGAACTGGTCGACCTCTATCAAGGTAAAAGCGACCTGAAGCACCGTCTTATTCGTATTTTGCATACCGAAAGCTTCAGCGACGATGCCACCAGAATTTTACGAGCCGTCCGTTATGAACAACGGCTGGGTTTTGAGATTGAAGCACAGACCGCTCAGCTACTTAAACAGGATATTCCTATGCTGGATACAATAAGCGACGACCGAATCAGGCACGAGCTAGAACTAATTTTTAAGGAAAAACAGCCGGAATTTGTTATCAAGCGGCTTGCCGAGCTAGGAGTGCTGCAAAGAATAAGCCCCTTCCTCAAAGGCGATGGCTGGATAGCTGAGAAATTTGACAGAGCGCGCCGGCTAAAGAAACCCACCCAACTGCCCTCGCTATATTTCTGTCTTCTTATTTATTCATTCAGCGAAAGGGGCATTGAGCAATTTCTCGCTCGTCTTAACATATCGGCAAAATTATCCCGAGCGATGCGCGATACGCTCCGCCTCAAGACCAGCCTTCTACTCCTGGACAAGTCTTCCCTGAAACCCAGCGAGATTTATTATCTGCTCCGGGAATATGAGCCTGTGGCGATACAGGCAAATGCCATAGCTTCAGACGAAAAAGAAGGCACCCCATCCTTAATCGTACATCACCACCTCCAACTATTTCTCACAAAACTGCGCTATGTAAGAACTTCCCTTAACGGGGAGGAGCTAAAAAGACTGGGCATCTCCGCCGGACCGGAGATGGGAAAGGTTCTCCAAATATTGCACAAGGCAAAATTAGATGGAGAGGTTAGCACCAGGGCAGATGAAAAAAAACTAGCCCTCTCTTTATCACTGAAGTTATAGGGGTGGAAGGGGAAGAAAACGCCAGAGCGCTGGGCCGAGGTAGCAGGCCAAAAGATACTTGGCAAATTTTCCTGCCCAGCAAGGCAGTAGGAACTTCCATACTGGTAGTTTAGAGGCTCCGGCCACGAGCCCAGCTATGTCAACTGGCAATATAGGTTGAACAGAGATGAGGAAAATGCCCCAGGGGCCATATCGCTCCATCCAGCCTACAAGCCTGTCATATCCCGGTGCGTTCTCAAGGTGTGCGATTCTCTTTCCCAAGTAGCCGGCATAATAGGCAGTCAGCTCCCCCAGGACACCACCCACGCTGGCTGCCAAGGCTACAAGAACAGGATCCCATAATTCTGCTGCCTTCACCATGATGCCAATATGAATATATACCGGAACAACGATGAGCGCGTTAAACGCGAGGCTGATTGCGAAGACGACCAAATACCCAGTGGAGGCAAACCTCTCCAATGTCTTGTCCGAGATACCCAAATGCTGACATAAGCCATCAAACAAGTACCAAAGGCCGACGCTCACACCAACGAGGATGGCAACGTAGAGTGCCATCTTAAGCCATCTCTTTTGCTTCGGCCTTTCCATTGCCATCAAATTACCTATCCCTGCGGCTCTTCACACCCGCAGCTATGCCCCGATTCTATCGGGGGAAAAGAAGACACCAGGTAGCACTCCAATCCTTGCTTTTTCAGGCGTGAAAACAGCTCGCTGGCTTTTTTCTCCTCCGAGAAAAAAGTAAAAAGACATGGTCCGGAGCCCGCGAGATAAACTCCCGGGGCTCCGGCTTCCTTCAGAGTCTTCCGATATTTGTCCAGCCCGGGGAAGAAATCAAAGGCTACCTTTTCAAAGACATTAAACATAAGACCAGGGTCAATCGCTTTCCTTTGCATCAAAGATGACAAGGCTGCCTGAACAAACTGGCCTTCGGTGAAATAAGCAGCGTCTAAATTATTATACATTTGCTTTGTTTTGTCCGAGATTTTAGATAATGGCGGCACCAGTAACACAAAGCAGGTTGAAGGCAGGGATGGTACCGGGGTTACTTTTTCTCCCTTCCCCTCTACCAAAGCCGTGCCTCTATAGATAAAGAAGGGAACATCCGAGCCCAGCTTAGATGCTAAATGGACCAGCTCAGAAAGCGGCAACCCCAATCCCCAAAGCTCATTTAGAGCTAAGAGGGTGGCAGCAGCGTCGCTGCTGCCACCCCCCAATCCCACACCCCAGGGTATATGCTTACGAAGTTCGATTCGTGCCCCCAGACTATATTTTGTGCTTTCCTTAAGCAGGGTGGCCGCCCGTATTACCAGGTTATCGCGCTTTAAGCCGGTCTCATCGCATTCAAAGCATATTTCCTCGTCTGGCTGAAAATTGAGGACGTCGCATAGGTCTACTGACTGAACAATACTGGAGATTCGGTGATAATCATTATGCTTGCCCAATACTTCGAGGACAAGGTTTATTTTAGCCGGGGCATAAACAGTCAACACTACGATCTTTTTGTAAAGGGAGCAAAGATTTTCCATAGCTCCCTCCACTCCTCCAGGCTAAGAGTTTCAGCGCGCCGTTTACCGTCTATTCCAGCCTTCTCCAGTAATAAAGCAACCTGGCTGGGCGGCATCTCTAAAGAGTGAGCCAGGGAATTGCGAAGCTGCTTACGAGGAGAGCTGAAACCATGCATAACTATATCAAAAAAACCAGCGACATCGGGTACCTCGATAGGCGGCTGGGAGTAAACATCCAGGCGTAAAATAACTGAATCCACCTTCGGCGGGGGATAAAAACTTGCCGCTGGCACATAGGATATAATAGCAGGCTTGCTATAAAACTGAGTCTTAACACTGAGCAAGCTCATCTTACCAGGGGTAGCAGCAATAGCTTCACCAACTTCCTTCTGTACCATTACTACCATTTCTGAGGGTCGGGCCTGCGCCTCGAGAAAATGGCGCAATACCGGTGAAGTAATGTAATAAGGAAGATTAGCTATAACTTTATAACCTCGGACAAGTTCGGAGGCGGGTAAATTATTTTGTAGAAGTTGCCGGGGGGTAACCTTAAGTATATCAGCATGGATGATTTTGACATCAAGAAAGGCAGCCAGTCGTTTTTTCAGCAGGGCAACCAATTTGGAATCAAGCTCAACGGCAATGACCCTGGCTCCCCGTTTGGCTAACCCCTCAGTTAGTACGCCCAGGCCCGGCCCTATCTCAACTACAATGTCCCCGGGGCCGAGTTCGGCAGCAGATAGAATACGCTCTAATACAGCTTCATCTATAAGGAAATGCTGCCCTAACCTTTTTTTCGGTTTGAAGCCAAATTGGCGAAGTAATTGCCGGTACAAAAGTGTCAGCCTTATCCAAACAATTGATAGAAGCCCTCTCCCACTTCCTTATTGCCACATCCGTGGCCTCCAAAATTTCTGTAAGCCGTGCACCTGCTCTCGATTCCTGAACCGGAAAGCTGTCTTTGCCAGCTAGCTCCAGCCAGGCAACTCTATATCACACTGGAAATGCTATTTACCGCTGCTTCCTTCCGGACCTGACGGGGTTCATAGCCTCCAGTTGCATAGAACCCGACTATCAACACCGCTCAGCAAAAACAAAATCTCGCCAGCCGTAAACCTCAAGCAGGAATTCAGCCCCGCTATAGCGGTTTTCGGGTACAGGGCACCGCTAGCTCCCCGCCTAGCACGGCTCAGTTAATGATGTTACCAATAAGTGTTAACCACGTCAACATTAAGATGGCTCTTCGTCAAATTGTGCGTCCCCCGTTTTGCAGTCTTTAAGCCCAAGCAGCATTGTGGTACTATCTGGTTTGACTAACTATTGGATAAGCCAGTAATATAAATGATTCCGGGAGGTAAAGATGATTAGAAGCTTTAATGACAAGACACCCAAGATAGCTGATTCAGCCTTTATCAGTGAAGCAGCTTATGTTGTTGGTGATGTAAAGATTGGTGAACACTCCAGCGTGTGGCCCGGAGCAGTAATCAGGGGGGATATCGGCAATATAAAAATTGGCAAGAATAGCGTTGTTGAGGATAACTGCGTTATTCATTCGGGGTCACCAACCTTGCCTCCCACAGCGGAGGCTACCATCGGGGACAATGTAATCATTGGTCACGGCGCTGTTTCTAATGGTCGTAGAATAGGAAACAATGTTGTGATAGGTATGAATGCTACCATCCTTCACGATGTTGAGATTGGCGACAATTCAATAATTGCTGCTGGTTGTGTAGTTAAAGAAAAGATGAAAATTCCAGACAATTCATTTGTTACCGGCGTGCCCGGAGCAATTAAGGGAAAGGTCACCGCTGAGCAGCTATGGTGGTCACAGAATAGCCCATCAATCTATCGCGAACTAGCCCAGCGATATAAGCGCGAAGGACTCTAGAGGCGCAAGCCGAAAACCGGGAGGCCGGTTTTGAATACGCAATCGTGCCTGGAAAATTTTCTTAAGAAGGGCCATCGGAGGCTGATCTAGTTCAGATAGATGGGTGACACATGCATGGATTATGAAAGGGCACTATAATGGTTGCATTATGAATGTTTATTGCACGATGCCGGGATATAAACGCCTGGCGAGTATCCCCAAACTAT